>Ga0163217_1087159_pt1 | contig 15139 bp, 12 predicted proteins | sample SynspAceP_FD_185933 | JGI IMG/M metagenome (GOLD analysis project Ga0163217, IMG submission 185933) | Saline lake microbial communities from Ace Lake in Antarctica - Synechococcus sp. Ace-P (PacBio error correction) | ecosystem: Environmental > Aquatic > Non-marine Saline and Alkaline > Saline ...
GCCGGCTTCTTTTCTTCTGTGTGGTTTTTTGTCCTTGTCCCTTTTGCCTCTAGGCGGGACATTACTATTCCTCGTCTGGTTGACAGAATTGCACATCGCGGCCACAAACTTGGTTGCCCATCGAAGCAGGGGGTACTAAATCACACATATAATCCCACTCCCCCACACGCTCTTGGGTACTTGCTGGTTATAAGCTATCCGTAATCAAAAGTTTCGTTCTAAACTTCCTTTCTTCTCGCTGCGTACGAAAAAACGGTATATCTGCAAACATTGTTTCACCGCTTGGATTCTTTTCTTTAATATCGTATATTGTTTCCGGAGGCCGTTTCTTCAATAAGGACAATTATATTGGGTAGCGATACTTGGATTGTTGCCTAAATTAAAAAAGATTTTGAGGGGAGTCATGCTACGTAATGAAAAAAACCAGGCGATTAGATTAAAAGGCCTTTTGGATTGGCAATTGGTTTTTAGCGGTTATAGGTTCTGGATCACCGGCAGGCCACTAGTCAGCTTAAAATTACGCACATAGAGGTAGTTTTGCGGTGCGAATGGGCGCGCCGCAGGATACCTAAATTATCCGTCTGGCATGGGTAATGTCTTTCACACGACCGTCAAGACAAATTTCGATGTTTGGGGCTTTATGCCGAATTTTGAATCAATAGTTTTGAAAGACTTTTACCTGTATTTCAGGTACCTCTCAATCATTGCAAGTTCCTAGAAGGTAAGGTGCTAAATCTATAGCGCTACCAAGTCTTCACTACCACTTTCCTTTCCATTTTTAGAGGGCCAACAATGCCAACGGTACATGAGTACCGTATTCCTGTAATTAGCCTTGGCGTGAAAGGGAAGGGCATAACCGTTATCCGCAGTCACACAATAATCGTAATTTCGAGTTCCCCCATGCTTCTTCGCAAGAACTGATCATTTTTATCCAAATGGGTGTCGAAAACATTCTATTTTCTAGGGCATAAATGGCAACATATTTAATTAAATTCATGGTCGGGAAGAAATTGCTGGCCCAGCTGATTCTCTAAATTTTAGCGGCCTTTACTCTTGAAGCTTCTTCATTAGTTCGATGTTGGTTCATGGCCACGTACAAAAAAAGAAAGGTTGTTCTTTTTCCTTTTGTTGAAAAAATGTTACAAAAATTCAAAGTAATCTTCGATTGAATACCAGTTGTTGGAAAGAACTCATCTTTTTATCATTGAAACTCCGGTCCCACAGGTTTTTGGTAGCGCCGGCATCTTCAGTTACTGGTTCCCCATGGTTTTCCTGTGGAGAACCAATTCTAATAACCAACACTTCGCCAATAAATCCGTAACACGGATATTTTTTCGAAAATAGCTTGCATGGTGTACTGCTTCTTACAATTGCAAATATTTTTTCCAGTTAGATTGGGCAGCTCTTGAAGGCTGCATTGTGGCGCTGCAACAAATGGCGTTTGTAAATTTAAAATACCATCTTTGGGCGACCTTAAAATCAAAAGAGGGTTTTTATATCACTGGTCCCATAAGCGGAAGCATAAGGAAAGGATTGGTCTCGGCCAATGGCAAAAAGGATATTTGGCTTTCTGTTCGGTTTTCAGTTCCGTTTCATTTTTAGGTTTGGCAACCTAAGAGGGATATTGAAATAAAAATCAAATATATTGAAGCCGTTTACCCATTGTTTTGTGTAAGTTTTCATTTTTCTGTTTTTTAAATTTTTATCCTGTTTGGTATGACTGTTCGGCAGTTGTTTTTTTTCAAAAATAAGTATTTATGGAATTTATTTTTCCATTCAAGGTCCAAAGTGCATTTCGAACAGGTAGCTTTTGCCTGTGCAATTTGAATGAATGTACTGTTGGCCGTATCATTGCAATATTTTGCGCATTCATTTGGGATCGTTTGCATGATCGTATAATTTTTCGGCGCATTTTCAATAGCGAATATACCTGTACTTGCTCAGAAACCACGGGCATGTTGTCTCTCTACTAGGTCGATTACCACGCAAATATTCGTCATTTAAATTGGTGTTTTTCTTCATTCGACTTTAGACTTTTCCTCATTCTTTGTATTCGAGGTAAAGTTGCACAAATCGGAGTGTGGGATAGATACTCCCCATTTCACTGCTTGCTCCGGACTACCCTTCTGCCCCTTGGAACGGCAAATAATCAACGGAGCATTTTTGTAGGCTTCCTTGCCATAACGCATGCTTAGCGAAAGTCCCTTTTGCCATTGATATCCATGGTCAGACCAGAGAATTTGATAATTGTATGGTCTTTGTATTGCCTATTTTTCGAGGGCGTTGAGCACTTCAACCAATATAATTATCTACAAAGGTTACACTTGCTAAGTAAGGCCTGCACTATTATTTTTCCCCACTCCCAGAATTCAATGGCCCATTCGAACTTGTTGGCATCATTTGGCATTTCATGTACCTGGTTTAGAAATAGCCGGTAAATCTTAAAGTCATTCTTTTTATAGGAGGGGTTTTGGAACGCCACCACTGACAGGATGGCATATCAACCATTTTGTGGTACAATACCAGGGTACATGGGGTCGCAAAGCGCTGCTAGAAATGTTTTCATAAATCTTCCCCAATTTTCACGGCCCATTTTGCGTTCTATAATCCGGCATTTGAATAGATCTTTTCAGGAATGCGCCACATCGTACTGGTTCCCTTTTATCCGCATTTAAAGTTTTTTTCCGCTTGGCCCAAATCTTTTTCTCTCGGCGGCGCTCAATCGAAAACACCTGCAGGTGCGAAGTTGTGAATAACTGGTCCTTCCATTTGTGGTGATACCATTGCTTTTGAAATATTCGGGGAAGAAAACTACGTTCTAGGGTTTCGTCGGAGGAAACCCTTGATTTCCTTCACGTCAATTTGGCCATAATCCCTGTAGTAGATGGCGTAGACCAGACATCATAGAGGCCTGGAAGGGGCCACAGATAGGAGCTTGACATTGCGCATTGGTAATCAGCACCCCCCTTTGAGCCAACCCTGTCCATATAGGGGTTTCGCATTTGGATGACGCCCCAATAACCCGATCAATCGTTCAGATCATCTACACAAATCATTAGACATTTGGCGTTGCTGGTTTATTTCCTGTTGCTCTCACTATAGAACAAAAGAAAGTCAAGGGGGCCCCCCCCCCGGCCCCTTAAAAAAACAAAAAAAAAGGGGAAAAAAAAGAAAAAAAGGTTTTGAGTTTTGTTTTCATTTGAATTGATTGTGGTTTTTAATTAATTCAAGGTAGATTTTACATTATTTTATTACTATCAATCGGAATCCCCCTTTCATCGCTATTTGGATTGCCTCTGGCAATTTCATCGGACCGGTTCTTTGCCACCAAAACTGATTCTCCGGCAATCATTCCCAAGTACCATTTTGAAACTACCAATTCTTTCACTAAATGTTTTTCCATTGATGAAAAGTGTTTCCGTGGAAAGAAACCAAACGAGCGCTATTATATTATTCAACTTGAATATTTTGCTGGTTTACGAGTATCCATCTGCACTTTATAATTCCAGTTCCACAGTAAATTTTTATCTCCGTTATTATTGATGCCTTCTCAAAACTGCCATCAGGTTTACTGAATAATGGCTAGATACCGCATTCTGAGTTTTTTCCTTCGAAACATGACTTTAAAATGCATTGGTTTTCAAACAATAATTTTTCTCCGTCCTCATCTACTTTATTTGTCGTTATCTACAGAACGGAAAATTGGTCGGTAACGAAAATCGATTTCAAGACGAAGAAAAAAGAGAAATTTTAGCCTTGGAAATTCACTTTCAGCAGAAATTGTTTGGTTAAGCGGCTCAATTCAAACCCTTTAAATCGTTGTTGCAACAACCAGCTCCATTCTGCATTATGTTACAGACCAACTCGTCATAATACGATTATTGAGGGCCGAAGCATAATATAATGGCGGCGGAAAAATTTCAAGCCCCAATCAAATATTTTTACCTTCACTTTTTCATGCTATGCATTGGAAGCGTCGCCAACAGCATAGAAAATCTGTTCCCAAGGTCAAAAAAACGAGAGGTACCATCATCCAAAAGCTTCGCATCACTAACAAGGTTTAGCCTTCTCCATCAATTAAAATCCCGTTGTGCACCTGAGTGTGTTTATGCCAACCCAGAAAATTGAGGATCGCCATAGCAAGGAGGTAACCAGCCGAATTAATAAAAAAGACGCTTGCCGCATAAGCAGATGTTAAAAGTATTACTGTCGGCATGTGGTTGTGTGCCAGTGATCAAAAGGGCTGGCTGCGCACGCGATAACAATAAGGTTTTTTTGTTTCCTGGATTTGGTAAACTGGTGTGACATATAGGAACAATCTCCAGAATCAGGGAAAATTAGGCGGCCTGTGGTAAGAGCAAATATTTTACCGGTGCGGCAGGTCATTTATATCCCTTTTGAATCCTGGAACGCAGCGGAAATTCAATCATCAGATAAACATTTGCCAAGATTTTAGCAATTTATTGCAATACCAAGAAGAGTATGGATATTGAACACTTGCGGGCTGCAGCATCGGATATCCTGCGTAAGTTTATATTAGGTTTGGCAACTCTTATCACCATTGTTTACAAATCCATCGGCTACAGATTATGGCTGGAAATTGCATAAATCAACCAGCGTGGAATTGTTTTTATACCAATCGGACCGCAATAAGAATCAACACCGATAATTCTTTTAATGTATGCAAATCATACATTGTAAGTGTAGTTCATCTGAATACGAAGTTCCATTAAACAGGCACCATCATACATTTGCTCCATTTTTTGGTGCCTGTGCATCCAGCAGTTCATAAATATATTCCAACCAAAGGTCTTGCCTCCGAATTTCAACACACACAATGCGAGGAAGAAGTATAAAGCATCGATGCAGAATGTGCTGCCAAACGTGCAATGGAATGAAGAGCGGCTTTCCACCTGGTTGATATAGTTTTTATAAATTGATTTGACTCTTGGATGACTGCTTGTTTATTATATCATCCGTTCAGTTTTTGAACAATAAATCCCAGAAGTTATCAGCTTCCACAACGGCCAACCCGGCCATTATAACGGCATCACCGAAATTATTGTATGTGTTGGCCTTCGGAATTCCATTTGGAAATTTCGAGCACCACTTTTCTAGCTGCCCCGTAAAATATATTTCATCCCTGTTACAGGTAAGAGCTTGCGAAAATAGATTGAAGACTTCGTAAACATTCATCCCACCCATTTACTGGCCCAAGCTTGCATTTTTCTTATTTTCAAATAATCATCTTTTGCTTGAAGATTTAGGAGTGGCGGAATTCTCTTTTGGAGGTAATTGGATTAAATGTTAATTAGCTCCTGAGAATAATGTTTTCGACTCCTCGTAATTTTCCGCCCTTTTCCTAAGGTCCTCAAATCTGTTTTATTTACTAAAATCCTTGATGTGTCGAAGGAATTTTTAGACAAAAAGATTCAATATCTGGCCGTTTTGAATTCTGGGGTAAGACGCTTGATTGTAAAGGAGTCGATTTTATTCCATTCCTCATTAATGGGATCTTATATTGCAGTACCATTTACCCTTATTTAACACTTTGGCGGGTTATAAATGGCCGGAAAGCAATCCCGCTGCTTTCAATTAGGTTTTCGTTGAAATCATTTGAAGATGAATTCGAATACCGTAGGTGGTTTTTTTCTTTGAGGACGATTGAATACTGGGAGAATTGAAGCTGGTTCTTCAACCATGGAAGGCGTTGTCCAATTGCCTGATTATTTGGGATAAATCATACTGCTGGTTATTTTATTTCACATCTGATTCATAGGCTTTTTCATCAGCACTATCATCCTGTAAAAGTATGCAAATTAATCCTATTACGATTCCCGCCCAACCTCGACAGAATAAATTTTTCCTTATTAACATGGACATTCCTTTAATTTTCTTTGATATTCATTACTCTGTTTGAATGATGTGGACGGCGCAGAATTTAAGTTGGTCTCAAATTTTTCTTTTACAAAGTTCCTTTTTTGTTAACTCAGTATCGGGCTATTGGATGTTTTATCCTAGCATGCTTGGCTCACATTAATAAGACCGAATCGTCGCTATAGTAGTTTTATATGTTTTTTTATCGCGAAACAAAACGTCGTACCACTGTTCGTTATTTTTGCTCTTTTTCAAGGGGTCATAATGAACAAAAACTATTCCAGACGGTTGTTTTCATTGGACACAAGTGGATAGAAGCTTTTTCCATCCGTTTTTAAGGAATAGGTAGTCCTGCAGCTTCCGGCCAAGGTTGGAAGAAATATGAATTCGAAGAGTCGTTATAGTCAAATCCTGTGTTTTTAATTTTGATGGATTATCACACACCATAGTACACAATGAGGTTCCGCAATCGGGGAATGGTTTTCCCTTACCTTCCTTAAATTGCGTCCATTTAATGTTTCGGTAGTTTATGCTGTAATGGTTCCTTGCAGCGGGTAAGAAAAAATCGTATCATCTTCGAGCCAATTTTCTTTGATGGTGTTTCCCAGTTTTAAATGCAATTTTTTATCGGTGTAAATTACACCATGTCTTTAAAGAACCCATTTGTCTCCTGTAGTCGCTTATTTTTTGTCTTTACACTCTTTGGAGTCGGGTGTAGGAAGAACGGTTTAGTTGTCCAAATCCATGGGTTTAGTAGACTTAAGAATTGGCCTGGTCTTTGTTACGTTTTCATAAAATTATGCTATAATCGCTCACCCACATCGGGCACAATCACAGACTTCCTTAGCCCCCCAGTTCCCCAATAAGCTGCCCTTCTCCGTATTTGGTATACCGATCGGGATTAACGCAATAACGACTCCCCACCAGAAGCCCCCATATAAAATTCCTAAGCAATACTCCTCAACAACCAAATGTTGCTGGGCGCCTTTAGCATCTCCTTTTTCAGGGCGTTATCAAACTTTTGAATTTACATATCCGTGTCAGTCTGCATTTACTCAAACTAACACACGGTGAGACGTAACCTGCACTAATCCATAACAAGGCTTTCAAAAGTTATTTTCAATCTAACGATGCCGATAAACCAAAGAACATTATAAATTCCGATAGTTATAACTACCCCGTCATTATTTTTTACCCGGGTGGTGTGCCGAAGATGGTTGCGAAATGCATAAGTTAAATCGTATTCCATCCTAACCTATTTTATCTAAAAAGGGGTGTTGTAATGAAGTCTTCCGTTTGCACTCAAAACAATCGTACCCATATCATCGGCCATCAATCAAACCACTGTTGGGTGGTGATCTTGTGCAGTAGTTGATCCGAGACCAGCTTAGAGGAAGGGAGAGAATCAATTGGTTTTTAATTTTTCATTTTATTCTATTTTATTATTTAAAAATGCTTCAATTGTTTTTATTTTCCACCAACCCTTAACGAATATTGATCTCCAGTTCTTTTTAACCTTAGTCATTAGGAATACTCGGCCGCTAGAATTATTTATCTCACCAAGGATGTTTCTTCCAAATTCACCAAAACAGTTTTTCTGAAAAAGTATATTATCGCGCTGACTGGGTATCGTAGGATTTTCCTAATAATTTCCCTTTCCTTGCGGGCAAACACATGTCCTTAATGCCCAGCTACCCATCAGTGTGTAGCGTAATATTGATTTTGCCTTACTGATTTACGGAGCACTAAACTCTTTACCAATCTATTCCTTGGGTATAATTGAATTCACACAATTGAAGGCAAGAGTTGGCATCCAATGGCCCGTATTTAAGCGAATTGGTCGCGGCACTTCGCACTGAAGAAATTTTTCCCAGGCCAGCTTAATTGCTGCAGGGCACCCCGAATACCCCATCGAAAAACACTAGGTTTTGCACCTCGATAATTCCTGTACTTCCCCACCCATGAAGGCGCGTTCCTACTGTTGAATGTTCCATTATCCAGGACTGAACACATAATGTATTGTCCTTAATCCAATTCCTCGATCTTTTTTAATAAGTTGAACCCAAATACGTTAATCTTTGCGTTGAAGAATCAGGCAATATAATCGCGTGGAAGGCAAACTCTTTTTTCACGATAATATTCGGCCATTTTGTATCTCCCTGATATGGATAATAGCGGCCAAGTTCATAGAAAATACATAAAGAAAGGCTGTTCTGTCTTCTGCTCTACGAAAGGATGAATTGCGTCTTTTACATTAAGTCAGGAAAAAATGCCCCATCGAAAACTCTTTCCCGTTCTGGTAGAGATCGTGACGGGTTGTAGGACATTCGCAATAAAAGTAATGGAATAATTTCGATGCAGCCCACTAGGTGGGTCCAAATGAATAATCAAAACCCATTGTTGCGTTTGGATCATTTCTGGTTTGAATATCCTAAATGCCCACTTACAAATGTGAGCGGTGGGCATATGCCGGCATCTTTAAACATTTCTGCCATGGTGTATTCCTCTCCGGGAAGCCCGTTATTAGTATTTGGATTAGCACCCGCATTTCCCGTGGCTACCCTGCTCGTTGTGGTGTTTTCACCAGTAAGTAAAGCGCTCTAGAAGGTGAACAGATTCGGGAAGCATAACACTGGGTGAATTTACACCATCCTCAACTAATTATCCATGTTGGGTGGTTTACCCAAAGGGTTAGCACCATAGTTTTCAGCCTCTACTGCTAGCCGGTTTCCCTGGTATCCGTATAAATTATTATTACGTTGGGGCATTTCTTGAGCATTCTGAAGACCAAAACGAGTATGAAATGCACTAATATATTCCTTTTGTAAAGATTTTCAATTTCATTTTGTTTAATTTAAAGCAGTACAACATATATTAAAAAACCTTAAGAAATGTCTGCTCATTGTTGTGCGTGCTGGTTACATGCTACCACCTTTCAATCTATTTTAAATAACATCTTTCATCAAATCAGCGATAAATACTTGTCTTTTTTCCCTTCGGGAGCACCATTTAAAAACAAACTTGATCGTAATTGTGGCTCCACACGGGATGCGGTTTAGTTTGTAATGACTTCCCGTTTCCCTTTTTTGTATGCTTTCCCATTATTGCCACATTCGTGCACGGAACAGATCATTTGATCTTGTCTGTATTAAGATCTAATAATCGAATAGGAACCCGCCTTTTGGAGAAGAAATGCATTTTTGTTTGGGATAAAGTATGCCGGCCAATAAATAACTTGAATCGGCATTTGACATCTAGGGTGTCATAACCTATGCCTTTCCAGAAAGCACTTAAAATCCGATCCTGTATTTTAACTTGAAGAACGAACATATGCTTCCTGACCCTCCAATCTAGGAATACGTTCATAATAATATGCTCGCCATCAGGTGCAGTTTGGGTGGTTACCTCCTCCCTCAAAGGGCCTTTTGATTCAAATGCTCACGGTTAGGCAGTTGTTTCATGATTACTTCATCAATTGTTCAAGGAAAATAGCGATGCTCTCTCTCATCCATGCTATTAGCCCTCTATAAACCTGTAATATTCGATGAGTGTTTTTGCTGTAATTATTTGAATGGATGATAGGGAATCTTTTACGTAATAAGAAGGTCCTCTGCAGTCCTTCAACCTTTTCAAAGAAATTTTTATCAAATCCTATCAGTATTTTTGTTTCATTGGTATCGTCAGATTCTTTGCCATATGACCCTTGCAGTTTTTTTATTATCCGCTTCAGTGAAAGTATCTCGGCTTTCAAATATCCGGGTTCTTGGGAACGCTCATACTTCGTATTGGTGGATATTCATAGTCAGAAGTTAGGACTTATTATTTGATTTTTCATCGGGGGATAATATCATATTTTGCTCAGAAAAAGCTTTGGCCACCTGATGTCCAAATCTATGCGACACAGACCCGGCCTATCATCACTAAGGTCGTTGCAAATACAAGGTATCTAATTGGATGTTGCCCCCATTGGAACATTGGCCCCCAATTGAAAGACGCACGCCTTGGTCTTATAACGGTTTGAATAGTCTCATTTTCAAGCTTTATGCACGCAAACTTCGGCCGGATCTCCCAAACCGGAGTTTTTACCCTGGTATGGTAATTTTGTAACCGTTTAAAACAATTTTTGATACAGGGGCTCCAAGAACAACGTCCATAAAAAGTATGTACATAAACGTCCATTGGGAAGTTACACAAGTTTACGGGGGCCAGAAACGTATGGTTTGTTAAGCCAAATTGTAAGGCGTGCTTAATTTCTTTTTTGGGGAAAAGGACCACAAGCCGGAGCGATCATCCATAGCTGAAAATCCGGCCGAGGTAGTTTTATAAAGAGGCTTCGATTCATGTTCCTTCGATTTAAAAACTATTTCTATTATATATTCATTTAAAACATTTCCCGTCTGGATCATAATGACGGAAAATTAGGGTAGGCCTTCATTTTCACTGGGAAACTGGATGGGCTTCTAAAAATTCTCCGCACATTCAAGTAAATATGTTCCGGTACAAGTTACCTGCTTCGATCCTCGGGCATGGTGCATTACCTCCGGGCCACAACCTAAATTCAAGTACTCTTCTTTTTTGAATCTTTTGACTACGATTATTGCCATGAACGATCACCACACGACGGTAACATAGGTTCTTTTGTTCCCCTAAATAAAATTTTTCTTAATAGCTATTGCTCATTTGGGAAGACTGAAAACACGTCGATATTCGCATGATTGTCGATTCTTTTTTCTGCCACGATCGTGGACAACATTTGGTTGTAGGGGTAATTATCTTACTTTAAATGTAGCATCTGATTCAATAACTGTTTTTTTTTTTTGAACCAATCCATTTGTTCCTTTTTTCCCCATATTCGTTTTTTTCTTGGGCCATCTGGCATAGTGTTTTCCCTTCTCAGTCCCGCCCTCGGCAACCTCTGTAGGTCTTTAACGCAGCGATAGTCGGTAATGTTTTATCGCCATAAAGAGGACCGATTTCATCAATTAAAAATTGTAGTGCTTGCTCATAAGGTACACTTCCCCCATAAGAATTTGGTTTTTATTCCTGGGTAAAGCATCATTCTCAGGTTATCATGATCATTTACTTTTATAATAAACTTAGCTACTGCCGATGATATTCGATATTGTTTTGGGGGTAATATACATTCATTCCCAGGCCAAACGAGTCAAGTCTGCGGTTTTCCCTAAATCATGTAATAAAACACTAATATTCCGGTGTGAACTAAAAACTCAGGATCAATTTAATGAACTTGGATAAATTTTATAACCCGGTATCAACGTCCACATCAAGAATAAGATGTGCCCGTTGTTATAATAAATTTACATCGGGCAGCAACATTCCTTTGCTGGCGCAGTTTTAAAGCTAACCTTCATCTGAAATGCGCTGATATTTTTAACCTTTTAACGGTACCAGCTTTTCACATAAAATTCATTAGTTCCTTTCCGGGGAAAGATTGGGATAATTTAAATTGTGTGAAAATGCAAAGCTTTTTTGGGCTCACCATTTTGCCACTCCCTTATTGTATCCAATTCTCTCCTCTTTGTTTATATTTTTAAGCGAACTTTTTTCCCTGGCTTCCGGTGTTGCCCCTTGAATCGTTTTAATATTATACCCGTCCTGGGAAAATCGACCACGGAACTGATGTCAGCTCCCCTTTTCGGGCTATCATTTTTCCAGTTTTTTGGATCCTTGTATTTAACAATTTGGCATTGGGGCGTCATTTCCAACTCGTGAGGTGTTTCGTTAAACGAACCCACAATTATGGCTTTTGATTGGGTACCCTCTCCATTTTAATTCCGTTCCAATATTGGGTCCTTTGGGTCATTAGATCTGACAGGAAAAGCAAAATAGCTAATATAAGTAAAAACTATCCATTGATGGTTTATAATACATATCCTTGTTTTACGGTCAATTTCGAATTACTTTCAAATTAAAAATGATGATTTTCTAAGCTATCATTGCTTCCATAAAGTAAATCATATTGGTTGTTTACGGATGCAATTTGAACAGCTAGCCAGTTTAATTTTTCTAATTTTTAATACCTTAAAGAAAGCAGTATTTCATGGTTTGTGGAGTATCTAATCTTCCGGTGCTTTTTCTGCTTGATAACCCATACTTGGGCCATTACTTCAAGGGAGTTACTTCGATTGATTCCTGAATTCAAATCTACTTACGTATTTACACCTTTGTTTTCCAATTCTTTTTTTGCCATCATTTTTTTTCTCATCTTTTAAACTTTTATTGATTTCTATTCTAGTTGGACTCTGTAGAATGGATTTTAGGTAGTTTGTTAGGATCACTCCCCACTTTTATTAGGTTTCCTGGCCCTATTTAAATGAGTTTCCATTACCTTTATCAAATTCAGTCGTGATAGAACCAAGTCTTTTCCAAGACGTTTCCATTCAAGATTTGGCAGATTGGATTATTGTATTTTGTGAAGAATTGTTTTGGTTTACAATTATAAACTTCCTCCTGGGAAATAACTTTTAATCCTAGTTTGAATTGTTTATTTTTATCGAAAATGGACTTCCAATTTCGTACTAAGGTCTAAGTGCGCACCTCCCTCTCTCAAACAATCATTATTCACAATACAGCAGGGATCCATCCAGCCCTTGGTCTACATCACCGTTATATCCATTTTGTGGGTCTAACTGGCTGATAATTCTTTCGTTAACTTAAACGGGTCAATATTGTGTCGCCAGGGTTTTCCGCATAGTTAAAATAAAACGCTTGCATGGATGGTTGGTTGCGTAATTAAGATAATGTTGGTTTAATGCAGCGCTTGCTACAATTTGTCCGATTTAAAGATTTTGAAATAAAATCGTGAGAATTGCTAATCTGAAATTGTTTGGGTTCAATTTAAGGGCGGCCTTTCATTACCACCATCAGATCAAAGGCCTTGCATATCGTGAGGCGAACCAGTAGAGTTGTGTTGGGGTACTTTCGCACAAACCATGGTGGCGTCACAAAATAGGAAGTTGAAAGGCTCGATCCAACTACCGTCTAAACTCCCTCGCTCATCCAGCCTGAACTATGTCGCCACACATTTTGATAATTTTCTGGCCCGTTGGAAAAAGTGACGCAATCTTCATTTTTACCAACGCCTTGGCATTTGTGACAAACACCAATTTGATAGGCATATTCATAGGTTTTGGCCCGCTCCTCGTTATGGAATGCGTTTATTCTTATCCGGATTGGGGAACGGACACATATCAGTTTTTGAATAATAGGTGAGGACCACGCCCACTAATTTCCTGTATTGTGTTCATGACCAGGCCGGTCTGCCACGATAATGCACCAGGCATAGCGTTTTTACGCATTCTTCATAAGCCTTGTCTTATCAAAACCGCCGATACGTTTCATATACGCACTTACATATAAAGGTGTAGACGATGCCCGGTCATTACGATAGTGTAAAATTTCCCCCTGAATACGGACCACCGTGGAATCCAGTCACCGTCATCGTACATCCATGAGCAATAGGTTTCACAATCCCTCTGAAACTTTCCTGGATACACCAAATAGCTCCGCCACCATAGGTTATTATGGTCCATTGTGCACCCAAAGGAAACAGAATTATAATGGTTGAATTCGGCTTTTCCCATTGGCACTCCAATGTATTTGTCCAACACGCGGAGATTCTCTCGGTCATATGCACAATATTTCCCATTAAAATCGATTGATAATCCGCCGGCCTTGCGAAGCATCCCAAAGATCGAGTATACAAAAACGGACTGGTTGTTTTTTTCGGTCCAACATCAAATTTCGTACGCCCAACAACTTTTCCATTCATTGAAGGCATCAGCCGCACTTTGTCAAAACCCAATGCGGGAAGTTCACTTCGCATATTTAGTCTAGCTTGTTCCGTATTACTAGGATAAATGGCTACCTTCATTTGCAGCAGTCTGTGCTTCCTTGCCCTTAAAATGCATAGACCCTCCATCACTACTTCGGAATTTTTTTGGTTGGTCAATAATTTTCCCATTTTGCCATGCCGCATAGCTCGAAAGGGGTAATCAACTTTGATGGAATAATATACATCGGTCGCTTTCGGCCTTCTTCGCGTTGCCTCCATTAAGGCATACCGCAAATTCATTTTTCTAACGATTGTTTGGCATACTTTTTCTGTGCACTTGGCCCCGTATGGTTCCCAAATCCAGGAGAACATACTTTTTTCCTTCTTCAGATAGGTATAAATCTATGAAAAATCAACGCGTGGGTTTGTGGCCGTTAGTCAGCTTTAAATTACCTAAGGTTTAAGTTTCTACGGAATGATAAGCCCGCTTGACGACACCTCATTTTCGTGGAAAACGTGATGCATATTTTATTCCAGCTCAAAATGCCTTTAAAATCTCCCGTTACAGGAAGTACCGGAATAACCGGACAATTGCCATGCGGAATGTGACTAAAAAAGTTTTATGGTACCTATTATAAACGATAATCCGAACCCAGGCTTCCTCCTAACCCCCATAAATCCCGGGCCTTAGATTTAACCATTAAAATGGCCGAGTTGGCCGATGAGGAAGTTAAACCAGCGTGAATTTGCTGCATCGAGCAGGGATAAAACCACTCGGCCGCTGTTTCCCTTGTTGCGTTTTAACCGCATAGCGTTACACTTAAACGATGGCCAACAGCATTAATTTTATGTAATTTTTTCACTTTCTTAATGTTCTCGTAATACATAATCTCAGTGTTTTGCATTTATCTCTAATCTCTTGGCTAATACAGTCTAACAAAATTGTCGGCACTGTCTTCAGCTTGTTTCATCCTTTTCAATTCCGAAACCAGACGCAGCTCGTATTTCACTCATATCCCGTTATCATTTATCTTGTTGACATTTGTTTTAACACATTGGGCTAAATCCATTGACTCTTGTGGTTTTTTCATAGCTCGACCCATGAGGCACCCAACAAATGGCCAATTGTTGCAAATGTACAGGCCGGACAAATGAGGCTGCTATCACCGATCATTAGGCCCGGTCCGTGCCAATGATTTTCTGCCCATTTCAACACCTCCTTAAAAGTCCCATTGGTATCTGGATGCATATTGAAATAATCAACCCATTTGGGAAAGCAAACGTATCAAGTGCCCTTTAAGGCAGGACGCCGCTCGGACGATACGGGAATAAACGAAAAATACAACTCTTGGACTGTAAGGCTAATCGCACTGTCCGATGTAATTCGGCCGGTCTTCCATAGCAAATCCAATCCTTCTGCTTGTAACCTTCTAAAATTTGGCCAATTCATAATGCTTTTCCAAGCTT
>Ga0163217_1083813_pt1 | contig 15136 bp, 23 predicted proteins | sample SynspAceP_FD_185933 | JGI IMG/M metagenome (GOLD analysis project Ga0163217, IMG submission 185933) | Saline lake microbial communities from Ace Lake in Antarctica - Synechococcus sp. Ace-P (PacBio error correction) | ecosystem: Environmental > Aquatic > Non-marine Saline and Alkaline > Saline ...
AACAAAAGAAAGAAGAAAGGAATCACCGAGTTTTCAACACCCCCGCCCGGGCCGCATCCCGAAAGGCACCGCAGGGCCTTGGGCGGCATCCCCCAAAGAGCGTTTTCTGGGTAAAAGTGGGCCACTCCGGTGCATGCCTGCCCCATTAGTAAGCCATTGCCCTTCCCACCACGGGTCGCCTCGGCTCCCATTTCATGCATGAAGCCGTAAGCCCAGACGCCAAAAGCGACTGACAGCGCCAGATAGGGATTGCCGTCAAGCGGCGCCCCAGGCGATAAACTCCTTGCCCGCCCTGGGAAAGATTTATCGCTACCGAATTACCGCGCAGCGCAGCGGTGCGTTTCTCCACGCCCCAGGTAGCATCCGTCGGCCGCCCAGAAAGCCAGGGATCATACGGCGATAGCTATTAAGCCGTGGGCGCCACCATTGCATAGCAAAATCTCTCTGGCATTCAGCCCGCTGCTACCAGATTCCAAAGAAAATGCTTTGTATTTGCCATGCTCTGTTGCCTTTTCTATAGCGTCGTAGAATGCCGGATAGTTTATCTGTATTCTTTATATCACGGAGCGATACGTGAATATGGGCCCACTCTGCCCGGATACTTTTTGCCGACGCACTTGGCCATGAAAGATTCGCCATCATTCTCCTGACGCCCCTGAGCAAGCACTTTTCATGAAGGTCTGAAAATTAGTGCCGCTTGTCCGGCGGCCGGTTCGGCCCGGTCCCAACCGCGAATAAGCTTGCCTCCAACACGCCGGGGCCCGGTTTTCCCGGTAAATGCAGGCCCTCGATCGGGAAAGTCCATGGCTTCGGACATGCCCAGTATCCTGGTGATACAAGCTCGGCATGCACCCGAGTTTTGCGAAATCATCGAATAGCCGAACAAATCCGGCGTGTAAGGGATCAGGTTTCGCGAAGCCCTTGGCCCGCGCGATTCAGGCGTCCCCTCGTTTGAACATGAAGAACTCGTATTCCAGCGCAGCCGTAAGGCTTCAAAGCCCATCGCCTGGCAAGCGCTCAATGACGCGCCGCAGTGGTGCCCCGCGGGGCAGAACCCCTCGGCCTGCTTGTCGACCTCGGCGAGAAAAGCAGCATGCGTCTTTCAAGGGAATATTCCTGCAACTGCCAGGGAGGAATGCCACCGGCGCATCCGGGTAGCCGGTATGCCAAAACCGGTGTAGCTGGCGTTGTCGTAGAGCTGGTCCCTTCACGATCCCAACCGAGCCACCAACGTCCGCAGAAGGCAAAGCCGTGGTCCCAGGAGGAGAAGAACTTCTTCGCGGCTCATGTATTTACCGAGCTTTCAACGCCAATCTATTATCAAAAACAAACCACTTTCACGTGGCTGATGCCACGCTCCTCGACGATACGCCTGGCATCTCTCGAACGGTTTTCCAACTTCCCGGCGTTTGAGCATTTCAAGTCCTCCGCGGATTTTCTTATTATTATCCAGCTTGTTTTTGCACACCTCATCAGGCAAAAGCACCACAACCCTGGCAGGAGCGACGCCTGGTCGCGAAGGCTTTTAAACCGGTTCGCGCACAGCGGTCGCTCCTAACGTAAGCCGCTGCGCGCTCTGCAAAAATCAATCCACAACGTAGGGTGTACCCCGCCTTGGCACAGTGCGTTGTTACTGCTTTGCAAAATATCCACCACGCTTGCGCAGCGTGGGCTGGTCTGGCAATCTCGTCCAGAATTTCATCGCCTCCTGTTCAACTGTAGCCCATTTCCGCCTCGGGTATCGTGGTCAGTTTGTATTGCTGCCGTTCAGCGCGCAGGTCGGCTTCGCCACCCAGTACCAGTGTGGCGGTAAAGTTGGAAGCTGTCCATGCAGAGTTTTGAAAAGCGTCTTGGGGCTCCCGGCCACGAATTCCATTTAGCTTCGTTGGCGAAAGTACGAGCCGCACCAGGCGCCGGGAAATATTGGTTGGTCAGAAGGAGTAGTTGGTCACATCCGCCAGCCGACGGTTGTAATCCTCGGTTAATGCCCCGACCAGGCAATCCCCCGTCCAGTTCGCCGAGTCTGGCAAATCGCCAACTCGACGTCCTTCCAGGGCAAGGCACGGCACACGCCGTAATCGCGCGAGAGAAACTTGCCCGCCGTAGGAAAGGGTAAAATACGCTTGCCTTGAGATCGGGCCAGCGGTTGATTGGCTTCACGGTACAAAGTTACAAGGGTCCCCAGGCGCGGCGCCGAGCCAGGTCACGCCCTCAACCTCTCCATGAGCTTCTTCCCATATTTCCTTGAGGCCCGTATTGGTTCGAACTAATACCGGCACATCCAGGCTTGTAACGCGACGCGAAACGGGAAATGCCACCGAAGACTAGACGACATGCCAGAACGGTGGCGGCAAATGGAGTCGTTCGTACTTCTGCACAGCGTGATGGTGCGCGCTGCATGGCGCGGAACAGCTCGCCGGTGGGCAAACAAACTGGTCGGTCAAAATAGAGTTCGATCTCCATCTCGCCGTGCAAGCCTTGTTGAAGGCGTCAATCGAGCGGTTTATTAAAACGTGTTCGGCCAGCCGCCGGACGCGGCATAGGTCTGCAAGCGCCCAGGTGATTTTTCTTTGCTCCCTGGAGCATAGATATGCGCACTGGCCCAGCGTGATGCGCCAACGCACCTATTGCTGCGTTTCTTTAAAAAATTCCGTCTGACTCATGCTGGTCACTCCGTTTATGTCGATTTTTGTTTTCCAACACCCAAATTACCGGCTGCAACGGCCAGCCATGGTCCGATGCAGTGTTCAGAATAGCCCGGCTCAAGCGGAGCGGCAACCTTGTTCAGAGGCAGGCTTGAATTACCGGTGTAGTGCAACTCGGTAATCCCACAAGCGCAAATCTGCGGAAAGATCATGAACCAGGACCGAATCGCCAGGAAATCAACACGAAACATAAAATATCGCGCAGCGTGACTTCAGGCGAGCCATCGCGCGCATGCAGGTTAACAGGTTGTAGCCAACGGCGGCGTCATCAGGCAAATCTGGCAGGTGATGGTGTACAGCACGCCGTACCAGATCAGATTCCAAAGCCCAGGCCGCTAACCAACGGGATATACAGGGTGCGACTATGACCTTAGCATCCGCCGGTGGTCCGTCAAGAAACTGCCCATGATGATGAAACGACCAGTGCATCAAGGATCTAGCCACCTGCCAAGGGCCCAGGCCCAGGTTCTCCAGGAAGAAGGTTTCAAGTCGCCCGCACTGCGCCAAGCCCGTCAAACACGGCGCCGAAGCACAGGGCGGCGAGAATGGATCCACATGAACAGCAAGCTGATCGAAAGGGTCTTTGCGCAGGTTTCTTCCAGTGACCTTGCGGTTCAGAGCGCCCTTTGAACAGCGCGGCCAGTGTCGCTTGCAGCGCGCCTGATCGGCGGAGCTGTTCAACCAGACTGGTGGTAACCAGCAAGAAACAGACCGGTCAGGAAAGAAGGATAAAAATTGCAACAATGCCAGCCTGCAAAGCAGTTTGAATTTTTTCTGCGCGGTTATCTGCCGACGTTCCTCTTCCGGCAACGCCGGGCCCAGCGCTGGTTGCAGCTTGCAAGCAGTGTATGGCTAGTAATAGAGTTAAGACTATGCTCGGGCCATTGCGATTGCACGCGCGGAAATAACCGTCCAGCCACACACTGCCCGACTGGTTGGCGAGCAATCATGCCGTACCGAGCACCCAGCACCACGCTGGCGGGATCAGGAATCACCATTTCAGAGAACTGCCGGCCTAGAATAACACGCGGTGGACCATGTTTATATTGTCAAGCCTGCGGCCAGCAGCTCTGGCAAGCGCGATACTGGCACCAACAATCAGCCATCGCGCCACCTCGAGCGCCATTTCCAAATCGCCGATACGAGCGACCATTTCAGAAAGATTGGTGGCCGATAGGCCAAACCGCCGTGCACCGGGGCCCATCCACATGGAACATGCGCGTACAGGGTCCCTAGCCGCCCCGAACTCGGACAGGCAATAATAGCCATGTCACACGAACAGCGCAGTGTCCAGCAGCGACTACCACTCATCAGTTTCAAATGCCGACTGAAGGCCATTTCGAACCGCATCCCCCACAACAGCAAGCGCAGCAGCCACCGCCACAAAGCCGATCGCGCCAAATACCCGCTTGCCGGTCAGCAACAGCAGCATCAATGCTGGAGAACATCAATCAGCGCCTATGACGTTGTAACTCATTCCCAGCGGAGCCCCGCGCCTGGGCAATGTCGCGACACAGCGTGGCAACCGCCTGAAGCACAATCCTGTCACGCCAACACACACAACGATCTTAAGATCGGCGCCCAATGCGCGGCGACAGGCGGAGTGCTGTTTTTTTTCCGTTGTATTGCGCGCGTCTGGGTAGAGCGAAAATGCCGCCGGTAACAACAGCCAGAACAGAATAGAAAGATCAGCAAGCAAAACCGTGATCGCATCGACAATGCCCTTGGTCCTGGCGACAGGTGGGCTATACAGCAAATCCATGCCGCCGTGCCCATCCAGTTGCATGAGTAGGCCCCGCGCCAGCTGGAAGTAAGCCAACCATCAGAAAATTGAGCGACTTCGAGCGTCCACAATGGAGGGATCAAAAAAGGTTTTTGCTGAGTGAGGAGTAAGCAGGACGCCCCATCATGACGAAATCAGATACATCGCGCACCGGCCCAATAAACCGGTTTCCATAGCATCCACGCTCGGCACGAACAACTTGATCGTCCTGGCATGAAGCACTCGTCTAAGGAAAGTTGAATAGAAAAAAATATAGACAAAGCTTTTCAGGGAAACGCCCTAATAAAACCAAATTAGTTCGTGAAATACGCAGAATCACGTCAATGGCACATAATGGCACCCATGATGCTTCAAAAGCGCCCAAAGGTGATCCCCATTGTCCGGGGCGTGAACACAAGGCAGAGGGCATTAAAGCGGCCCAGCGTGGTGCGCTCTGGTTCAGCTTCTTCGCCAATTCCTCATGTCCAGAGCGCTGGCTGGCCTCGAATAAAATCACGCATCAGCTGATACATTCCCGCGTCCTGCAGTACCTGTACTTCCTACCCCGCGTTTTCGCGCAGCAATTGCTCCTCACCCATAAAAGGTCTGATTCTCTCCCAACAATGACCTTGCGAATGCCGTAGAGCAGAATGGCGCCGCTCTTGCAACATCGCACACGGGGATAGCGTGGTATACAGCACTGAAACTCGGCCATACACCGATGCGGCAGGCGCCACCGGCATTTTCCAGGGCATCCTATCTCGCCGTGGCAGGAATTTGCACTGCCTGCTGCAGACCGCGGCGGTTAGGCCCTGCCGATGATCTTTGCCGTTGTGAACGCCAGCACCGGCCAATCGGGATCTCCCCCGCTTCGGCTGGGCCCTGCGCGGGCCCATCGATAGTGGCCCGCGCATAAAAGGGTCCATACAGGAATCTCGCTGAATAACCAAATTGGGCACTAGCCTCTGCCAGCCCTGTACTGTCGGAAGCCCCAGCAAGAGGGGCTGTTTAGCAAACAGAGCCAGCGTCATTTACATAATAACAACATTAACCGTCAGGGTTGCGACAGTTGCGACGTTATGAAAAACGAGTATAAACGCTGATTGGACGTTGGGAATCCAGTCCGTCAGCCACCTAAATTCATCAGCGCCCAAGAAAAGCGCTGCCTAACAAAGAGGATCACCCGCACATGTTTGACCGCCACCACGGTGCCGTCTTGGCCCGTCTCGTTCCGCATACCTGGCTCTGGCCCACCACTTCGCTGTACAGCAATCTGACCGTTTTCGGCGCTTACGTTTAACCCGAGCACCCGGCGATCATCTATACGGCCTGCGCTGACCATCGGTGAGCTGGGATCGTCAGGCCCAGGCGCTTGCCGGTTACCTGCCAGCAGTGGAGTCAAAGCTGGGGAACCGGGTGTTGCTGTATATGCAGAACAGCCGCGCTTCCGTCATTGGCTTTACGCCATCCTGCGCGCCAATGCATGTGGTCATCCGGTCAAACCCGATGAACCGCAAGGCCGAGCTGGAATACCTGCTGCAGGAACCGAAGCGCAGGTGGCGCTTATGTGGCCTGGAAATTGCTGAACAATATCGCTCCCGCTGGTTGGCCCAGCCACGGCCTGCGCGAAGTGGATTTGCCAGCGCGTACAGCGAATATGTCCGCGAGCCCACGCAAGTATAGACCTGCAGTAGGCGCGTCAAGCTGGCGCAGCCATCCCGAGCGCTTGCCCGGCGTGACCGCTTGGCACAAGCCCTGGCCGCCGAGCATGCGCCAGGTCCCTTGGACCGCAGGGCCGGATGATCTGTGCGTTATCCCCTACAGCTCCGGCCCACAAGGCAACCCAAGGGGTTGCGTGCACAACGCACCACAGCGTCATGGCCAACGCACGGTGTACTGCTTCGGTGTGGGGCAAGCGCAACACAACAGCGGTGCAACTGGTGTCGTGCCGATGTTCCACGTCACTGGCATGCAGTGTGCATGAACAGTTCGATTTTTTATTGGCGGCACCCAGGTGTGATGACGCGCTGGATCGCAAGGTGGCCGCGCAAACTGATCGAAAATCACGGCATTACCAGTTTGGCCGAATATCCCACCCATGGTGGTGGACCTGCTCTCCGACCCGGAATATCGACCAGTACAACCTGGACCAGCCTCAAGGCCATCGGCCGGTGGCGGCGCCGCCATGCCGGCGGCGGTAGCAGAAAGCTCAGACTCAAGACGGCTGGAGTACGCGAGGGCTTTACGGCTGTCGGAGACCAAATCAGCGCCACCCATATGAAATCCCTACCAGCGCCCAAACCGCAGCTGCCTGGGCGTGCGATCATTGGTGTGGATTCACGGGTGATCACCTCGACACCCTCGAAGAAGTAGGCCCGACGTTTTACTGGCGAAATATCGTCGCAGGGCGAGCAACTGTTTTCAGGGTTACTGGAACGGCCGGAAGCACCGAGGAAGCCTTTGTCGAGTTGGGAACGGCAAACCGCTTCTTCTTCGCACCGGCGATTCTGGGTTACTACGAATGAAAGGGTTATTCTATCCTGGTCGACCAGGGTCAAGCGCATGAATCAACGCCGCCTGGCTTCAAGGCTGGCCTGCGAGGTTAGAATCACTGCTGTTGGCCATTCCCGCCGTGCCAGGAAGTCCTGGTCATTTCCGCACGCGGACACGCGGCGTGGCGAAAACCACCAAAGCGGTTTATCGTACTGGCTGCTGGGCAGCAGCCACGGAACAGGAAGTGATTACCTGTGTCAGGGCCAATATGTCCGCTTACAACAGTGCCCCAAACAGGTGGTTTTTGTCGACGCACTTGCCACAAATCCTTCCACCGGCAAGATCCTCTGGCGCAGCCTGCAGGAGGCAGGAATGGGCTGATTGCTGAGTGCCCTCCGGCGAAGGCGGATTGTTACCTTGCTTCCGCCGGCTAACAATCTGTTGCAAGGCCCTACAGTCGCAAAGCCGATTCCCATTATGAATAGTGGCCTTGCCCAGTCCACTGAGCGCCGTGGGCGGACGACTTTTCTATCTATAGGATCCGCATGCACCCTCTGTCAACTGCCCCCGCTTAAAGGTGTTTCTTCCGGCATACAATGGGTTACTCGCGCGCGCGCTGGTCATCGTGGCTGGGCGGTTTGAAAGCCATCAGTCATATCGTCACGCCGTTCTGCTCGCCGCATTCCTTGGCCATTATCTGTGCAACCGCCACTGGACTGGATGGCCAGCGCCACAACTGCCCGGGCCTCTGGGCGGTTCTGTCTGTTTTTTCGGTCGTGGGCCCTGACCTTTTTCTGTGTTTCTTGCCCTCAAGGATGCCGCCGAGAGCATGGCGTCGCATGCGCCGCTTATTCAGGCCCGGTTCAATGGCTGGATGATCGGTTGCCCGCCGAGATGATGCCGCGCGCGGTTTGCCGGCCGAGTTGCTGCCCAGCGCCCTGCCCTGCCTGCTGCGCCACTTTAACCGCATTGCCGCGCGCGTCGCCGGTGGTCATCGGCCAGTTACGCAAAGCACACTGCTGGTGCTGCTTGGGTTCAATGTTTTTTCCTGCTGGAAAGAGCGCTATCTGTCAGACAAAACTGAATGCGCCTTTTCCCAGTCCGCCGCCCCGCGCCCGTGTGCGCGACGGCGAATTTGCGCTCGGTGTACCGCTACCATGCCTGAATCAAGACGGCGGCCAGTGGCCGCAACAGGACTGATTATTGGCGTCAGCCCTGATCCTTCATGGGGGTGGATTTCGCTGTGCTCTGGGGGATCGTGGCCGGGTTGCCTGAATTTCATTCCGACCCATTGGGTCGAATCAATCGCCGCCATTCCGGCAGTCATTTATTGCCTTTTATGGCAATGGGCATTTGTCGACGGCCTGCTGGTGCTGCTCTGTATGTGGCGGTGAATAGGGCATCGGCAGCATCATCGAGCCGCGGCTGATGGGCAACCAGCCTGGGGTATATCACCCCTGGTGGTGCTGGTGTCGCTATGATCTGGGGCTATGTATTCGGACCTATGGCATGTTGCTGGGCGTGCCGCTGACGAATGATTGCCAAATTGGCCTGGACCGCGCATCGCCGGAAACCCGCTGGGGCCGGCATCAATGATGAGTGACTCGGGTCAAACGCTCAGCGCTGACGGCCTTCAGTTCGGCGGCGCCCAGGCAGAGGCGACAGCCCGCCGGCACTTTCAGCCAGAATCTGCGCTTCGTCCAGCGCGCCCTGCTCAGCCGCCAATCAACTGCTGCACCGCCAGTTCAGAGGCTTCGCCATTCTTGGCGCCCGGTCCAATGGTATAAGGCGGTGTTTGCGCAACTGAATCAGTGCCGCCTCCTCCCTCGCCAACTGTTTTTCATGTACATCCGGCCAACGATATTCAGGAGTGCTGTAGCGCGCTTGAAATGCGCTCAACCCGCTCGTATCCCGGGTCGCCAATGATTATCATCGGATTGTCCGACACCTGCGGCGCCGATTGGGCCGAGTGCCAAACGGCCTGGCAGCAAGCAAGGCTGCAGCGACGAACAAACAAAAGGGGGTCAATCCTAAAGCTGGGCGCGTGCTCGTGCAGCGGTGGGTCATGGGCAATTGGAGCCTGGGTAGCCGCAAAGTTCCGCCTCCCAGCCCGTACGCCCTGACGAATCTGAACTGGAAAAATCCGTTGCCTGATTCTGCCGCTATGGCGCCGGTTCAGTGATCCGCCCCTGCGTTTTGAGCTGCTCCAGGGCTGTAACCGAGTTTGGCAGCCCGCGTTGGGGTCTGCACATGAAGCCCGGCAGATTGGCCAGACAGCAGCAGGCGGTAATCCAGCGGCAACTCACGAATGATGCGCCCGCAATCATGCTGAATACCAGTGTCGTGGCAATTGCTGTCACCGTGTGATAAAAGCAGCGGCTTGGCGGCCAATTGGTGGCCTCCATCGACAACGCCAGAAAACAGCTGGCCGCGCCGCCCGTGTCGTCCCAGGCGCGTGCGATATAGATAGGCGTCTCGCCCCGATCGTTGGTGCGCACAGGCCCAATCGCGTTCGCGTTCATCGGTCGCGGACGATGCTGAGTTCGAATTCTTGAAAAACCCGCCTATCTCGGAGAAAGCCTCGTGGCGCTCCTTGCGAATTTCAACGGAGAACACCACAAACCTCGCCATCGTCAAAAGCCGAAATGACCACCAGCAAACATGGGCAATTAGCCGGCAGATTCCCAGTAGGACGTGGTCATGTCCCAACCCGAAGTGGCGACTGCGCCAGATCGTACTGGCGGGTTTCCCCAGCGAATGTCGTAACGGTTCGCTGCGCAGTGGGTAAGTTTGCGCCACTTGTGTAGGGCACCTGCTGGCCCGCGACCTCACCAATGTGTGGTCTGCGCCAGATCGCGTCTGACCAGTCGCGATGGTTGGACGGTTCGAGCTGGCCCAACCACACTCCGCAGTCAGTACAAATCAAGTGCATAGGCCAATCAACGGCTGGCCACAAGCATGCCCCGCGCCACAAGAGCAAACCAGCAAGCAGCACGCAGTGCGGCCAACCCCCCAGCCAATAAATCAGCGCATAGCGTCCCGAATGATTTGCCCGGCGGCCTGGTACCAGAACGCAAGCACAGCCCATAAGGCTGCTCAATACGATGGCCCAAGCGAGCAGAAAACAACAGGAAATCGCAATAGGGGTGCCTCGTTACGGGAAACTTCGCGCACTTCCCTGGATTAACTCGGTGGGCGAGTAGCACATCAGGGCGATTGCGCGCTGCGAGCTGGGCGACAGACGGGCAGACTACTGTATACATAGCTAGTACAATGAGCGTCATGCAGCCAGCTCCGATCAGACCCTTCTAACTATCTGGACAACTTCCAGCGCGGCTCTCTCTGGCAGGAACGTTATGCCGATCTGTTGAGCGACGCGAATGCAACTTCATACCAGCAATTTCCAGCACTCAACCAAGCTAGCCAAGGCTTGCTGGTACGCATGGTTGATCGCGCAAGGGTTGAGCATTTCCGCCGCCAACAAATTCAGAATGCGAATTGGTGACCCCAGGGCGGCGGCGCTGCCCGCTGATTGAAGCGGGCTGGCTGCGTGATGATCTGCCCATCAGCCCTGCCCGAGCTGTTTTTGCGTGTTTACGCAAGGGGATGAGTTGCACCAGGCCTTTGCCTGATCAGGCACGCGCAATCTGAGTAAAGGCGCGCTGCTGGAAAAAGCTTGGGCACTTTACATATCGACAGTCGGTCCTTCGAAAGCTGGTGCCCTGAGGCTGAATGACCCGCGCTCTATAGGCCTGACTATTCAATGCACTCTGCGAGCGATTGCGGCTGCTGTTCTTCGGCAACCTGGAGCAAAAGCTGGGCGGAGTTTTGTGCTGGCTGATCTGGGCATCTTTCGCTATGACAAGTGCCGATCCTGCCGGAATCAACGCGCTTTTCGCTCGCGTACCGAGGTAGACTTCAATTACTTGCACCTGAAGCAACTGCCCGCGACGCCTTATTATGCCGGGGAACGCGATAGAGGGCTATCCTCGATCAGCTCGGGCGAGTTTCATAGCACAACCCCTATCTGGCAACGCGGCAATGGCCGGCTCCTGTTCAAACTCGCACGCAGTTGGAACGTGAAGAACAATGGGTCCTGAGCAGCAGCTCCTCTACAGCCGTTGGCCTACCCGGCGCCGGCCATGAGGCACGATCCGCTATTGGAAAAAGCAGGCGGGACTACGCTGCAGCCCATGCACTGGGCCCAGCAACGCCCTATTGAACCCGAAAGCGCAGCGAGTTGCAAACTGGTGGAGCGGGCGCTGCGCCGGCTGACACCCAAGATCGCCAAGCCCCGGCTCAAACGCCCAGGTGAAGCCCCGGCGGGCAGAATTGACCTGCTTGTTACGCAGCATCCGCCGGCGTTGAACAGCCGGGTGGCGCGAGCATTTCGAAAGCGCGCAAGCCCGGTTTCACTAGTTGAAAACAGCCTGATCAACAGCCCTTTTTGGGTCTGCTCCTGTTGGGACTCAATTTTCGCCCCCGGTGCCCTGCGCCTTTTTTTCCATCCCTTCCACAGCGGGCCGGTTCGACCTGCATGAGCCGCGCTTTCGCGAGCGTCGCGCCGAGCTTGTTCAATCGCTGCTTTGGCCGCATTTTTGGCGTCCGGTGAAATATCGCAAGCGTGATCCGGCATAACTGGCAGGCAGCCAAATAACCGGCACCAGTCACCCTTTGTATTCTGGGGCATGCCTCGATCAAACCCCTGCTTGAACAGGCCCTGCCTGGCCTGTCTGCCAGCGGGCGCATCTGCATATTGGTTCGAGCGCTTGCTGGCAGATATTCGCGCCACCGCACCGGCATGCCGGACCTGATTCAGTCTCTGGCCGCAAGAACAACGCACCGGATGATCGAAAGTCAAAGCCCCGGTGACCGCCTGCAAGACAACAGCGGGTTGGCTTGCCCTGTGCGCAGCCCACGGCAATGCCCCGTTGGCGTATGTTTATGTGCAAATGGGCCAGCGGCATGAGTTAACCGGGTCGCAGTGCGTGGCGCATTGTGCGAGTTTACCGCCAAGGAAGGCGATCTGGAACGCTGCGCTTCCCCCCCTCGCCCACCCGCAGGAGGCATACACTGGCCACCACACTGTAGTAGCCCGGCGTGGTGCGGGATATATAGCCGAAATGACCCTGGCCGGCGAGTAATCCGGGATTGAGCGCGTTGCCGGCAGAGCCGACGGCTACGACCCCGAGCAGAATCTGCTGGAAGAGTCAAGCTCACCGGGGCGACATATCCCCGTATTCCGCAGAATATCGGTACTGCACTGGTGCCGCAGGCCAAGGTCTATGGCTGGCTGCTTGTGGCAGCAGTCAGGGCCTTGACCGAGATAAACCTGGCGGTGGTGTACTTCAAATGTCATCACCACAACAGGAAAGCGTGTTCAATGAACACTATCAAGCGGGTAGACCTGAAAATCTTTTTTTGGATCGGCTTGTGCGCCGCTTTGTTCGGCCTGGGCCGAGCAGGAAACCGCGCACCGCATTGCCCCCGCCGACCAGAGCCTGGAGCAATGCGCTTTTCCCTACGCCGAATTTTTCGCCGCGGCCAGCGGCAATTGGCGGGAAAACGTCTATCGCGCTGGGCGCGTGATGGCTACTGCCTGAATGGCCTCAGGCACCACCGGAATAGGTTAAACCCTGGGTACGCTGTTTTTTCCCACATTGAAAAGCTTCCCGGAACAAAAGCTCGACCGCTGTTCTTTCTGGACCGCCAAACCACCGGGGCGAAAACTGGGCCTGGAATGCCCTTGCAGGTTTGCGCAGTCAGGAACCGCCATGCCTTCGCGTGCTCGAAGCATGTGGCGCGCAGCAAAGCCTGTGAGCACGCCTGACAAAATCCTGCAATGCGATTCTGTCCGCTGGCCAGGGCTTTTTGGATCGTCTGCCGGCGGCGCGCAAGCTGCCGTAGAGCTCAACTGGCTGGACCAGACTGCGGGTACGCAAGGTCGCCCTCGCCCACCAGAATTTGTCCTTATTTACCTGAGCCAGAACCTGCCGCTGGTCCTGATTGGTGTCTGCGACTACAACTACTACTTACGACATGACGCCCGCTCTTCGCCTGAAACCCAGTTGAACGACTGGCGCGTCACCCTGCTGGTGACGAAGCCCATAATTTGATCGAACGAGGCCGCAGCATGTATATCCGCTGAACTGGGTGCAAGCGAGGCTGCATGCGCTCAGCCGCATTGTTCCTGGCCGCGGTCAAAGGGGCCTCTTAGAGCGGGTCAGCGGCATTGGGAGCAACCTGCCACGTGATCAGATCAGCCCTACAGGTGGTACTCCGGCGTCGCCGACCCTGTTTGTTCGCTGCGCTGGCAAAAATGCGTCAGTGCCATTACCGATCAACCTGAACTGACCAACCCACCGGCATCCAGCCTGTTGCTGGATTTCTATCTGCCAAGCCTGCTGTTCTGCCGCCTGGCGAGGCCTATGGCCCGCATTCCAACTGTTCGATATCACCCGCGATGAAGAAAGCAGCCTGTGGTAACCACCTCGATCCTCTGCCTGCGCAATGTAGTGCCGCGCCCCTTTTCTGCCCACGCGCTTCCAAACGCGGCAACAACAGCGCCACATCTATTTTCCGCCACGCTCAGCCCCGGCCGCATTACTACCAGAACCTGCTGGTTTGCCGAAGGCTACCGCAGTGGATTCGACGTTGAATCGCCCTTTCTGCCGAGCAAATTGGCCGTGCTGCAATGTCAGCAACCTGTCGACCCTGCTATCTGCACCGTCAAACCAGTCTGCAACCTATCAGCCACCTGATGGCGAAACCAGTTTGGTCAGCGGCCGGTAACTATCTGGCCTTCTTCAGCACTTACAGTTATCTGCGCAGGCAAGGCCATGGAGCAGTTTTGCCCAGGACTAACCGCCAGACCCGATTTTGGGCGCCAGTCAACGCAGCATGAACGAGGCCGAACGCGCGTTTACTTTCTTTTCCGCGCTTTCAAGCCCATTCGCAGGGATAGGTTTTGCCCGTGCTTGGGCGGCGCCTTCGTGAATGGTATCGATTTACCCCGGAGATCCGGCTCATCGGCGCCTTATACGACACTCGCTTGCCGCAGATTCAATCCTTCATGAAGAAATCGTAGCGCAATGCAGGCGATGTTTGGCAATGGTTACGACTACACTTCTGTATCCTGGCCCTGCAAAAGGTGGTGGAAGCCGCTGGGCGGGTGATTCGTACCACTGAGGAACCAAGGGTGGTCTACTGCTGGACGAACAGGTATAAAAACCAGAGAGCGGTACGAGAGCTGCTTGCCGTTATGGTGGCACCGGAAAGTCATCGCTGGATAGGAACCGGGTTATTCGTCTGATCGATTCAGCAACAATCAGACAAGGTAATGCCAATAATGACATCAATTAAGTAACTGCAGGGCCATTTGCCTGTATATGCCCAACTAGCGCTCTCAGGTAAGCTTCTATGCCGCCCACCTCGGTTAGATCCAGGCTCATTGACCACGCAACCAGAATTACATTTCGTTCGGCAATTCGCTGCTGTGCATGTCCGGTCCTGCTGTTTCGGCCCTGTTTTTTGTCGGGGCCTCTGCATTGATGCCTGGTTGCGTGCAACTCAATAGCACTCACGTGACAAACCACCTTTTACGTCAACAAGGCAATAGGTCGCGGGAACCTCGCGCCTGGGAAAGTACGCCAGCGACTACGCTTCATGGGGGGAATGCTTACAAAACATGCATGCGGCTGTGAATGTTGACTGGGCGTTCAACCGAATACATGCTCGGCGGCGCAGTACGAGAGTTTCGATTACGAAGGTGTGTTTCGTATCAATGCTGGACAACCGCAATATTTATTCGGTCATGACGGCGAACTCAGCAGCAGGCGATCGCTCATGAGCACTGCTTGGCCGACGTTGACAGCTCTGTTTGCAAACAACACGCGTCTTGCAGCAGATGAAGAAGTCGTGTCTGCCCGTGATCGAGTTGGACGGCCACCCTGCCCACTGATTGCCTGCAGCAAGCCTTCACCACTGGTGCGACCCCCTACGTTGAAAACTAGTACCGGGGCCAGCGTCGTTATTGCTTGACTGGTTGATCGGCTTGATAGGGATGATTGGTCGCCATGGGTGACAGCTACGGCAAATCAGCAATCTGCCGTTTGCCGACTAGCCCTGCCGATGCCAGCAGCGCTCCTTCATTCACGTCTTGAAACCTATTCCGACA
>Ga0163217_1081117_pt1 | contig 15130 bp, 17 predicted proteins | sample SynspAceP_FD_185933 | JGI IMG/M metagenome (GOLD analysis project Ga0163217, IMG submission 185933) | Saline lake microbial communities from Ace Lake in Antarctica - Synechococcus sp. Ace-P (PacBio error correction) | ecosystem: Environmental > Aquatic > Non-marine Saline and Alkaline > Saline ...
AAGAAAAAAAAAAATCCCCAGTCCGAAAAAAAAATAAAAAACCCTTCCCATCCCCCCCCCCCCGCTAAAAAATCAAAACCGGCCTCCTTTTCCCACACTCCAATCCTTGGCCGGTTGCCTGTTCCTGGAACCCTTTGTGCCCTGCCAGCCCCTTGCTTCCACTTACGTATCGAATAACCCTCCCTCCCCCTGAATCTAACCCCGCACCACCCCGACTGCAGATTGAAAACAACAACACACGGCCATCCTCGGCCGCTGCATTCAAGTCCCTGGTCCCGCTTTCTCTGTTTGCGCCACGGCGACACCGAACGAAATTCGCCAGGCCGCCTCAGGCCATATTCGAATTCCCCAAATACCAATTTTCCAGTCGAGCCTGGCCGCTCCTTGCCCTTTGCCGATCCACGCCCTACGCCATTCACCCCCCCCGTCAACCGCCAATGAACCCTCCCCTCCGGACATCACCCCACCACTCTCAAGACGGTGAAATCCATGCCTTAAGCAACCTGAGGAACAGCGTGCCATTCAACCCAACCGCCGCCCCACACGGGGCAATGCCCGGAGGTAAACCTTCAGATCGCACCATCCGTCGCCAGCTCGCATCGCCCTCCTCAGGATGCAAAACCGCCTTCTTCCCCATGATCCTCAATAAAACATCCTCTCACCTCCTTCCCCCCAGTCATCGTCCCAACAGCAAACGGCCGTCACGGACGACTACCCGCGCCCCTCCAATCTGCAGAGAGCGCCCCGGTTTGCCACGCAAACCTTACCTCCTGAATCGACCACCCACCGCGTTCCGACAACCGGCACGGGCGCCTGGATGACCGGGGGGGCCTGTTCTTTCAGGCCCGGCTTCCTGAGGTAGCCATCGCTTTCCCACAAAATGCCTCCGGAGAACACCTCAGGCCCTTGCCGCTGTGCCGCACCACCCTGCTGCCCCACTCCCTCCCTGATCCTGTTGGCTCCGCCCTGGGATCCACACACCGTTTGAGGCGGCCGGAGACGCACCGCAAACCCGAAACCTTCACTCACCCGCTGCTTAGGGCACGGCACTGGCTGCCGGCGCACCTCAGCTGCGACCGGGGCCCAGCGGCGCAACGCCTCCACCGCGTTCCATTCCGCCTTGCGGCCACCTCGTTGGCTCCGCCTGGACCCCCCACCCGAACTCCCGCACTCATCGTCCGGACGACGACCATGCCCCCTTCCCGTTAACGTATACGCGGCAACAGGCACCGTTGCCCCCCGGGGCACCCCGCTCCATGGAAGTTCGCGGCCAGGTCAAGCCCCAGGCCCGCCGCCCGAATCCAACAATCACAAACCCGCCCCGCAAGCCTAATCCCACCAAACCTCAGCGTCCAGACTCCGCTTGCAACCCCCAACGCCTCTGCGTGCCCTCTGCCGCTCAACGCACACGCTTCGGCCAGTGTCTGCTGTGCTCTGTGCCACATCCGGCTTGGACCCAGCGCCGAGTCGACTGACCCCCTCCTCGCGCCTCTACCGGCAACCCTGGTCCGGCTCCTATGCTCACCTTCATCCAATCACCTTCCCCTCGACCCCAAAACGCTCCGACGATCACTCCGGTCCAGTTCTTGCCGCCCACCCACCGCGTCTCTCTGCAGACGGTGGAGGCCACGCGACTGTAGCCGCTTACCCCTCTTTTGGCCTCCCGCTACCTTTTGGCTCAGATCTTTGCGATCGCACCACGATTCTGCTTTCGACCCCCACAGGTTCTGGCAGCCGGCCTCCGACATCCAACCCTGCCTATCAGCCGTTGCTAACCATCCTTACGCATCTCACTCGAACCGGCTACCCCCTTCCCACCACCGCCACAAACCAAAACCCTCCAAATCCCCACAAAAGCAACCCCGCCAGAAAAAAACGCCAATACCCACATTCGCGTTTCCACCAAAGTCCCACACATGGCCCAGGACCACTTGTCAACTCGGCAGGTCCGTGATCCCTGTCACGTTTGGCAGAATCACATAGTCCCACGCACCGTGGACCAACCGCCCCTGGAAGACTCCCTGTCCCGTCAATCCACGACCCTTTATTAGCCACACGGCACGACCCGATCACCCACACGCAGTCACCCAGCACCACGCCTGCCTTGTCCACCCGACAGGGATCAAATGAATGGTATGAACACCACACATTATCCGGCGGCTCAGTTGCCCCTCGGCATACGATCTCTCGACCACACCTCTTGGATCCTAACCCCGGCACATCGGAGCCTATGAATGAACGGCTTCAACAGAAAATGCGGATCCCAAGGCCACCCCATGAAACACCACACTGCCCAAAGCCCACACCCTCTTCCGTTGGACATCTGCGCCCAAAGTTGACCGATCCTCGCATCAAGCACCTACTGGCCGCAGCCCTCTCGGCGCTCGACCAAACCAACCACGTCGACCGCACCCCCCCCTACCCTGTGCATCAACGGCCCCAGGCAAGCCCGCTGGCAACCCTCAACAACGGTGAAGCCCGCAAGCCTCGTACAGTTCGCCGCACTCGCACCTCAAACCTCTGGACCCGACACACTACGTGCCCTGCTCAACCTTCGCCACCAACCTCATCCCTTCCACGCCTCTGGCGCTGCGTTGCTGCCCACTCACCCGGCATACCCATCAAGGACAACCCACCGCGAAACCACCACAACCTTCAACTAACCGATCACACACGGCCCCCGCGCGCCATCTGGAACCGCCCATAACCCCAAATATGCCGAAACCCTTCTCCTCGCGGCTGGCACCCCAAAGTCAATAAACCGCTACGGACCCTGGACCATTCCTCCAAAATCCCCGCTCCTCTCACATGAACTGGCGCCCAGAACCCCTGCCCCGAGGAAACGCAGTCCTGCCAGCAACCTCCCCGTCCACCAATTACGGCGCTCATCATAAACGCCGCCCACCGGACCACTCTCCCGCCCTCTACTTCTTTTCAATCCTCGGATACCGCTTCGGACCCTCCACGCCGGATTCCTGCTACTGTCAGCCCTGCGCCCTACCATCGCCCTCCGCTGGCCGTGCCCCTGCTGCGACTCCGGTCCGACGTTCAACATGGACTGCAATTTTGGAGCCCCTCCCTTCACCCTTCGGTTTCCCGGCAAACGGTTCGATCTCCTGCAATTGTTATCGATGGCCCAGGCTACCTCATCCCAATCCCGACGCATCCGGGCCTTCGTACCCACCAAACTGGAACCCATAGCAGCGATGGAAACGACCCGATCCCCTTTCTGCTTCAGTCCCCCGCGCCCTTGCCCCACTAGCCGGGCCACCATCCTCAACAAACCCCAGAATGGACCCCCCCTTCCCACTCACCCCCCCACGGACTCCTCGCCAAGCAATGCCACCGCTTCCAACCTCCGATCTTTCACCACCAACGATCCAGAAACCGGATAACCACAATTCGACCTTACCTCTTGACGCTCTTGAAACTCGATCCCGAAACACGTGGCGCTGAGGCGCACCACACTGCTCTGGCACCTGGCAGAACCAATCTAACTACCCCAAGAAATCACCGCACCGATCAATCCCTATCAACCGATCACTGACTCCTCAGAGCTTCACCCAGACCGACCACCAAACAAAGCCAAAGCCACCACAACACACCGCGGAACTACAAAGCCGATCAATTCCGGCACAAGAGCTCGAGCCTGCCAGTTCCATCTCCTAAACGACCGGCCTGCCCCAAGCCTACTCCAACCCACTTTGGGAACAACCCCAGCACAGCACCGTGTCCCAAGCAAGCAAACCTCCCCTGAAGGCCTGCACATACACCAAGGCGTAGCACCCTTTTTGTCGGGATCCACATCCTTTGCGCAGGTAGCACGGATACTTAAGCGAGGACCTCCAAGCTTCCATCACGGCCTTCACGGCACCCACCAGCTTGAACCCTTACCCCCGCGCATCAGGTGCGCGACGCTACATCACCGGTACGCGACGGCCACTCAACAATCGCCCGATCACCAAATAAACCCTCGACATCCTGCAATTGCCCATCAGCACTCACCACCAGCCCACTGGGCCAGTCCACCGCATTAAGTTTCCCCCCTGGAGTGAATGCCGCATCGGAGCGCCTCGATTGCTCCCTCAAGCATCCAACCTCTCCCTCTGGTAAAACGATGGCACGAACCTAGACACGCCACCTCCAAACCACCGCCCGCGGTCCCTGAGGCAGTATCAGGTTCTGCGGACCTAAAACAAACCCACTGCCGCTGAGCACCGTACTGGACCCTGGACTACCTGCATGGAACACTGTTCTCAAAGCGTGACCGGACACTGACACCCAATACGGAACAAACGAAAACCAATCACCCCCAAACAACTTAAAGAACCGTTTGCAACATCGCCCGACTGAACTTCCCTGAGCCTCGCTGTCGACCTTGGCGGTAAGGGAACCTCGAAAAATTCGGCTTCAATCCATGACTGGTTAAGGATACCCTCCCTGAACTAACCGCCCCTTAAAAGCCAACAGGTTATCGAAGCAACACTCTCTGCAGAACCAAACTGACAATTCACGCACCGCCTAACAAACATCTCAAATCTAACACAATGGCCTGCATGTTCAGCGGCGGGCCCGACGATCAAAGGCCTCGGCCCCTCTAATCGTTGGCCGCCTCCATCTCCATCAAGAACGATCCCCTGACTCTTTCAGAAGACCCAAACAACAACTGCGGGCCGGGTAAAGGCGAATTAAGCACCTCCACGGGTGCTCCTTGATTCCACACAATCCCCCAAACTCCCAACTTCGGTTAACTGCACTTCCTTCTGACCGGCATCCGATGACTCCGTACAGGAGATTCGCGGATCGTGTACGGTACACCGAGGCCGAAACTTCAAGCGCCCTGAAACGCTGATGCCGATCAGCCCCGCTGCATCGGCCCGGCCTGAAGCCATCAACGCCTGGATCTGCCGCAGGAAGGAACGCTCAACCCTGTCCTAAGGCACCCCCCTAACCAAGGGAGCCCACATAGACACCAGACAATCGATATGATCACCATACAAATCCCCCTCCCTGGCCCTCCAACCTCCTCTCTTGTTCGTTGCTTCGTCGACGCCTGCAACTAGTATAGTCAACCCCTCCCGCATAACATCTACCCGCCTATCTAACTGGCCGAACATCCGCCGAGCCTGACACCACCCAACCGCTGTTTGCCAAGCCCTAACACCCCCGATCTCGCCGTTTATGCTATCCCCCTGCTCCGCGGCTGAACAAACAACGGCCATCGATCCGGCCAGAAATGGGACCATCGTCCCTGAACCCTGCGCCCCACCCACCCGCCACCTAAAAGCACGGGGCCGCCAGGCAACACGCCGCGAGACATTCCCCGGTCGACCAGACCCTCCAATGGCTCGGCCACGCCATAAAGTAGCCCTAGCCCCGACCTGCTCTCCCTCACCCACTCCTCCCTTTAACAATCCAACCAAATTCCCAACGAAACCGCCCCCGTTCCGGATCTGCAACTGAATCATCATAAAGATGCCTATCCTCCATGCCATCCACCTCCGGCCACCTATCTGGAATTGGACAGCACCGGCGCATTTTCCAGCGCTCGGTCGAGGATGCCTGCCCGTGAAGCCACAGCGCGCCATCGGGCACGCCACCAATTCATGGGACCGCTGTGCCGAGGCGGCAGACCTATCCCTCCACGCCATCGTTATGCCCCAACCGAACCCGCGGCTCGAACCAGGCACCCTGGACCTTCCCACCCTTCCCGTCGACCCCCGGCCCGCAACGATCGTAGGCCCCTCAGGCCATGGCCCACCCCAGGCCTATCTCAATTCGCTGCTGCTGCCTTTCCCCACTCCCCCCACCGCTGGTTTCCTCGGGCGTGACAACACTCAAGCATTAACTCAAAAATCCCTACCACCGGCGTTCAACACCCCTATTGGATCTCCACCCCTACATCCGACCATGCCCCAGGACTGGCTCCCCTGCCCTTCGGGTTCTCGACCAACTCAGCGAGGTTCCTCGCGCTCCCGCGATTTGGCACCACCTCGACGCTTGCCATTCACCTATCTCGCGCTTCTCTCGCAGCAACCCAGCACGAGCCCCATAATCCCCCGGACCAAACGCCTTCCAGCTGGTTTGATCTCTGGCGCCACCCGTGATCGCGCCACACGACCCCGATCAACGGCTGTGCCACCCGCGGTATCGAATCCATATCTTCAGCATCGCAGTAATACTCCGGAACCCTGAGCTTCTGGCTCACGACCAAGACCCTCGATGAACCCCGGTAGTTTTATCATCGCGTTTCCCGTTAGCCCACGGCGTTACACAACCACCTCACATCTCCTTCCACCCACGCCCCTCGTGATAATGTGTATCCAATCCAGGAACGGGCTGGCACTGCCCCCGACACTCTATCCGCGGCGCCCATCGGTGGCTGCATTAGACCGTGCCGGACGGGCCGGTGAAATCAAGATGCCGATCCTGGGATCGCTCCCAGCGCGGGTCGGGCCGGGCCCCACCATGTGGAAGTGGTGAACCGCCGGTGCTAACATGACTGCCCGGACCCGTTGCCCTCTCGACCCCGGATCGACTGGCGCACTCTCCCCACGAGAACCGTCGATGACCCGCTCATCCCCTGAGGAACACCACCAACTACCTCCTAAATTCCATGGCCTCAAAGTACCATACAATACGCTAGCCCCGGGGAACCTGTCCAGTCCTGGTCGCTGGGGCAAACACTCACGGAAATCTTGGGTAGCAAGTCCGTCGTCACGGCCCGCTACGCCACTCCTCACCCTCAGCCTTCTCATGCCTCGGCAGCCGGCGCGCCTCTGACGCCACCTACCCGACACACCATTGTGTCCGGAGCCCTCTGACACATCCATTGGCCACGAACACCGCAGGCAAGCCGAAACATCCGCACGCACCCATCGGCCCAAGATTACGTCCCTCTAAACCGCCCCGGCAAGTCAACGGGCCTGACCGGTTCAAACCACCATCAGACCGCGATCAACTCCCGCCTCACTACACCAATTAATCCAACCGTCCCCTGCCCGAGCCCCAAGACCCTGCCCAGAACTACCAAGGCCAACAACGTGACCCGCGGCCCAAGGCCCGCTGACAACAGGCCAACGGAATCACCGGGCTCTTGGACGAAGCCTGATCTAACTCCCATCCTGTCTTTTAGAACCGGCTCGGCCTCCTGCCACTGTCTCAACGCACATGCACGAGGAAGGGCAAGTCACGATCTCCAGCCGCTCGGCCATTGCCGTGCCTTATCAGGGGGCGTCAAACCGGCCCACACCATCTCCGTTACGACAATCTCAACCACCTGGAATCCTTCTGAATTCTTTATCCAAAAGGGATCTCCGACGTTCCCCGTGGACCCCCAATTTAGCTGCCACTCGGGATATGCCCTCCCTATTCATCCATTTGACGCTTCAACTGCCCCTCCACTCCCACTCACACCCTACCACCGGCCCTCGATCAGCATAGCACTTCGCGATAGACCATGGCAACACCGGCCGGCATCCCCACCTAATAGACAAGCCGACCAATGGCTCCGTGGTGATCGTCGGTGAGACTGGCTGGCGCGATCGCCTCACTGCCCCTTGCAAAAACCACTGCGTCGCAGACTACCACCGAACCCTCTCGACGCGACCAGATCCAGGCTCATTACTCCGCTAGGTTACATGCGGGTCCAGCTCGCAACCGAACCATCATCATCGACTCCCGCATGCCCGCGAACCATTCCCCAGTTCAACGACTCAGCCCGCAAAAACTCCTTTTGAAGGGCCCAGGGAAACCCGCTACTCGGACCACGGCACCTACCTAGTGAACCTCCTCGAACCCAGTCCGGTTCCGCATCGGGTGCCGGTCGCCCGACCTGGATTCGGACCGCGTAATCGGGTGGCCAAGCCCTACACCACCCCCGTGGGGAATCCCTTCCCACCGAACTCAAGGCAGCCTCAACGATCACTCTGTGACCGGGGCCACGAATTCGCACCAACCACCGGCTCGCCGTCCGTTGCGGTTGGTTATGCGTATCGCCCGGCTACGCGGTGGAGTCAACCGCCTCGAACTGCTCGTCGATCACCAAGCCGACGTGCCGGACAACTTGGATCCATCCAGGCCGTGCCCTATGACTCGATGGTAGCGGCATCGAACCATTCCCCAGCAGCCCTAAACTCTTTGCCCCTGACCAACCGACTAGTCAGCTGCCGGTTGCATCTTCCACGCCGATGTCGTCGCTTAGCACCCGGAAACGGCCATGGCCTATCTCGATTCCTGCTGGAACTGATAATTGCCCGATCGCGGGGATCGTGTCGGCTGGCGGCCCACCGGGGACCAACCATCGGTGGAGACCATTCCACGGACACCGAACTAGCCCCACTCAATCTGAGATCAAGCAAGGTTCCTATGTCATCGGCAGCAATGCATCGTCGATGTCCTCGTCAAGCGACGACCGTTCCTCGAAGACCCAACCCAAAAACCCCTCCACAAAGGGCGCCATGCCCTGTGATGACAGCCCAGGCACGCCTTATCCGGCCAGGGCCGGGGGGTCGGAAACGCCGGGTGCCGGGGCCGGCCAACACCTGCCGGCATCGCCCAGCTCTGGCCCAGGCCCTTCCATCGGGCCGCTCCGGCAACGACCAGCTCGGCGCGATCTTCGCCCCACTGACATCGGCGCCGTCCGGCACCCGCCGGAAGGAATGCCCGCGCAGCAGCGGACCTCCACGCCCCGCTCCATGAATCCTGTCAGCCCGATGCCCAGCGCACATGTGCACCTAACCTGTGTGGCCTCGGTGGGCTGAAGCCCCAAGACCTTATCGACTTGTGGCCCAGCCAAAGTACTTGTATCTGGAATCTACCTGACACGATAACACGGCCCAAGCGCGCCTCCTTGCCCGCCAGCGTATCGCCGCCTGTGCCAGTGGCCCGAGCCCTTCTCGGAATCTTTTTGCGTCGAGCGCCAACCGTCAGAGCTTCTGAAGCTTGTCGGACGGCCCCCCAATCGTCGATCTGCTTCTTTGCCAAGAGGTCGAAATCATGGCTCCTCTATGGCACTCCACTCGAGGAGCTCGGCAACAATAGGTCTGGCGCTGCCAGTTGCCGGTGCTGCCCCAGCACAACGGGGATCGTCTGCTGCATTCAACACCCTGGAGATCGGAGCCTTAACGGCTCGGCACGGGTGACACCACCGCTGCGACTTATCCGGCCGTTTCTCTCGGCCAACACCCGGTGACTCGCTGGAAGCTGCGGACACTTGGGATCCTCCTCTGTGCCGCCAAGGTGATCAACCACCTTGACGCCCCCGGCCATGTTCGCTGCTGAACCTGTCGCCGGACACCTGGCTTGATCACCGGCAAGCCCCCAGCCGCGACAGATCTGTGCAGCTCGGGATTGCTCGACGCCCTCCGTTCTCAGCCGTTGCACACAGCCACCCACCCGAACCGCGCAAAGGTGGCCACACCGGGTCGGTTGTGCCACCGATTGGCGACAACACAACGGCCGGGATCGCCCCACGGGGCATCAGGGCCTCTCAAGACCAAGCGGGGCCAGCCCCCTGTCCGGGCGATGACACGCAGAATGGGCCCTCACGCAGCCCGGCGGCCCGTGCCTGCCGCAGACTCGGCGGGGTGGCAGCAGCGGCAAACCACGCAAAGTGCCACCAGCCAGCTTTGGCAGATGGCGGGCACCGATTGCGAACACAGCGCTCCTCCCCAATCTAGACAGCCAGCTCCCCAGGCCCGCCACATGCATCGCGCTTCGGCTCAAGATTGGGGCGCAAACAACCAGCACGTCTGGCCAGGCTCCGGCAGGTGGCGCGCCAGGTCGGAGCTGACCCGCCTGGCAAAGGGATGGCTGGGCATCCATACCCAATCCAAACGGCGCCCGCCCTGCTCGCCTTGGCCGCCAGCCCCGCGGCCATGGCCCTGGTCGGGGACAGGCCTCCCACCTCCACGCAATCGGGTGGCGTCGTAGGTCACGGCAGCTCTGGCTCTCACCACACCACATCCACGCCCAGCCCCGCTCCAAACACCTGGCCAGGCGGTCCTCGCCTCCTGCCCCATCAGCCAACCGGCTTCTCTGCTGAGGACCAGGGGGTCGGGCATCAACCGGGCCGTTCAAGGAGACGTCTTTTCACAGAGCGTCATCAGCGGATCGTGACCCAGATGGACGTATTTGATCCGGTTTTGGGGAATCCCTGTTTGCTGGAAGGAGTATCGGAGGCGCCCAGTTTCCACACCAGGACAACCAAACCCCTGTCACGGGAAATGTCGTTGCAGTTCGAGTCTGCGGCCCGACACCCGTCGCCAAATCAAGTTTGTGGCCTGGTGGCAATCTGGCCAGATCTCCAAACAGGTCCAGGCCACGGTTATCTGGAAGGCGCCGCCATCAGCACCATCACCGCGCCGATGGCCTCAAGAGAAACGGCCGATTCACCCTCTCCCGTCTCCATCCCTGCCGAAGCCCTTCCCTGCCGCGACACCAAGCCGCCCCTTGCCCCCCCGCCGGGGGCAACCCCGCTCAGTGCCCATGCCGTGCCGCCAGGCTGCTGTGGCTGCTCCACGACCGCCCGCTTGGCGATTCTCAGCGACCCCGGCGCCTGAGGTTTCCCACCTGGAACACTTCGCCGCATGGTGCCTGACTCAGCGACGAACGACGACATCCCCGGTTCTGAAGCCAGCCCTCTCAGCTCCATCAGCCCGTTCGCGCCAGATCGATCATCTGGCCCAGCTCCCGCTCCAGGGCCCCAGCGAGGCCCAGATCAACCAACGTCCCCCATCGATCTGGCGCAAACACCACAGCGATCGCGCTGAGCTGCTCGATCAAGGCCTGCTGCTGAGCTTCTTCAGCAGTTTTCCTGGACCACGTTCTTGACTCTCAGCCGCCACTGGTTCGACCGATCGGGCTCGCACCGGATAGTCCCGGAGGGATTCAGCGAGTTGAGCAGTCACGCAGATTGACCCAACATGTTTTCGATGTTCGCACCCCTTGCGGAGATGGTCGCCATTCAGCAGATCACCTCACCCGCAGCCTGCTCACCCTCCTTGGCGCCGTTCTTACCGTGGTCGCACGATCGCCTACGCGACCGATACCCCCAACAATCAGCCTGGCTTCTTTTCTATGCATTCCACTGCTCTGGCGGTTCTGGCCCCTGAAAAATCCTTCGAACTGCCCGCTGCCCGCCATCCGCCTGACCAAGACCTCTGAATTCCCGTGCCCCTGCCTGCGAGTCACCTTAAGAGCGAACCTCTCAGCACCTGCTCCAGACGTGCACCCTTGGCGCTATGCCAAAGGCTCACCTGGAAGCTCGCGGAGCCCTCAAGCCTCTGAACGACGAATCACCGCCCAACTCCTGAGCGTGCCGAACTGGAGAACATGGGGGCTATGCCTGGGCCTGCGTTTTCGCAAAGCCCATGGGTTCCGTAATGAGCGCTGCAAGCCAAGCAGGAGCGCTTGGCCGTTTTTTTCCAGGGGACCTGGCTTGGGAGGGGTGGGCAACGCTTGGCCCCTTTGCACGGACACGAACTTGAACTCATCCTTGGTCCGGTTGACCCTGCCATCAAGCGATGGTCAGCTTGGACCCGGCCGCCTGAATTCCCGTCGTCTTGTCGAAACTGAGTCATACCCCTTACAGTTGCGAGGACAGCCGCGTCCTCCGTTCTAGTGAGGCCCTCCGTACATCCGCGGTTTTTCCGGCGGGCCTGTGTGGTAATATGGGGGGGCGATGGTGAAACAGCGCCTGCGTGAGGCGTTCTTGCCGTGATCTGGCTCGCTGGCCTGCCTGGTTTGCAACCGGTGGTGGTCAGCGCGGCCTGAAGATCAACCAATGCTGATCCGATGCTCGGATCACCCCGTCTTTGATGCCTCGGGTCACCGATCCGAAAACCGAGGATGTGGTCGGATGCGTCTGGTCCAGGTCAACAGCAATCTTAACGGTCTTAACCGCCTTCGGTGCCGCGATGGGCCGGGCATGATGGCGCCTGGTTCGAATCGAGGTCGGATGCTCCCACGGCTGGGATGTGCGGCTGTCCAACCCGACGTTCTCACTCCCTGCTGGAGAATGGCAGCATCCCATGACAATTCAGCGTGGCGGCCAACCCCCAGTCAGTCCCCAGCACAACATCAATGCGAACCGGCTGTGGGAACCGCCCGCCGGCCCCCAGCCAGAAGCTGATCCTGCTAACCGAATACCCTGGAATCCTGCGCCATCGCGACATCCGGTTCGCTGCTGCTTCACTCATCCCTGTCCGAGCCCTTGAGCTGATCGCCAGCGGGTGGTCGATGGCGGCATGACCCCAAGACCGAATGCTGCATCCGTGCCCTCGCCCAGGGTCGGGCTTCCCATATCGTCGATGCCGCGTTCCCCACCCTTGCTCTGGAATGTTCACCGATCCCGGCATCGTACGAGGTGGTCGGCCGTCTGGCGCCGGCAGCCGCGCCGGCCGGTCATGACGAGGACGCCGCTGTCACCATCCGCTCAGCCTGGATAGGGCGACTAACGGGCTTGCTAGGTTGCTGCGACCCCTCGCCCTGCTCCATTCCGGCCCGGCTACGCCCTGGGGGCAGCCTGCGCTCTGAGGTCACGGCCCCTGCCAGGCCAACGAGAACAGGCCGCCCAGCTTGTCCGCAGTTGCGCGTCTGCGGGACCTGGAGATTCGGCCCACCAGGACCTGCAGCTGATTCTCGAAGCCCGGCCTGCGCGGTCCCGGCAACTGTCCTGACCCTTGCCGCCCATACACGAGCCGCGCCCCTGAGGTCCTGACAAACCCGGGCGCCCCCGCGCCTCCAGCGGCCGGGGCCACCGTCGCCGCTGCACCACCGACGACCACCCGCGGCCCGTGGCTTTGCCATCGCCGGGTGCGGCCGGCTTCTGGCTGCATTGCTCCCGCCTCAGGCTCGCGTCGAAGACCGATTCTGCGCTTCGCCTCCCGTCGGCTCAAGCTCCAGAGACCCTGACAGCGAAAGTCCGGACTGCCTCTCCCCTTTTCACGCCAATTCAGCCAGAGCTTGCATGCATCGGCACCGCACCGAAACCTCGCTGGAAGCTTGAAAATCCCGCCAGGGGGGTGGTCAGCCTGAGGAGCGCCAACTTAACACGTCGGAGATTCCCAGGCTGCCTGCAGAAGCAACTGTGGCCAGGCCCGCCCATCTGGGGGATCGAGCTGCCAAGCCCCGATTGCAGCTGAAGGAACGCAATGGTTGTATGCTCACCAGCAATTCACTTGAAGGGATCTGCGCGTCCTGTCAGGGGACCTTCCGGGACTGGAAGCTCGCGTTCACTCGGTCCCGCTGCCCTGCTGCCTCTGCGCTGCGTTGCCCTCTTGCCGCCGTGCCCGAGCCGATGATCCGCTGCCGTGCAGCCCGCGCCTCAACCGCATCGATACTGGTCTGTGGCGCTGAGGCCGCCTGGGGTTGGGCTGTTGTGATCCCTGGTTTGCTTGGGTCTGGCCCTCGGAACTCGCAGCCGGCTTGCGCTGGCAGGCCGTTGCTGGCCGGAATTGCCTCTCCTCCGTTGATGAAGAGTCTTAGAGCTCCAGTTGTCGGATCAAATGTCTGAAGTTCACCTGGCGATCGAAGCCCTGACGCAAGATCACTTCGCTGGTAATGGCAACAGGCCTGCCGCGGGCCCGTGCAGCAGGATTCTTGCCTAGCGATGGCGGCCGTCCTACCCGCCCACGGTGCCGCGTCTGGTCGACCAGAGACCACCGGCGCCTCCAAGTCACCCCGGATCCGCTCGCCAGGCGGCAGTCGCGTGCCGTGGGTGCGGCCGTGGTCCGGAGGAGCCGTCAGCAAGGCAAGCGCGGCTTGAAAGGCACCAGAGAGCCGCCCGGCGCTGCTGAGTTTCGCCTGTAAGGTAGTTGTCCGTAGCGGCCCATCGATCAGATGCGGATTCAACGATGATCGGGGAATAGGTCTGGGACGATCACTCGCCGGGCGTTTCCGGCACGCCGGCGCCGGCCCGGCAGTTGCAGCAACACTGCAGGCTGTTCCCGCCCGCAAAATCGGCGATGCAACAGGCCATCGCCGAACAGCACCGCGCCCAGGTCACCCGCGCAGGTCGATCCCCTTGGTGAGCTATGCTGGTTCCCACCAGCACATCGGCTCCCAGGCGAACTGTGCACAGGCGTCGGTGTCCATCCCGTCCCCGGTGTAATCGCGATCGAAGCGCAGCAGCGAAGCCGCCTTCGAGCTCCGTTTCCCATTTCGCTCGATCCACCCGCGGGTTCCCGCGCTCGATGGCTTGAAGCAGTGAGCCCAGTGACTTGCAGCGGCCCGCCTTGGCTGCTTGGCGGTGCCCGCACCATGACAGCGCAAACCATCAGACCATCGCGGTGGCGATGGACGTTGACGAGACATCGCAAGTGCGACACCGCACACCTCCCCGCACTGCTCGGCACCCAGAAACGCTTGTAGCCCGCCGGTGCACGACACCAACCAGCCTGCTCACCACTTGCTTAGCCTGATCGAGCCGGCCCTTCCAGCGCTCCGCTGATCAGGCGCCGGTGGCCCATCGCCCCTCCGCGCATTCGACACCCCACGGGCCGCGTCCACTGGCCGCTGATCCTTCTCCGGGCACCGCAACAGCCCGTCGGGGGTTGACGTTCACCTGGCCCCGCCTGCAAGCGCTAGCCCAGGTTTCGATGAGGGTTGGCGCTGCCGATCATCAGCCTTGCCGCTCCGCTGGCCCCTCGGCGCCCTGCCACCGTCCTGTCGTGATAGCAGGGCCAAAATCGGACCTCCCTGCTTGTAAAGGACTGTCGTGCTCCTCGTCCACACGATCAGACCGAGAGGCCAGGGCCAAAAAGATTGCGAACGGGGCCGACCACCACACGGGCCGCCTGCTGCGCTGTCCCGCACGGGGCCTCCAGAACCCTAATCCGCTCAGCATCGCTGATACCGCTGTGATAGCCCGAGACCCGCGCCGAAGCGGGCCAGGCACGTCGAATCATCTCACTGGGGTCAGCCATCTCCGCGGTCAACAGCGGGCGCTGCGGCCCTCCTCCAGGCAGGCCCGCCGCAGCTGGATATACACCCGTTTGCCCGAACCAGTGACCCTCCAAGCAGCAGTTCGCATCGTCTGCTGATGAGAAATTGTGCAGCCTGGGCTGGCCAGGTCATTGGCGAGGCCCACCCCTACCATGCCGGCTTCGGACACGTGCTGGCCTTCGTA
>Ga0163217_1112895_pt1 | contig 15130 bp, 23 predicted proteins | sample SynspAceP_FD_185933 | JGI IMG/M metagenome (GOLD analysis project Ga0163217, IMG submission 185933) | Saline lake microbial communities from Ace Lake in Antarctica - Synechococcus sp. Ace-P (PacBio error correction) | ecosystem: Environmental > Aquatic > Non-marine Saline and Alkaline > Saline ...
CTGTTAGACACAATTGCGCATCTTCACGCCACCACTACCAAAGACGCGTTTTCTTAACGTCTACTACCAAAGACGCGTTTTTTCAATACCCGTCGCGAGAGTTTCCGGGGGGCGGGACGGAGGACGCCCCGTTTTCGAAAGCGACGAATGTCGCGGAATTTGCAAGACGCCCAGGGTTTTTCCAACCAGACCAAACAGATAAAAAATGTTGGCCCATAAATCGAAAACAAACAACAACGCGTTGAAGAATCGGGTTTGGGCCGCGATCTGCTCAGGTGGATCGGAACCGCGTCGAGAGTGCCCGGCGTCGGGGAGTGCCCGAGCGAGTTTCGTCGTCAAACGTTGGGGAAACGCGTTGCCCGCGTATCCGAGAGGAAAGGGTTCCCGAAATGGCCCAGGCCATCCGGAATTTTCAGCGTGTGGATTGTAACCCGGCATCCAAGGGACCCAACGTGGACTCCCATCCCAAAGTTTCGATGGGTTTTTGCCGCAAACGAACCGTTGTTGCTGGAACCGTTGTTGCCTGGAACGCGTTGTTGTTGGACGCCCCGTTGTTGAACTGGCCGTTGCTTGTACCTGGGCCATCTGCCATACTGGCCGTTAATTAAGCTGGCCCGGGGTTATTCCATCGCGGGGGTTTGTTTGGACGCGTTTTTGCGGAGCCATGGCGGTTGGACGAAGGTAGAACGCCGCCATTGTTGGAACCGATCCGTGCCTGTAAGAATCATTTAAGCCGCGAAATTGGTGCTGCGAAATTGGCAAGCAGGGAAATTGTTCGCCGGGACTGACTGCCCGAGTTTGGGGTTCGTCGGAAAAACTGTTGCCTTGCGTGAGCGGGTGGTCAGGCGGACGAGCGTCGTTTGAGTTGCTCGGGAAAAGCCGCAAACGAAGCCGCGTCCGTCCGGTCGGCGTGGTTCGTGGATGGCCTGGTTGGCCGGTGAGCAAATTGGGCCTGACGATCGACCCCGAACGACGCGAACCGGGATTCGGGGGAGACGTACCCCCGTGAAATCGACCAGGAAATTCCTCCGCATGAAAACTCCAGCCGTTCTCCGGTAACAACGCCGGCTTTGAGCCCCGGGCGTCAGATGGGAGTCGTAGTTGAAAAGGTTGTTCGACGTTGGTTAATTGGATGCCTGTTTTGTTGGATGCGGTGCTGTTTCCGATTGTCAAAAAGTACTTCCTGTCGAGGGTTTTTCGCGATCGCGTGTCGCCAGTTGCGGGTATCTGGGAGCGGTTTCGGATTCAAGGCGCCGCAGGCATCGTCGAAAGTGCTGCCCGCGAATCCACTGTTTCGTGTTTGAGAGTCGTTCTCGGCGAAAAGCGGATCGGTCGAGGTCTCCGGCGGGGGAAACGGTTATTCAGATCGAACCCATTCCCTCTTCAGTTTGGGCGAAAAATTGAGAAGGGCGCGTGTTGGAAGTATTGGGCGGGATTGGCGTGTCGGGCGTTTGGGAACGCGCATGTTGCGTTATCGTGAAATTGCGGGCGGGCGGCGACGTGTCGCTTCAGTGGCTCGACGCTCGACCGGTGTTGCTGGGGGACGGCGGACGTTTCGGGTTGGAAGGCCGTTCGGTTGGAATTCGGGGATTCGTTCTCGTGCTGGGCGTTGACAGCCGGGGCACCGCGGCGTCAGTCGGCCAGTGTTCAGAAGTCGACGGAGGCTGCGGGCTTAAACAGTTGCCAGGCCGGCTTTGACGCATGCCCGGTTGGGAGTGGCGCGAACTTGGCAGTTTGCCCGCCTGCGGCGTCGGTCCCGAGTCGATCGGTGGAATGGGGCGTTGAATTCTGCCTGGACTGTGTGCCGACCCCGAGTCGACCGAACGGCAGACCGGCCAACTCCGTTGCGCCCGGCATGTTGTTCGGCGGTTGTCGGCGAGCGGATTGGCGCAAAATTGGTAGCTCGGGCCTGCGCATCCCGTGCTCGGGCCTGACCGTACTGGGGTTCGGGCGGATGCATCACAGGCCGAGTTTACGATGCCGTTGATGTTAACGGGCGGTTGGGCAGAGCTCGAACCCGCCGCCTCTGGACAGGAGAAGCGCCTGCATCCCATCCAGCAATCGGAGGGCCGAAGCCACACCACCGAGTGGAAGCGCAAAGTTCGGGACAGGGGCCAAATGTCGATTCCGCACTGATGAGGGACGGGCCGTGTGCAGTCACCCCGACGCAATCATTCCCGAGCAACTCCCGGACACATGGAAGCTCGATATGGGGTCCGGTCATTCATGCGAACCGGGCGACAGCATCGGGGACCAAATGGGCCGGGGCGGACGGTGGACTCGGGGAACTCGCCCTGCCCCGAATGCGGGGATCATCCACGTCGGTAGTGGCCCGGCGAATTTCAGCCGGGGATTTGACTCGGTCATGCTCCCCTGCTCGGGCCGACCCTGCTCCATCTGGGATTCGGCGGAATTTGAATGGATGTCCTATCACAGAATCGTCCAATTAACCACCATGCAGGGAGTCCACCCGGTAGGGGAATTCCGGCGCGGACGCCCGAGCAATCAAATAGCACTCACACCGCGCGTCGCGCCATCATGAGCAAATCCTTTGCTGGTGTTGTTGTTGGGAATTGCACAAAGACCGTCTTTATTTTGGCGATTTCCGCCGAACCTGCCTGCTTTCATCGTTGGAAAGCGGCCGGGAGCCGAGTCACCCAGACGCGCGGGTTTCACGGGTGCAGCGTATCGGCGGAAAGTGAATCAAGGTAAGACCAAAACAGAAAATCATTCTCAAGCAGCGGCGGACCAACCGCAGAGAATCGTCACCCCAGGGCCTCTGTGCGCGCTTGATGAGTCACCGGGAGACGACGCTCCGTAAAAAATCCGCATCAGGGGTGCAGCCGACTGTGCGACCTTGCCAGAACCTCGACTACGGGCCGCAGGTACGGACGGCGATTCCGCCCCAAGGCTTAACACGGCAAGGGACTATTGGACTAGACTCCGCCCGGTTTACCGGCCTCGCGCGAGAGTTGAACCATCATCCGCGATTCTACGAAAAACTCGCGGACATCGAGTCGACTCGTGGACTGCGGTCGCTCGGCGTGCCGGAGCCTCCGAATGTGGCTTTCGTGGGCGGTCGACGAATGAAATACCGCCTCCGATCGCTGCGCGGGCTGAAACCGCTGCGGGCCGGCCGGGCGATCAGCCCAAGCCTGACGTTTCGCAGGGTGGGGCCAGTAAAAACGGAACAAGCCTCACTTCGGGTTGCTGGCGATGCATGACCGGGGCCCTTGGCTCGAATACTAATTGGGTCAAAAAACCACGAACTGCGGATTCCGCTCCGACCAACCTTTGAGCAAAACTGATCCGGCCCTGGGACCATAACCCTCGGCGTGGCCGTGCGAGCAGCGTCATCAAGCGTAGAGGCTCGCAGCCAACGACCGCGGAATGCCGATTCGGATGACCGTCGCTCGTGCGTTTCTTTCCACGTGGCCCATCCGAACCACCGTTGTTAACTGGGATCAACGGATAGGGTTGGACGTCATTGTTCGAGCAGGCCCGCCCGAAAGCGGTAGTAGTTTATATGTTCGCATTTGGTCGGATTCGTCGACGCTGGTCGAATTTCGTGGGAAGAGTGAAGTTCATAAGACTTTTCAGGGGATGCCAAACTGGGAGGCCGTTTACGGCTAGAACCCTCACCGTAGGCGAGTCTCTCTACTGACGACAACGCAATTCTCAGCGTCTCAGAGAAGGACGGCTGCTACGTGTGTCGCCCAGCGACCGAATTCCCATCTGTCGCACAACGCCGGTCACTTAACCAGAACCGCGCAGACCAGCCTCGCTAATCGGCAAACGGTTCCGGTACGAGTCTACCAAGGTGTGCATCGGTTCAGTCGCGATGGCCGGAGATTTTATCAACAACCCGCTGAATCACACACCGTAGTGGCCAGGAAACGGGGAAGTCGTTTTCGGCGACGGCGTGCCGCGTCGTCGAGGTGATTGAGCAGTCCAAACATCGTTTGCTCAAGGACGGCCTTTCTATGAGCTAAGATCGAGGGAGTGTTTCATTCTCTTTTGGGTCCAGGTGGTCTGTCGGTGTCCGCCGCAGCGACCCCTCATCCCGCTTTTTTCACGCACGGTCGGGCGCCGGATAACCGCGAAGCGACCGAAAGTGTCCCAAGAAAGGATAGTAACCGAATCAATGTGCAAGGAACGCTCTCTTCGCGCTGAGCATCAAAATATCATACGCGACGGGACGGCGACCTCTCGGTTTTCATCACAGCCGAGGATTTTCGTGAGGACGAGTCTTTCTTTCAACAAAATGTCGGTGGAAGGCGGACGCCGCGAATCGTGCCCCACGCAGCGAAGATGGTACGCGGAGTTTTGGAACTCCGACCGTAAACGGTCATTACGAAACATGGGACTTAAGATCGTGCGAAAAAGTTCGGTCCGTTTCCGACCCATCGTCGGCCGGTCGGAAAAGCTCAAGCCAGCGACTGCGCCGGTACGGAGATTTCGGTTTTCCACCACCCGCGTGCCCGACGAAACGCCGCCACATGGCGTGACGACACCGACGAGAAAATCATAATTCGGCGGCCGATCGGTAAGTTAGAATGTGGCGGCCGTTTACTTTGAACTCTTGGTCGATACGGTCAGGCAAGGTCGTTCCGCAGCTTGATCGTTCGCCGGAATTCTTCCTCTGCAAATTCAACCAGCGGGCCATCTCGTCGAACGATTCCACAGCCCCGGGATCATCGAAAGATTCGTCTTCCATCGAGAGTCATCGAATGCCCGGTCCTCCGCGACGCTTTGCTTTGACCGTCGACGGTCCGCGACTTTCCAAAATCCATCAACGGTCACTGAGAGAAATCGCCGACGGGCAAGGAAAAAAAGCCCAGCAGAATAAAATAGATCATGGAACGGTCGGCCTTCGGGCGAAGGCGGGAAAAGAAAACGGGCGGCAGGGAAGACGAAAACGGGCACCGGCAAGGCATGGTAAATCTATTCCGCCGAACGACCTCGGCAAATACGAACCGCGTTGCCAATTGAACCGGCCTCGCATGCCGTCCCGTCCGTAGCGGTCACCGGCCGGTTTTCGGCGGGTACAACTCTGCTCGAAACGTTTCCACGGGGAAGGTAGACACATTGCGAAATAACCGACCAATACGAACCCGGCGATTGGGTGATGCTATCGCCAAACAAAAGAGCAGGCAACCGTGCCCCGGCCCCGCGGCGAGTAACGGTTCACTTGCCGCTTCGAAGGCCAATCTCTATCGATACACCGGGTCGACAAATTTTGGGTCATCGGACGAAGGTCGAGAGGCACGGCACCACCTGAGTCTCCGCACTCGACGCGGCAAACGAGCCCCAAAGGTTGCCCCCCCGATGACCCCGGCAACTTCGGTAAAGGCTCGGGTGGGACGCTGAAATTCACCGCGCCCCGATTTTGAAAACCATCGTCGGGAAGACGAGGGACGATGCGTACGCGGCTGAACCCGATGATATCGATGTCCTCCTACGAAGACAACCATTTGCTCGTCGTCAACAAACCTCCGGGTTTGGCCGACGATGGGGGATGCCGATCGCGGAAACGCTGCACCGCTCGCCGGCGCTTACTTTTGAAACGGGAAATTCAACAAACCGCACGGGCGTCTACTCGGCATCGTCAGTCGGCTTCGATTCGATGACGTCCGGTGTGATCCGGGGTTGTGGGCCCGGACACTAGCAAAGCGGCGGCGCGGCTGACACCCAAATTCCGCCGACAACGCCAAAAACGAACTCAATCGGAATCCCGCGACTCGGGGATCTTCTGATGCTCCCCCACGGGGCGCCCCCGAATTCGATTCGAAAACATATCTCGCGATCGTCGCGTCGCGAACCCTAACCGGCAACGTCGCCCGGCTGTCCCCCGCGCCGGACGATGTTTTCGACCCCACCTCTACAAAGATGACGCGGCCATCGATGGCGTGGACAGCATTGCCGGCGAGACAACGCAAACCCGCTTCGCTGATTATCAAAACGCTAGCCTCGAACCCTCCGCACGCGTTTCGGGTTGGCGGTGGCCGCCGGTTGACCCGGAACGCCCAGCATCAAAGATTTCGGGTTGGCCAGGTTTCGGCCGCTCGCGGGATGCCGATTTAGGCGACCGAAAATATTGGCAGCACCGGCGGTTTTTGGCAATCCGGGCCATTTCGGCACTGCAACAGTTAGCCAAAAAATTGACGATCGAAGCATCCGACACGAACGAAGAGCCGATGAAAAAAAGTTCCCGATGCCGCGCCACCCGAATATGGGCCAGCGTCCGAAACCCGGACAATTTTTTGGGTTCGGCACCTTTGGAAAGCGAACTGAACTTTGGGAAAAACACCTAAAAGCAGGTTTCGGGTTTTTTTCATTTTTTGCGGTAACACCCCCATGAAAAGCCGTTTTTGGGGCCGCTAGCGGGCCTGTTTGATTTAAAGTTTTAGCCGAATGGGCGTTACCGGCCCCGGTTTCCAAAAAAACGGCCAACCGTTGGCTAACGCACAAACGCTTAATGCACCGAAACACTTTTCCCCAAACCTGCTTGACACCCGGTTTCGCTCACGTTTGGCGAAACAACCAACGAAGCAACGGAAGGGTGACACGAAACTGCACCGATCAAGGTTTTCAACACCAAACCCTTCCCGAGCCCATCTCCGCGGATCGTCATTCGAATTCGAATTCCGAAAACGATCACGTTGGGCGGTGCGCGCCGCGACCCCGGCAACATGAAAAAACGCGAAACCCCGCGCGCACTGATGGTCGGCCGGGAACAAATCAACAATTTTCGGATTCAAAAAGGATCGCCTCGCCGTCGCCGTAGCCCGCAAAATTCGGCAGCATAAAAAAATTTCGCCCGTCGCCCGTGTTTGCTCGTTCACACCTCAGTTTCAAGGACCGTGCGACCTCAAAGACAAATTTTAACCCCCGACATCCAAACCACCGGAATGCACCTGAAGTCAGCGGGCGGCGAGTTGCTTGAACCGAAACGAAGTTCGCCTTCCACCGGATTCTTGAAACCCCGCTCCGCGATTTTCGCGAATCCCGCCACCGAAATTAACAACAGCACACCCCACGGGAAAGCGGTTCCGGACGGCCTCCCAACGTTCAACCACGGGGTTCGGCTTTTGGCCGGTTTCGGGAGATTTTTAAAATGCAAACGCCAAAAACCACAAGCGACAACGCGACGCTCGCGTCGTTTGGCGTGCGGCAGGTCCAGCCCGAACTCCAATTCCGCCCAGCGGTCCGGTGCCGAGTGATCCAAAAGAAGTAAGCGGCGGTGATCGCAAACAACGGGTGCACGGTTCGCGTCCCTCCTTCCAGCTCCGGGCCAACGGCACCGGGACGTTCGGGCAAGCCCGGATCGGGTTTTTGATCGAGTTTTCAGGTTTCCGCGGTCAAACCAAAAAAACGCGCGCAATCGGCAAACATGGATGACCACGAACGGGGCAGCATCCAGCCCATCCATTGCAGGAAAACTCGGTTTGTTCCAAAATCCCTTTCGGAGCGGCGTAAAGACTTGCATTGAACACCAGGTTTTCGGGCGGCGGTCCCGATTCGGAATCGCCGTGCCCCGGATGCTCCCGCCGCCGTAAGCCACGCCGGGGATCAAGAGACATGTTTGCAAGTCTCGGGCTTGGGTTCGTCCGCTTCGGTGACCGCCATGGATGAATCGGGGAGGCGAGCATCAACGTCGGTTCGTCCGCGTTGGAAATCCACCATGCTCAAGAACGCTGGGGCCCGGAACAACCCATGAAACCGCGAACACGAACGAAGCGGGGCCCCCGTTGGTGCGTCGATTTGGTCGCGTCCCGAAAACGCGTTGACATCGTCAACGCGATCCGCCGGTGGGCGCCGCTGGCGCTGCATCGCAGGTCGATAACATGAATCCGCGCCGAGGATCAACAGGATCATCGAATTGCCGTAACTGCTGGCCGACCTTGGCTCGCTTCGTCCCAAAGCACGCGCACAAAAACGGCAGCGCGGCCGAAACGGGATTCAACGACGTTCGCCGCCATCGCATCGGTTCGACAACCCACCACATCCCGCGCACAAAATCACGCACGGCGATCGTCAACCCATGCGCTATATCGACCGCCGGGAAGAGACCTGTCTCGACACGTCTGCTACTCGTCTCGCGAGGCGGCGATTGACTCCCATGCGCCCGTGCCAGCAAAGGGATTCGGAAATCACCAACGCCGTATCGTGCTCCGGTACGATATTCAAAAGGGGGAAATTGGGTCCCCTTGGCCGTCATCGGAGACCGACATTTTCAGCTACGGATAACCGTCGTCGGGTTGATAAAACGTTGTGTTTTTCCGGGGCAACGATCGGCGGCGTGGGCGGGAGTGGCGAGAATGTTTCGTACTTGGGGCCCCTTTTTGAATCCCGGAGCGAGAAATTCCAAATAACCAACCTTTCGGGCGCAAAGGTCACTCGACGGGGGACAATGCTCGCATCCACCTACGGTCGAATTGACATTTTTCGGTTATTATTCCAAAAAGGAAAGGGAAACGGTTTGTCCATTCTGGTTTTTTTTTAATCGCGAATATCGATTCGCCGGCACTCGGTGACACGCTCGGTGAGAGTGGCCCGCGATGCAGCCTTAGCACGGAATTGATATGTCACGTTGCGATCACGCTATCTCGTCCGGCATCGTCGCGATCGTTTTTGTTCGCCCGCCTGGCACCACAAAAGAAACAAGGAGCCGCCGCCGAGTATAAACTTCTCTTCCGCCGGCAGAGTCTCGGATGGGGCAAGCAATCGGTTGGCCGTTATTCGCGACAATATCTCCCACGTTGGCAACTTGGTCAGTCCCTCGGCCCAAACGGGATTTGATAAACCCCGGGGTTTTGCTGACGGAATTTCGAAAATGGATGGCGGGGTTCAACTTGGTGTTACTGCGGACTGTTTTTTTTGCAAGCCCGGTTTTATATCCGCAAGCGAGATCGGGGCCGACGTTGCCCGATTTTTTAGAGGCGTCGGGTAAACCGAATTTGCCCGTGATTGCCCTCCGCCTTATTTCGGGGGTCTTCCACGGGCGTCGGTACATTCACCTCGGCGTTCGCGCTGTTGACCGGCGGATCATTCTCGAAGAATTATTGGCATCCCGGATGCTGTTACAGCTTCTCGTCCTGTGCGTGTTTGGAGGGATTTACACGGATCGGTCCGGCCGGGTTTGTTGGCCGTCGTTTGTACCGAGTGCATTCCAAACCGTCCGTGCTGCTTTCAGGCGGCCGCGGTTGGGGGATCACTTGGATCGCGTTGTGGGAGGCCTCGGCGGCACTCCCCGAATCGGGCCCGGGCGGCTGGGACGCGTTTGGGCCAACTGCTGTCGATATCTGCGCTCGCAAGGTGAAACGCAAAACTGTCGATGTTACGGCTCACGGCGGACCCCGATGAGATGCCCCTGGTCGCGGTGATGTTGGGGTATCCCGTGCTCGGCATTTGGGTATTGGTGTGCCCGATCAAACGGATCGTGCAACGCGTGGCTCCGGTGCGGAAAGGACCGAGGAATGAAACGCGGGGAGGCAGGGACCGATCTTTGCCGGCGGTGTTCGAAAACTCTGCCTGTGGTTCCCTGTTCGTGTTACGGGTTTGCTCGCCTACGCGTTATAATCAAGACGGCGGCTCGATCTGTCGGATCGACGAACGAGGAGGGGCAGGTGCAATCCAAAGGCATCTACGCGGGAGCATCGATCACCGAGCTGTTTGCCACTCGGCTGCGTGGCGTGCTCGTCGCGGGCGCTCATGGGCGGCGTTTGATGAGCAGGGTGTCGGGGGCAACTCAAATTCGATCTCAGAACGTTGACGAGTTACGACATCGTCAAACGGCTTCACCCCCGCGTCGATGAACGTGCGATTGGTCCGCGTCGGACGGATCGCCGCTTTCATCGCGTTGTGTTTGCCGTCGCGCTTGGTGGCGGCGTTGAAACTGTTCGAAGAGGGTATTTTTTAATGGAATGGCGAGCATCGTTTCGCACATCGCCTCCCCCGATTACGGCGGGTGTGGGTGTTGGGCGTGTTTTGGCGTGGCTCGAAGTTTCACGGCGGCCGCGACGACGTTGATCGGCGGCGGTCCCCTGCTCGGGCGTTTGCCCGTATTCACGAACAACACATTAACGACCTGACAGGTTCTGAATCAGATTCCCGCGCGGATTCTGATGACCGCATCACGTTGTGGCATGATCTGTTGTTTCTCCAAGTGGTCATTTGAGCCTCCTGCTGCCCGCCCTCGCCGCAAACCGGCGAGCGACGGCAAAATGATCGGTCCGACTGGCCAATGGGAGACACCGTGGGCGGCGGTTAAAAAATCCCCGGCAACAGCGTACTCGTGACCCCCGCCTGCTGTCGGGCGGTTTTGTCGTCGTGATGGTGGTGCTGTATTGGGTTGTTCGTTGAGACAACGGCCCAGTTTTTCACCATGATAATCCAGTCCTTCTCATTCAATTGCTCCCGATCCTGCTTGGCAACATCGAAGTTGATTCCAATGGCGGCTAGAAATCTCAAGCACATCGGTCACAACTTAATTCGTGGAACACGTAAGCAGCGTCTCTCCTGAGACGCTGGGAATTTACGAGTCTCAGAGAGACTCGGCCTACGTGAGGTTCTGGCCGAACCTTTTTCAGCAGATGTGCTTAGCACCCATTTCACCTCTGATCCGATCCCGGGACACCTGACCATAGGAAAGTTCCGGCAGCGGGGCCGCGGATTCCCGAGCCATTTTTTACTCGCCTTCAAAAAAAGGGCGTGAAGGCGGGGCGGGCTATGTGGAAATTTTTCAAAAGGCCATGCGGTCCTCGCAACACTGCATAAACTTGTGCTCTGGGCATGGGCGGCCAGAAATTTGCGGCATGGTACAACGAAAAAGTTGATTGTTCTTCGCCCGAGTCTGCAAAAAAAGCAATGCAGGCGATGGTCCTCGGATATGCATGCGGGATCGAACGCTGACGTCTTCTGGGAAAAAGAACTCCGTCGAAGCCGCCTCGCAAAGACGTCTCTTCACACGGAGCGAACTCGATATACTCGGGCGTCTGTTGCAAGCACCCCGGTCCGCTACGCGCCGGGCGCATTCCCATTTTTGAGATCAAACTTTGGGAACGAAGGCGTTCTCCACAGCATCCGTGGGAAACCTCTCGCACTCTTCGCCCGACGAAAAACGTTTCTGGTAACTTCAGCGGCCGCAGCAGCAACGGAGGCCGGATTTCCTGTTGGGCCACTGCTCCGCCCGCGTTTACGCGCAACCAAAACGTCAATAATTGCAGTTTCTATTGGGCCACCAGCCCAGCGGCATCGGTTTGGCCAAACGAGCATCGCAGCGGCACGGCGACGATCGATCTCGACGACATCTGGAGAAGGCCGATTGCGTGTTTCCTGATCGCGGCAAACCGGCCAGCACGCATCCGCGGTTGATGACCAGCCTCATGCACGTTCGACGGCCGAGGTTGGGCAAGGTCATCGGATCAACTCCGGTCCGCGAATATCGGAATTGGTGACTCTTTCGCAATCCCCTCCGATCCGATCTCGTTGATCAAAGGGCAGGCACAATCGCGTCGCATTACACAATGCACACATCGGGCGGCGACCTCGGCATTGGGCTTTGGGGGATGCGCCAAAGTCCTCAAAGAACGCGACCCAAAATCAACTCGATTTCTTCACCAAAACAACTGCCGCGGCGACGAGGACTTTCTGCAACGGATCGAAGAACTTTTCGTGGGAAGATTATACGAATCGAAATCGGGGGTCGTGCGACGCGAATCGAAACATCGCGGAGCGTCTAACGCCGCGAGGCGAACGAACCGTGTTCGCAATGGACGACATGGGACCATCACGCACGCACGCCCACGGCCGTCAGTAATGTGCAAGGCGATCGCGACCTGGCGATGTGCCGCGCAAATGGTCGGACGCCCCCGGTGCGGGGTTGAATGGCCGATCCCGTGGCCACCTCCCAACGTGCAAAGGCATCGGCAGCGTCCGGCGTCACACCCAAACTCAAACAACAGATCTTTGATTCACTAAATCGAAATCTCAACGTTCGTTTGCCGACCACGCCGGACTCGACACCTCGGCCTGCAATGGAAGCCGCCGGAGCGGAACCGTCAAAGCCGCGGGTTCTGTTTTGGGCGGGGAATTTATTCGGTTCCAACCCGAACAGCGAACTTCGCGCGATCAGCGATGTCGAAGTTGGTCTCACGTGATGTCCATCACGACGCGGATGAACACCGGCCACGTTTCACGGGCCTCGCCAGGAAGCGATCATGCCTGCCGTGCTCGCCCGCGATGAGGAACGCCGAACCGACGACCCAAGATCGGATGTTCAATTTCGTTCGGACTGAGCGACGGGGGACCGCGACGTCTGCCCGGACCCCGTATGCGAAGTCGAAGTCATCTCGACCCTGGCAAACGGTTTACTGCACCGACGCCGACAGGGATCGATTGGGAGCAATGAACACAACGCGGAAACGAATCCGGCTAATGGAATCGGCGGGCGTCGTTCCTGGGTACGACAAAAATCACAACGATCGGAAAAACGAAAGAAGGAATTCACAATCGGCGGACGGATCTATCACGACCCACCTTCGGCACCGAAGACGGCCCCGCGCCGTGATGACTGCACGCGCTTGCCGCCGCTCAAGGAACCGCAGATCGACGAGTTGAAGATTGGATGCCGTCAGCAAGCGAGCCAGTTCAACACGGTCGTTTACGAAGAGGTGATTCTGTACGCAACAACCCAACGGGACACATCATCTTGATGCACCCCGACGATTTGAAAACGGCTTCGGTTGCAACAACGACCAACGGGTGCGGGATTGCAAACGGAGAAACCGGACCACATGGACCAGATTCTCGCCCGCGGCTACGAAGACATCGCCCCGGTAACGCGCTGATGTATTACCGACCCCCCGAGTGCAACGTGTATGGTGTCACGCCCAACGGCCGACCCACAAGCAAAACCGCCCCTGCGTTCAAAAGGCGTGATCGTGGCGAGTGAAAGCGTAACCCAAACCGTGGCTCCCCAGAACCAATCCATTTGGCGACCCTCTTGCCAATGAAAACCGCCCCGCTCCGCTGGAAATCGTCTCCGCTCAAAGTTTCGAATTGGACGACTTGGCCGACGGGACGCGAAACGCTTCATCGATGCGATGGCCCTCGTGGTGGTCGGTGTGTCATGGATACGGACACCCGCACATCGTCGAGTGCGGTCACGCGAGCAACTGCACCGGACTGCCGCAATGTCATGTTCGGTGGGACATCACGCACGAACGCGCCGAACCGACTCGCCCGGACGACTCGCGGCAATGTTGCCCCGCCGATCTCAACTACCGTCTTTTCTTTGCCGACAGTGGCAGCGTCGGCGGTCGAATCGCCATGAAGATTTTGGCGCGTCGAAATATTTGGCAACGCACGGCCAAACCCGGCGGGAAACGGTTTCCTCTCCTTCGATCACGGCGTACCACGGCGACACCAACCGGCGCGATGTCGTTGTGCGATTCCGACCATTAGCGGTATGCACACGGCTCTGATCCCGCCCGCCCCCCCGCCGCCCCCCCGAACAACCCCCGCCTTTGTTTTTTTTTTTTTTTGGACCGTTTAGAAATCCCCGCCCCCCGGGGGGGGGGGGACACGCCGGGGGGGGGGGGGGGGGGGGGCGGGGGGAAAAGGGGGGGAAAAAACAAAAGCCCCCCGCGGGGAACCTCCTCACCCCGCACACTCCCCCCCACACCCGGGGGGGGGGGGGGGGGGAAGAAAGATTATATAACCAGTTTTTTTTTTCTGCGGCGTTTTTTTTTGACACCTAAACATCACTGCCCGTTTGCGCCGCTCGATTTTGAACCGAGCAACGACGGCGATGGCGAATTGGTTTTGGTTCGATTCCTCGTGACAAGATCGCGGCGTGTTTCTCGAACCCGCTCGTTTCAAAGGCGCCGGCGGGATGCCGGTTCCATGACGTGGCCAGCCGTGCAGCGAGTCCGCCGACTCTGCGACGAAGCAACAACCGTGTTGATGATCGCCGACGAGATCGCCACCGGTTTCGGGACCGGGACCCCGGAAACCGGGGTTCGCGATCGACGCTCCTGCGAGGTCGTGGCCCGGACATCATTTTTGTCTCGGGACCCAAATCACCTCACACGGCAGGCACGAATGGACGATGGCCGTGACCGTGTGGCCCGCGACCCCGTCTTTGATGCGTTCTATTCCGGGATCGCAGTGGGGGCGCGCCGACGCGCTCATGCATGGACGACGTTCATGGCGCAACCACTCGTGCGCCCGCCGCAACGCATCGCTGGATCTTTGCGAATCGAACCGCGAATCGAACAAGCCCGGAAAATGCAATCACGATTGGAAACGGGTCTCGCAGCGTGTCGCGATTCTGCCCGGCGTGACCGACGTTGGCGGCTGCGCGGCGCGATCGGGGTGGTGGCAACTCGACTCGCTCGACGAACGTTGCAGGAACTGCGCCAACGGTTCGTCGACAGCGGGCGTGTGGTTACGACCTTCGGCACTGCGTCTATCTCAACCCCGCCGCTGAACTCCCCCGACCGATGATTGATCACGTCTGGCCACGCGATCGCCGAAGTGGATCTTCGACACGGGGGTTTTTCGGAACCCGTCGACACGAGCCAACTATTTTTTTAACGCTCTCAACTTCTAAGCTCTTTCGTTTTCTCGTGTCCTTGAACGTGTTAGGCGGTTGGAGCGGATCAGTATGCGAAAAGGCAACGCCTCCTTTGGGGGAATCAATCCTTCGCCGATGCCGTAATCGACCAAACCTGCGGGGTTCCACCGATCGGCTGACCCGCTTGACCGGATCCGGTCGAGCAACGACATTCAACGGACGGCCCGCGGGGTGATGGACGACACGCCGGCGACAACACCACGATTATCCGCCACATAAACGTCTACGCCCGTCCCCCAACATTCCGCGGGCAACGATCGTTCGGCGCATCACGTGGTCGTACACAACGCTGCGTCTGCGGTGGGTGTGCCAGTAGCGACGCGCCGAGGAAGGACACCTGTTCGGCGGGGGCGGGGCGATAGTAATTGTTCGCCACGTGCCGCAAAATACTTCTGCTGGTGTCAATAAATTTCGGCCACGCATGGAAAAAGGATGTTTTCCAATGTCCCGAGTCCCCATCAAATACCCCATCGTGTTTGGATTTTACGC
>Ga0163217_1119866_pt1 | contig 15130 bp, 17 predicted proteins | sample SynspAceP_FD_185933 | JGI IMG/M metagenome (GOLD analysis project Ga0163217, IMG submission 185933) | Saline lake microbial communities from Ace Lake in Antarctica - Synechococcus sp. Ace-P (PacBio error correction) | ecosystem: Environmental > Aquatic > Non-marine Saline and Alkaline > Saline ...
AAGAGAGATGATTCAATATCTTGAACTCCCGTGTGACTTGGAATTAAAGAAAACGAGCAAACCTGGGTATTCTTCACATGCACAAAATTTTAAAAAATAGTCCTTTGGGATTTGTTGGCCCTTCCCCCAATCGGATACGCCTTTTTCTTGGCCAGTCTCGATCAGCATCTCCTTCTAACTGTTTTTTGGGCAGCGCCCTCCAAGTCCCCTGGGCCCGGAGGAAGGAGAATTTAAAACTTTTGTTCGGATGAAGCCTATCTATTTTGCCTTGCTTAATTGCTTCGACTTATTCGGTGGAGCGAACTAAGGTTTATGACGGATCCCAGTTAATCCACCAGAAAACAAAACTGGAAAGAATAAATGAAGCGATGCCTCAAGCACGACAGCTGGGAGCTAAACTCGGTGGCAGTGGACAGTCGGAGATGCCCCGAAACGAAACAGCCATTAGAAACAACACGTTTGGCGAATTTGAGGAACACCGGAAGTCAGCCGCAATTCACAAGTTTGCCCTGGTAACAGTAATAATACAGGCTTTACAGTCTCGTGGAAATGGCGGACTCTGATTCGTTTCAGCCAAATGCCTCAGCCCAGGTTTCAATTTTTTTTCCCTTGGGAATGCACACTGGATCTCGAAGCTGCATTTCTACGTAAATCAAAGTAAGGAGCAAACGACTTTCTTAATAAGGCCGCTACATTTTCAAACAAAACAATTTTAGGCTTGCAACGCCTAACCAAGGCAAAGAAGCAGCGGGAAACATTCCTGCTATCATTCAATTCCAGCATGAATGCCTCCAAGAGAAAATGGCTGACATGGTTGGCCCCACCAGCAAGTAGATCCAATGGATCATAGTTCTCATAGCAATCAAGCCTCAAATATGACGAACATCATGGAGCATGACAGCAATTAATCTTTTCATGCTTGATTTTTGCTGCGTGAATTTGGCCCAGCAGCGAGCATTATGTCCTTAGGTGTCACACGCTTTAGAGTTCAAAACTCAACTAAAGGCCGAATGATTAAAACCAGCTGCATGCAGCCCAATGCATTCCCCCACCACCGGCAAACAGCTCAAAGTGAGCGGGAGCCTTGGACTGGGAATCAGTTGCCCCAACAGAGGGCGGGGGGATGCCTTGGAGGACCATGCGCATATGGTAAGGCCTCCAACAAGCCCTCAGCAGAGGGGAGAGCTTGTCCTTGAGTGGCCTTGAGGATGTTTATCCCTAGACAGACTCTAGAAGCCCACTTGGAGCATCAGATCCCACCGTGCGGGGCTAACGCTGTTGTGTAAATGCGTAGTGATTCGTCCAGCCACTGATACTTTGAACGTTAATGAAATCCAAGTCTCAATATCCTTCTTTTCCCCAATCACCCCAGGCACTACACCCCGAAGCTCCTGCCAATCACCCTCCGCCTGGATCAGATGCCAATGTGCATGAAAAACCGTCCTATTCCAGCCTCCTCGCCTGAGTTCAGCCCACGTCCAGCGCTGACGTGGCGTCCTGGGCGCTTCAGGCTGCTTCCCTCCTTAGCTTCAACAGCTCCACCACGCGTTTCAACTCCGGCTGGTGCAGCTTTCCAAGGGAGTTTGGCCACAAATGCCCGAACGCGGGACCCACCATGCTGTGCCCTTCGCTCACGGATAGGCATCGGGAATGCAGATGGCAAGCTCGTTCTCTCAGCAGCACCCGGCCGCTGCCCTCCAGTTGCGCAGAATCAACGCCAATCCACCTCACGTCTGGCGTCGCTGGCCTGCACACCGCGGAAGCAGAGTCCCTGCAGGTTGGGTATGGCGGGTCGGAACCCCCAGGTTCCGACGCTCCATATACCCAGGGTCAAGCTGGAATGATCAATGTGCCAGTGCGCATCAATCCGGCGTATAACAAGCGGGAAGGATGGTATTCAAAGCGTCTCGAGAAATGGCTACCGACCTGGGTCAGAGAGGAAGTTGCAGAAACCGTGGGCACGACTAACTTCGCCATGCTTGCTGCTGAACTCTCCGGGGTTTCCTTACAATAAAACAGCTCACCGCGCGCGCTGGATTAAGCGTCTTTCAGGTGTTCGGAGCAGTCCGTTGAGTTCAAACATGCGAAATAATCAGTGCGGTCTGATTGACCTGGGATTCCTTAATATTTACTGGTTACAAGCCCTCGATCCAACTATCAAGGCCCTGCTTGCAAATCGAACATTGTTTCCGAGAGACTTTGTATCTGATAGCCCAGCTTCCTGAAAGTTGCGGCGCAGACGCTGACAGTCGATCGTGCGGTGCGGAAGTTGAAGACATTCTTAGAGTGCTCACAAACCGCCAGCCATGCAACCACGAGACCAGGAGAACCTTAGTTAGAGAAAGCCTTCAGGCAACGAGGACATGTATGCTCAGTCCAACTACTTGGAGAGAAGAAGCGCGGTAAATCGCTCGCTTGTACTGCTGGTGAGGCTCTTTGTCCTTGAACTTTGAGCGGTGCAAGGCTGAATCAACCTGCAAAGAGAGGCTTGCGAGAAAGTCGAGCACACATCGCAAAACGCCGGGGATGGGACCGGGTTTGATTTCTCTCGTATGAAGGGAGACTGGCGGGGCCGGATAGGCCTCCATTGAAGTAAAAAACCACAAAATATGGGCGAGAAACTCCGTTCTTTCGTATCCAGAAAAATGAAACTTGCGGTGTTCTGAATCAGAAGCATCTCACTTATCATCTCTACCGTTTTGTTTGGATTCAATGTGAAGCCTCGTCTTTTCAACTCTGCTGGTGGCTTCTCGGAATCATAGCAAAGCTTTCTCCTTCAAGCTATCTTGCAACGTATCTGATCTCTTGGATGCTGGTCTACAGAGGCAACTTCTCAATAGCTCTGATGCTCCGCAATCACAACCCCGAACCCCACCCCGCAGCTGCTCACAATCCCCTTCTCTGCCGCGGGTCAGATGCCAATGGGCATGGGACACTGTCCTGCACGCCGCCTCCCTGACTTCAGCCCCACATTCCAGCCGCTGGATCTCGCATCATCAAGCCGCGAGCTGCTCCCCGACGGCGCTTGAGCAGCCCCACACCGCATTCCATTCCGGCTGGTGCAACTCCAGCCCGTCGGCCAACATGGCGCCTGGGGATCACCAGGCTGTGCCCCCTCACTTCACCGGGTAGGCATCGGCGATGCAGAGCGCCCAGTTCGTTCTCCATTGCAGCACCCGGCTTCTGTCTCCTGCCCTGGCTGGTGCTGGCGAGGAGTCCCGGAAAGTCGGTTGCGATCCGTTGTCGCGCTTGCCGGGATTGCAGGGCATTTCTGGGGATGATGTGATCCACCTCAAGGGCGCACTGGCCCGGGTGAGCACGCGGTACTTGATCGGAGCCACTGATCGGCGTGGCGGGTGGCGGCTGCGCCGCCAACAGCGCGTTTCGTGGTCATGGGCGTAGCTGGTCAGCCGTTGAGGGTGAGTTCGTCGATCTGGGTCACGTTCTCCCCGACGATCCTGGAGGTCGGCACGTGAAAGACCCGTGCTGGCCCAGGCGGAAGCTTGCTGATACACCGGTGGTACTTTGGCGATATCAGCAGCCCCAGCCCTTGTCAACCGCGCCGTCCTTCTCTTTCACTCGGCTTCCCGGCGACTGAGCGCCACGTTAACTCCATCACGACGGCTCCACCGGAGCCGCTGGCGCTTTTGCAGTAGCCTGCTGAAGCGCTGAGGCCCCCCCCTTTTTCCGGGTTCCTTGTGCCTTCCCCTGAGAAGCCAGCAGCAAGCGGAACCTTGGGGGGGGGGGGGGCCAGCCCCGAGCAGGCCCGCCGATGCCGAGTATCGCTACGGGTGCGGTTTCCCCCCGCACGATCCACCTTGAGGTGCAGTGTTGGCGTCGGGATTCCTGGTAGCAAGCAGCTGGAGTCCCCGCTGCGGGTCCCATGCCGGCGGCTGCCTTCATAAGCGGTTCTTGCCCGGTGATCAGCTTTGACCCGGCCAAGCGCCCTGCCGACCCTGGAGCAGCGCGACCGGATTTTTCTTGATGCGGAGAGCGTGTTCACGGGCCCATGAAAATCGAGATCCCCGATCGAAGGAGAGACTATGGGTGAAATCAGAATCGTCTGCGTTGGATTGCGGCATCAGGCACATCATCTCCATGCGAAAGGCCAATGAAAGAGAGCAAAATCGGTTTCTCCCCCAACCCTCCTACTAAAGGCGAGAATCCACTCTGATCTTCAGCGTGTGGATGCCCATGTCATCCAACCCGAAGAAAAATACGGAAGAGATCCCTGAAATCACGGAAGGAAGATCTCATTAAACGCCGTGATCCAAACGCCTGGCAGCCAATCAGAACCTTATAGGCCAAACCAACCCAAGCCTCTTGACCGCCATCGGCTCAGTGCCTCAGGGCTCCCGATGGGCATGCAAGAACGTCTTTCCTGCTTCGCGGATGACGGCCGGATGCAGGTTTGGCACCATCGATCCCCCACAGCGCAACGCATCGCGGGCCGCCTCATGCTCAACAGAGCAGTGGCCACCCCCGGAATCGAACTGACCGGACGGTCCAAAAGCTTTGTCCACATGGGGGGAAAGCAGGCAGCCGTTGCAAGCCGCTAGCCGCTCGCGGTTGTCGCAATCCCGCCAGGGTTTGAATGTGGGCTCGCCACCAGAACTGTTGTCGCGCTAGCCCCGTGGACCCGCAGGCCGGGCCTCCAAGTTTCCGACACCCGATTGCTGAACAACCCCTGCCGCAGGCCGCGCTTGGTGGAGCGCAATCGCGGCTCGGTGCTGCTCACTCAACTGCTCCGCAGAAGCCTTCGGCTAACGACGCCAACAGACGTAGTGGTCGTTGGCGTAGCTGGTCACGCCGGTTGAAGGGTTGAGCAATCGATCTGGGTCACGTCTTCGCCCCAGGATCCGCGGGCGATGTTCCTGCGCCGGGGCGGGGCCTGCGGCGCCCAGCAAGTTTCCAACCGCTGCGCGGACCTTCGCTAGAGCATGAGCTCGGTTTTGGTTCGGTGGGGCTCATGCGCATCCGCCGCGTCCACGTGTCCGCGCAGGCGGTTTCGTAGGTGGGGGAGGGGGGCAGGGGGCATGGGCGATGGTGGCGGGTGGTCCGGGGGTCCGGCCAAGGGTCCGGCCTTTGGGCGGCCCGTCAGGCTGGCAGCTTTCCTGCTGGGATCCTCTCTGTCATGGGCGGTGGCGGCTGCAGCCAACCAGGCTCCGGGTGTGGTTTAGCCGCCCAGTCCCCTTCAATCTACAGAATCCAATGGGCAGGCACGGCAACACTTGGGCCTCATCCAGCGGGGGAACGGACAAGAGCATACCGCTCCAAACCCCTTTGGCCCACTCGCGCTGCATTCACGTCCACACGACGGAGTCCCAGCGTGATGCCCCCTGTCGGCCTGCACCATGATCATGTGGGATAGACAACGTCTACCTGAAAGGGCTAGGGTTGCTTAACGCCTGCCCTGTTGATAACCGTGGCTGCACTCCTCGACTCAGCTGGAACTCTTGCGGGTTCCGCCCGAACGATCAGGCGCTGATTCGATCGCGCGGATCCGTATTCTTGGCCTCACCCGAACCGACTTCGGTTCTGCAGCGCGGCCCGCAATGCCCGCCCGTGAGCTGCTGGGTGCAGCAAGGCCCTGGCAGGCCATTTCGCCTGAAACAGTTTTTCGACTTGTTTTCTTCGCCAGCCTCGAGCCTCCGCCCACCCCATCGGATCGTCTACAAAGCAACCATGACGGCAACCGAAGCCCTGGCGCGCTTGATGGTCTGCAGGCGCCGCAGCCGCTGGCGCAGCATCACAGCACTGTCGGCTTGACTTGGCGATTCCAGCCTTGACCAACTGGCTTCAGCAGCGTGGCACTGTACACCAGAAGGGCGGTGCGACGCGCAGCTTTCGTGGGTCTGCAATGGCGACGACATCGTCAAGGCCTATGTAGCCCTGGCCTCCGGCTCGGTGGCCGTGGGCCTCAGCCCTGGGCGTTTCAGGGCGCAACATCCCGAATCCCATTCCCAGTGGTGGTGTTGGGCGCGGTTGGCGGTTCTGCCGCAGTGTCCAGGGACGAGGGCAATCGCTCGCCACTGCTCGCCGATGCGTTTGAGCGGGTGCTGACAGGCCAGCACACAGATTCGCGTGCGCGGCATCGTGGTTCAATGCAGCGTCCACGGAAGCCCGCAGCTTTTCTTCTCCACATGGGTTTGATCCTCACCCATCGACCCCGACACCTGCTGATCCGTCTCTCGGATGTGGCGGCCACCTTGCCGTTTCTGATCTTGAGCGGCGCAGGTGTCGCTGGCCTGCAGGTTGTGCTGAGGTCCGTCGGAGCGCTCATCGTCCTGGGCACGATGTGGTCCCACCTCCAGGGCCGCGCTGGTGAAGGGAATTGCCTGAGCAATCAGCCCGCGCCCGCAAGCATTCGCAGCGGCCACGGGCGCGGAAAGTGTTGAGGGCGCTTTGGCGGCAGAGCTGCAGCAGCCTCATCGCGCTCGCAACGCTCGAGCTCTACTGCTACGCAGAAGCCTTCGCCTACGCCGCCAACAGGCGGTTAGTGGTCGTTGGCAGTAGCTGGTCACTGCCGTTGACGGTGAGTCGTCGATCTGGGTCCACGTCTTCGCCCAGGATCCGCCGGGCGCCTGGTCCCTCGGCTGGGGCGGGCTGCGGCGGCCCAGCATTCCTGCGCATCAAGCGGATTGATCGATGGGGCTCATAGCGCCATCCGCCGCCGTACGTCGGTCGCGCAGCGTTCGTAGGTGGGGGAAGGTGGGAAGGGGGCATGGAGCGGTGCTGGCCGGGCTTGCCGGGCGGCTTGGCCAGGTCTGGTTTTGGGGCGGCCGCGTCAGGCCGGAGCCCTGCCGGGATCCTTCCTGGCGCGGGCGCGGTGGCGGCCTTGCAGCAACCAGTCCCCTCATACCCAAAACCGATGGGAAGGCATGGCAAAAACGTGCCTGTTCGGGCCCTGGAGCCGCGCGCCGGGCTCGGGGCGGTACTGGCAGGGCTGCAGAATGGGGGCATCATGACGCCCAGCCAACCCCAACGCTTCAGCAGCTGTCGCAGTTGGCGCCAAGCTGAGGCGCTGCATACGCTGCCCACGTGGTCGGGATTGCGGGTGTTTGGCTCTGTGCTCCACGGCACGGCAGCGGAAACCAGAGCGATGTGGACCTGCTTGTGGATTTCCAGGCAGCCCCAGCCTTTTGAGCAGTACATGGATCTCAAGGCTGGCCTGGAAGATCTGCTCCAACGCTCGGGTGGATCTGGTCACCGGCGCGGACCTTCGCCGATTACGCCAACGCATTGAGCAAGGAGGCCCTTGCTTTGCCTGAGCAGCACCAGGGTCGCGACTGACCTTGTTTCTTCAGGACCATTCGGAGTGCTGCACAAGGCAAGGTGCTCGCTACAGCAGTGGCCCACCAAAGCAACAGTTTTCTCGATGATGAGCTTGACCGCTTGATGCGTTGCTGAGGAATCTGGAGGTGCTGGGCGAAGCGGCTAAGCAGATCCTGCGGAGATCCGGGAGCGCCATTTGCAGGGTTCCCTTGGCGGCGAATTGCTGGTCTCCGTGATGTTCTGGCCCATGCCTATTTGGCTGGAAGAACGACACCACTCTGGGCAGATTGTTTCCGAGAGCCTGCCAGCCTTGCCGCCAAAAGCAACCCTGGCCCTCTCTTGCGTTCCGCGAGCAGCGGTCGGCGAAGGATGTGGTCTGCCGGGCAGAAGTCTTCGGCTGCGCGCATGGCTTCCGCCCGTCACAGCTTCAGCCTCAGCCACCTGGTCAACTGTGCGGCAAGGGCTTGGCAGGCTCTCGGAAACAATCTTGGCCAGATGGTGTCGTCTTCAGGCCAAGTAGGGCATGGGCCAGAACATCACGGAGACCAGCAATTCGCCCGCCAAGGAACCTGCAATGGGCTCCCGATCCGCAGGGATGCTGCTTAGCCGCTTCGCCCAGCACCTCAGATTCCCTCAGCAACGGCATCAAGCGTCAGCTCATCATCGATGAAACTGTTGCTTTGGTGAGGCCACTGCTGTAGCGGAGCACCTTGGTGCAGCTTTCGAATGTCCTGAAGAAACAAGGTCCAGTCGCGACCCTGGTCTGCTCAGGCCAGCGGAAGGGCCTCCTGCTCAATGCGTTGGCCGTAATCCCGGGCGAAGTCCGCGCCGGGTGACCAGATCCACCCGAAGCGTTTGAGCAGATCTTCCAGGGGCCAGCTTGAAGATCGCATGTACTGCTCAATAGCTGGGGCTGCCTGGGAAATTCCACAAGCAAGGTCCACATCGCTCTGGGTTCGCTGCGTGCCGTGAGCACAGGCCAAACACCCGCAGTCCCGAACCACCGGTGGCAGCGATGAGCGCCCTGCAGCTTGGGCGCCAACTGCGACAGCGCTGGAGCGTTGGGGGTTGGCTGGCGTCATGATGCCATTCTGCTGCCCTCGCCAGTACCGCCCAGATCCCGGCGCGCCGCTCCAGGGCCGCAGCACGTTTTTGCCATGGCCTTCCCATCGGTTTGGGTATGGGAGGGGACTGGGTTGGCTTGCAGCCGCCACGCGCCCGCGCCCAGAAGGGATCCCGGCGGGGCTCCGGCCTGACGGGGCCCGCCAAAACCAGACCTGGCCCAAGCGCCCGGCAGCCGCCAGCACCCGCTCCAATGCCCCTCCCACTCCCCCCACCTACGAACGCTGCGCGACGACGTGACGCGGCGGATGCGCATGAGCCCCATCGATCAACCGCTGGAATGCTCATGGAACGCTGGGCGCCGCAGCCGCGCCCCAGCCGAGGACATCGCCCGGCGGATCCTGGGCGAAGACGTGACCAGATCGACGATCCCGTCAACGGCGTGACCAGCTACGCCCAACGGACCACTACCGGCCTGTTGGGCGGCGTAAGCCGAAGGCTTCTGCCGTAGCAGTAGAGCTTGAGCGGTTTGCCGGCGCGATGAGCTGCTGGCAGCTCTGCCGCAGCCCTCAAACACTTTCCGCGCCCGTGGCCGCTGCGAATGGCTGCGGCGCGGGGCTGTTTGCTCAGCAATCCCTCACCAGCGGCCCTGGAGGTGGACCACATCGTGCCGCAGGAAACGATGAGCGGCTCCGACGACCTCAGCACAACTGCAGGCCAGCGACACCCTGCGCCGCTCAGATCAAGACGGCAAGGTGGCCGCACATCCGGAGACGGATCAGCAGGGTGTCGGGGTCGATGGGTGAGGGATCAAAACCCATGTGGAGATAGAAGCTGCGGGCTTCCCGTGACGCTAACAAATGAACCACGATGCGCGCACGCGATCTGTGTGCTGGCCTGCAGCACCCCTTCAAACGCATCGGCGGAGCAGTGCGGAGCCGATGGCTCGTCCGCTGACACTGCGGCAGACCGCCACAGGCAACACCACCAGCTGGAATGGGATCGGGCATGTTGCGCCTGAAACGCCCAGGGGCTGAGGCCACGGCCACCGAGCCGAGGCCAGGGCTACATAGGCCTTGACGATGTCGTCGCCATTGCCAGAACCACGAAGCTGCGGCGTCGACGCGCCCTTCTGGTTGGTCAGTGGCACGCTGCTTGAAGCCAGGGGTCAAGGCTGGAATCGCCCCAGTCAAAGCCGAAGTGCCTGTGATGGCTGGCGCAGCGGCTGCGGGCGCCCTGCAGATCCATCAGCGCTGCGGGCTTCGGTGCCGTCATGGTGCGTGTAGAACGATCCGATGGGGTGGGCGAGGCGTCGAGCTTGGCGAAGAAACAAGTCGAACTGTCAGGCGAAATGGCCCTGCAGGCCTGCTGCACCAGCAGCTTCACGGGCGCATTGCGGGCCGCTGCAGAACGAAGTCGGTTCGGGTGAAGGGCCAGAAAGACGGACCGCGCGATCGATCAGCGCCTGATCGGGTCCGGTGACCCGCAAGTTTCCAGCTGAGTCGAGGAGTGGGCAGCCACGGATCCAACAGCAGGCGTTAAGCAACCCTAGCCCTTTCAGGTAGAGTTTGTCTATCACATGAATCATGGTGCAGGCGACAGGGGCAATCAACGCTGGGACTCCGCGTGGTGGCGTGATGGCAAGCGCGAGTGGGCAAGGTGTTGGAGCGGATGCTCTTGTCCGTTCCCCGCTGGATGAGCCAATGTTGCCGTGGCCTGCCCATTGGTTTTCTGTAGAATGAAGGGGACTGGGCGGCATAACACACCGAGCTGGTTGGCTGCAGCCCGCCACGCGCCATGAACAGAGAGGATCCCAGCAGGAGCGCCAGCCTGACGGCCGCCCAAAGCCGGACCTGCCGGAGCCCCGGCCACCGCCACCATCGCTCATGCCCCGCTGCCCTCCCCCACCTACGAACGCCTGCGCGAACCCGACGTGCCGCGGCGGATGCGCAATGAGCCCCATCCGACAACGCGTCATGCTCTAGCCGAAGGCCTTCGCGCAGCGGTTGGAACTGCTGGCCGCCGCGCCCCGCCCCGGCGCAAACATCGCCCGCCGGATCTGGGCGCAGACGTGACCCAGATCGATTGCTCCCACCCTCAACGCGTGACAGCTTACGCCAAACGACGGCACTTACCGTCTGTTGGGCGGGCGTAGCCGAAGGCTTCCCCTGCGGAGCAGTTGAGCTGAGCAGCACCGAGCGCGATGCGCTCACAAGGCGCGGCTGGGGCAGGGGTTGTTCAGCAATCGGGTTTGTCGAAACTGAGCCGGCCTGCCGGGTCACGGGGCTAGCGCGGACCAACAGTTTTTCTGGTGGCGAGCCCACAATCAAACCTGGCGGGATTTGCGACAACCGCGACGGCTCAGCGGTGGCCAACGGCCTGCTGCTTTCGCCCCCATGTGGACAAGCTTGTTTGGACCGTCACTGGATCAGCTTCGATTCCGGGGGTAACACGATGGTTTGTTTTTGTTGTTGGGTTTTTTGTTTTTTTGCACTTGCCTGTGAGCATGAGGCGGCCGCGATTGCTTGCGCTGCTTGGGGGATCGATGGTGCCAAACCTGATCCGGCCCGTTAGCGCGAGCAGGAGACGTTCTTGCATGCCCATCGGGATGCCCTGAGGCAGCTGAGGCCGATGGGGTCAAGAGGCTTGGGTTGGTTTTGGCCCTATAAGGTTGATTCTGGCTGGCCAGGGCGTTTGATCACGGCGTTAATGAGATCTTCCTCGTGATTTCGGGGATCTCTTCGTATTCTTCGGTTTGGATGACATGGGCATCCACACGCTGAAGATCAGGGAGTGGATCTCGCTTTAGTAGAGGTGGGGGAGAACCGATTTGCTCTCTTTCATTGGCCTTTCGCAATGGAGAGAATGTGCCTGGAAATGCCGCAATCCAACGCAGACGATTCTGATTTTCACCATAGTCTCTCCTTCGATCGGGGATCTTCGATCATGGGCCCGTTGAACACGCCTCTCGGCATCAAGAAAATCCAGGTCGCGCTGTCTCCAGGGTTTCGCAGGCGGGCTTGCCGGGTCAAAGCTCGATCACCGGGCAAGAACGCTTGAATGAAGGCAGCCGCCGGCATGGGACGCGCAGCGGGGACCCAGCTGCTGCTACCAAGGAATCCGACGCCAACACTGCACCTCAAGGTGGGGATTCGGTGCCGGGGGGAAACCGCACCCGTAGCGATACTCGCATCGGCGGGCCTGCTCGGGGCTTGGCCAGGGGGTTCCGCTGCTGCGGTTCTCAGGAGGCCAACAAGGAACCCGGAGGGTCCAGGCGGCTTTCACGCAGGGCTACTGCAAAGCGCCAGGCGGCTCCGGTGGGGTAGCCGTCCGTTTGATGGAGGTAATGCGTGGCCGCTCAAGGTCGCCCGGGAAAGGGCCGGTGAAGAGAAGACGGCGCGGGTTGCAAAGGGCTGGGGCTGCTGTAATCGCAAGTACCACCGGTGTAATCTAGCAGCTCGCTGGCCAGACGGTCTTCACGGTGCCGACCTCGCAGGATCGTCGGGGAGAACGTGACCCAGAATCGACGACTCACCCTCAACGGCTTTGACCAGCCTACGCCATGACACGAACGCCTTGTTTGGGCGGCGCAAAGCCGCCACCATCGCACGCCGATCAGTTGGCTCGATTCAAAACCGCGTGCTCACCCGGGCCCAGTGCGCCCTTGAGGTGGATCACATCATCCCAGAAAATGCCCATGCAAATGCCGGCAAGCGCGACACGGATCGACCGACTTTCGCGGAGCTCCTCGCCAGCTACCAGCACAGGCAGGAGACATGAAGCCGGTGCTGTGGAGAACGAACTGGCCTCTGCATCGCCGAATGCCTACCCGGTTGAGTGAGGGGGCACAGCCTGGTGATCCCCAGGCGCCATGTGGCCGACGGGCTGGAGTTTTGGCACCAGCCGGACTGGAATGCGTTGGTGGAGCTGTCTCAAGCGCCCGTCGGGAGCAGCTCGCGCTGATGATGCGAATCAGCGGCTTGAAGTGGGGCTGAAGTCAAGGAGAGGCGCGTGGGCACGACAGTGGTTTCCATGCCCATTGGCATCTGATCCCGCGGCGGAAGGGGATTGTGAGCAGCTGCGGGGGGGTTCGGGGTGTGATTGCGGAGCATCAGAGCTATTGAGATGTGCCTCTGGTGACCAGCAATCCAGAGATCAGATAACGGTTGCAAGATAGCTTGAAAGGAGAAAGTTGCATGATTCCGAGAAGGCACCAAGCAAGAGTGAAAGACGAGGCTTCACATTGGATCCAAACAAACGGTAGAGAAGATAGTGAGATGCTCTGATTCAGACACCGCAAGTTCATTTCTGGTTATACGAAGAACGAAGTTTCTCGCCCATATTTTGTTGTTTTTACTTCAATGTGAGGCCTATCGGCGCCAGTCTCCTCAACGAGAGAATATCAAACCCGTCCATCCCCCGCGTTTGCGATGTGTGCTCGCTTTCTCGGCAAGCTCTCTTGCAAGGTTTGATCAGCCTTGCACGCTCAAAGTTCAAGACAAAGAGCTCACGCAGTACCAAGCCGAGCGATTACGCGCTTCTCTCTCCAAGTAAGTTGACTGAGATACATGGTCCTCGTGCCTGAAGGCTTTCTCTACTAGGTTCCTGTCTTCGTGGTTGCATGCTGGCGGTTTGGTGAGCCTCTAAAAATGTCTTCAACTCCGGCACCACGATCGACCTGTCCAGCGTTGCGGCGCAACATTCAAGGAGCTGGCTATCAGAATTACAGTTCTCGAAACAATGTCATGCAGCAGGCCTTGATAGTTGGCATCGAGGCTTGTACCAGTAATATAAGGGAAATCCCAGGTCATATCAGCACCGCACTGATATTCGCATGTTTTGAACTCAACGGAAACTGCTCCGAACGACCTGAAAGACGCTTAAATCAAGCGCGCGCCGGTGGAGCTGCCTTATTGTAAGGAACCCCGGAGAGTTTCAGCAGCAAGCATGGCGAAGTAGTCCTGCCCACGGTTTCTGCAACTTCCTCTCTTGACCGTCGGTAGGCCCATTTTCGAGCGCTTTGAATACCATCTTTCCGCTTGTTATACGCCGGATTGATGCGCACTGGCACCATTGATCATCCAGCTTGACCCTGGTTATGGGAAGCGTCCGGAAACTGGGGGGGTTCGACGCCATACTTCACTGCAGGACTCTGCTTCCGCGGTGTGGCAGGCCAGCGGACCGCCAGACGTGGAGGTGGATTGCGTGTTCGGCCACTGGAGCAGCGGCCGGGGTGGCTGCTGGAGAACGAGCTTGCCATCTGCATCGCCGATGCCTATCGTGAGCGATTGGGCACAGCCTGGTGTCCGCGTCGGATGTGGCCAACTCCCTGGAGTCTGCACCAGCCCGGAGTGAAAACGCCGTGGGTGGAGCCTGTTTGAAGCTTAAGGAGGGAAGCAGCTGAGCGCCCAGGACGCCACGATCAAGCGGGCTGGAACGTTGGGCTTGAACTCAGCGGGAGGCCTGGATAGACGGTTTTTCTGCACAATTGGCATCTGATTCCAAGCGGAGGGTGTGTGAGGAGGCTTCGGGTGTAGTGCTGGGGTGATTGGGGGAAGAAGGATATTGAGCTGAATTCAATTAACGTTCAAGATCAGTGGCTGGACGAATGACTAACGCATTTACAGCACAGCGTTAAGCCCCGCAAACGGTGGATCTTGGATGCTAAGTGGGCTTCTAGAGTCTGGTCAGGATACTCCTCAAGGCCACTGCAAAGGAACAGCCTCTTCCCTCTGCTGGAAGGGCTGTTGGAAGCCTTACCATATGCGCATGGTCCTCCAAGCAATGCCCCCACGCCCTCTGTTGGCAACCTATTCCCAGTCAAGGCTCCGCCTCATTGAGCTGTTTGCCGTGGTGGGGGAAAATGGCATTGGGGCTGCATGCAGCTGGTTTTTAATCATTCGGCTTTAGTTGAGTTTTGATCTAAAGCGTGTGGACACTAAGACATAATGCTGCGCTGCTGGGCAAATTCAACGGCAGCAAAAATGCAAAGGCATGGATAAGATAATGCTGTTTCATGCTCCTGATGTTCGTCATATTGAGCTTTGATGCTATTGAGAACTATGATTCATTGGATCTTACTTGCTGGTGCCACCATGGTCAGCCATTTTCTCTTGGAGGCATTTCCATCGCTGGAATGAATGAAAGCAGGATATGTTCCCGCTGGCCTTGCTTGGTTAGGCGTTGGCAAGCCTAAATTTGGGTTTGTTTGAAAATGTAGCCGGCTATTAAGAAAGTCCGTTTGCTCCTTACTTTGAATTACGTAGAAATGCAGCTTCGTAGACCAGTGTGCATCCAAGGAAAATGAACCTGGGCTGAGGCATGCTGAACGAATCAGAGTCCCGCCATTTCACGAGACTGTAGCCTGATTATTAACGTTAACCAGGCAACTTGTAAATGCGGCTGACTTCGTGTTCCTCAAATTCGCCAACGTGTTGTTTCTAATGGCTGGTTTCGTTCGGACAATCTCCGACCTGTCCAACTGCCACCGATTACTCCCCACTGCATTCCTGAGGCATCGCTTCATTATTCCTCAGTTTGGTTTCCTGGTGATTACTGGGATCGTCATAACTTAATTCGCTTCCCAGCCAAGTCGAAGCATAAGCAAGGGCAAAAGCTGCATGCCGAACAAAGTAATCTCCTCTCGCAAGACTTGAGGCTTGGCAAACAGTTAGAGATGCTATCGAGGGACTGCCAGAACCTATCGTGGGGAAAGCCACATCCCAGACTATTTAAATCATATATGGAATACAAGGTGCTCGTTCTTATCCAGGTCACACGGGATCAGATATTG
>Ga0163217_1017359_pt1 | contig 15129 bp, 14 predicted proteins | sample SynspAceP_FD_185933 | JGI IMG/M metagenome (GOLD analysis project Ga0163217, IMG submission 185933) | Saline lake microbial communities from Ace Lake in Antarctica - Synechococcus sp. Ace-P (PacBio error correction) | ecosystem: Environmental > Aquatic > Non-marine Saline and Alkaline > Saline ...
GCCGCACATAACAAAAAGTGGTGGGTATGTGGGTGGCGTCGCGCTGGAGATGGGTTGACTTACGAAGTAGATCATATCAAGCCTGGTTTCAAAAAGGCGGTGTCCAAGCGACGAACTGGAAAAACTGCCAAAAAACCAATCTGTTATTGACTGCAAGGCTAATATCACGTCATTGAAAGGGAAGGAAGCTGATACGCAGCTGGAGCCGAAGGTAGCTCTGGTAAGCTAGGAATCCATCATCGCGCTGCGATCTCAAAAGCACCCGCAATATGAGGTGGGATCGGCACGTCTGACCCCAGGCACATACCACTCACACCGCAGACACACGAGCGGTAAATTTCGCAGGAACCGGAGCACCCAAAATGGTGGAACGCACCCGATACCGAGGGTGAGGGCCAAAGCTGAGATTGTCCAGAAGCCTGAAGGCCCATCGGTGCAGCGCACGAGTCCCCCAAACGGCACAGCCGGCGGGAGCATTGCAGCGGCGTAAGACGACAAACGTTCGCGCCACCATCGTGGGTAGCAAAAACACGGTAATTCCCGGACTTGCGATAGCGCGCGCGTTTGCCCGTGTTCTCAAAGTTGGGGCGAAGCGCATCGAGAGAAACGCCAGGGTCAGTCGAGACGTCGGACAGCGGCAGAGGTATCAGCATGCGAAGGGCGGAGGGCAACGCGGCGCAGCGCCAGCGGCCCTCCCCATTGCCGGCCAACGGGCAGACACACACCGGCTGACGACCCATTTAGCCCGAAGCCTCGTAGCGCCAGAGATGTCAAGTTCTGCCCAAGCGACCAGCGGCCAGGGCGAGCAGGCGGACCAAGGTCAATCCGGTGCAGCGCTTCGAGTAAGTTGCGGCGCGTGCCAGCAGGCCATAGCGAGCGTTCAAAAGCGAGCCTCGGACAAATAAAGGGGCCGGAACACGTTGCGGAAAGGAGCGCCCTCCATAGGCATACGGGGCTATGGCCCGAGGGGGGCCCGTTTTCGCCTCCCTCCTTATCAGCCATTGCGGCCCCGGGTAGGGCGCGTGTCAGGGTTGCGAGTCAGAACAGCGCGGGGCGACAGGCCCTTGCCTCCCCACGCGGCGATTTATGCTTGGGGATGGTGTACCGCGCAGCAGCACGCCGGTAGTACGGGAGCCGCTGGACTGTCTGCACGAACAGGAATCAAGCCGCGACAAGCTTCCATCCCGCGATGGGAGCCACATAGATCAGACAGCAAACGCTGCTCACAAGAGACCACCAGCCCCCATGGCAGCATGACGATTGTTTTACCGATATCGCAAGTGACACGCGCAAGAGCGGCCTCAACACCCCGCAACTGAAAACCCTCGTTCAAGATCTGGTGCAGGTCGCAGGGACAGTGTCGCGCCTAGAGACATTGAGCGCAAGATCACACAGCAGCGGCGGCAACAAGGCGCGTCCCGCGTGGTTGGCCGCCGAAACTGTGCGCCGCCCATTTTTGCCGCAACTGCGGGGGCGGCGAAATAGCCTGAGATTCAGGAAACAATGCAGCCAGTGAAAGCTGTCATGCAAGGGTCGCAAATCACAAGCTTGTTCCGGTAAATGCCACATATGATAACGGCGTTTCTCCGCCACGGGATCAACCAGCGCAACACAAGGCGAAGCGAGCGCAGGGTGTCGACGACTAGGCAAAGTGAGCGGGCGGGTTGTGTTCATGCGCGCCAAGATTGGGGTGGGAATCACGGCTACCAGTGGTTTGACGAAAATTGTAGGAAAGCTGGATAAGAATCGTCCTGATTTGATATTGCTGGCTTTTGTCCTAATATGGCCCGCGAAGACCACGCGCGAACGCCAAATGGGCAGCCGCAGGCCTCTGGCGAGGTGGAGGAGATTAAGCCGCACGCGGTTTACGTAGCGAACGGTAACGTCTCCTTGGACTGAGCGGTCTGCGCCGAGCAATCGAATGGCCGGGATCTTTTTTGAGATGACCAAATGAACGTACTGTAAGCTTGGAGTTCGCGGGCCTCGATGCCTTCCCCCTTCCGACCGGGCCCGACCACGAACAGCCTTGAGGCGTTATTGCCGCATCCGACTCACCAGGCCGACGCTGGTTTGTGGATCCGCTCAGCTTGTGGCGCCGCACAATTTGCAGCCCTTGCCAATGGCCTCGGCAATGCGCGAACATTGCTCATATTGTCGATGCAAGGCCAAATCTTTCCGGCTGCGCGAGATCAATGGAAACCCTTGCGCTGACTCTGGGGTCGGGCTTTGATTGCCGCCAGTCCGCGGCGAGATGGAGAAGCTGAATGCATTTGGGTCTTGGCATTCCTCCGGCGCACCGGCATTTCCTACGGCCAACCACCATCAGCGCGTAATCCGACATCTGTGTTTGCGCACCAAACGCGGGGAATCGAGGTTTTGGCGTGAAACGAAGTGCTGTGTTGCGGCCCGGATCTAGGCCCTGACGCCGAAGGATAGGACTTGCACAGAAGACTAGCCGACCCATGCCCCCGGCGCGCAGGTCTATATCCGGCTTCTGGTCGTGCCTAGCGGAGAGGACAGGACAATTGGCAGCATGTCGACAGCTCCAAGTTTTGGGCGTCGCGGGCCCGGACACGTTCGCATCCGTGGCGGATTACTTCGGACATCGTGCGGCGCAAACATGGTCCTGGTGAGCCGCGTGCGACCACGGTTTTTGTGGGTCGTGTCTCTGGTTCTCCATGTGGGGCGAAAAGCCAGACGCGCCGCTGCGGAATATGTGGGGCGGAACGCTGGATTAATGCCCACGAGCGAGGTTGCATGCGATACGAAGAAGGCATGACGCGCTTGAGACGCGGCGCGATGCGCTTTAGCGCCTGTTGAGACATCGGCGGTGTTTCCCGGGCTGATTGACGGCGACGGTGCCGAGGCCGTTGACGCAAGGACCTCGCGACTCATATGCCGCCGCCAATGTTCGAGTGTCCCCATGGTCGTCCGGGCGGGTTGGGAATGAGGGCAGAACAATTGGCGACGACGTGACACGTGAATGGACGAACCCGGGGATCGGCTGTTCTGGTGCGCGCTGGAGATGGGTGTTGGACATTCTGGCGCAGTCAGCCGACGCCCTTTTAGGTCTGCTGGCAAGCCGCAGCCGTACTAAGGATCTGTGCCGGTGGTGGTATCTCGCGCGCCAGATATCGGTCGACAAGGTTCTCGGGAACCTCGGGCCAGCACACCCGAGGGCAGAGGCAAGGCCGCTAGCGGCCGGGAATCAAGGCGGAGACACTCACCACTGAGCCGCGCGACGCACCGTTGAGAGTCTGACACCCGGGAGAGATCTTGCAGATCTGCTGCTTAGGCCGCCTTGCGACACGCGCGCTCCGAGAATGGGCGCCTTTACGAGAAGGCGCGGCGCGCGCGATAGATGCTGCCTCTGAGGATGCCTGCAAGCGGGTAGACAGAGGCCTGGATGCAGGGACCCACTACGCGACGCGGTGCGTTATACGAAGCACCTATTCCCACTCTTGGTTTTCAACGGTTTTTCCTCGCGCGGCCGGCGCGTGTCGTATCTAATTCCTAGCGCCTCACGGTTTAAACTTGCTAGTGTCACCGCCCAACCATGGCGCAAAGGACACATGTCAGATGGGCACGGCCACCTCAGATCATCCCGGTATTTATTCGCTTACCGTTGGGGGTATCTATTCGTTCATCGTCGCCGTTTTGCGCTGTCATGTGATGTGCTATTCTTATTTGACAAGGCGCCCTGATCTGAACTCCCGCTTGTTCTTCCGTCCCGGTGCGATTATCGTACGACGCGGTTCTGATTTACAAGCCGTCCAAAACGTGGGCGATGTTGGGGGCCGCAAATGGGGGGAGGGCGCAGATTGCTATCGGCGGAGCCCGGTGCTGATTTTGCCGGTTGAGGCGCCCCGCAAAACGACCCATAGCAAACCGCCGCGTCACCTAGACCACCACCACCGGCGAGACCGCGCAAACCGAAACGAGATCCGAGTCACCGGAGATTGTCGAAACAGCACCCGTCTACGTGCTGCCAGGAACGAATTTTGACCTGACGACTTGCGACACGAGACGACCATCCGCAGGCACCGGGGCATTTTTCCAAACGATGCCCGTCTACAAGAAGGGAGAGCCGCGCCACGGGGCATTCCGCGAAATGGCGGTTCGACTTTATAGAGGGCTGTGTCCCTGGCGCAGTGGACCCAAGGGAGCTGCTAAGTATATATGTGGCCGGAAGTGAAGCCGAGCAAACTATGCTGCACAGACTTCTGAGCTATAACGTCCGGCAGCCAGAGTCCACTGCGCGCACGGGCCGCGGACTGAAGTTTTGCTGGCAGGGGCACCGTACGTCCGAGCTTGCCGGGCCTGGGGAGCCCCGCCTTTGGGACAGCGACCCCTCCTGACCATGCAGTGGGCACCGAGTGGTATCCATCCAGAGAGCGAGGCCGTGCACAGAGGCGATCTCGCGTGAGTGCCACCGATACCTGTCAGGACCGACAGCACGGGCCGCGCGGAACTGAACTGGCGCGGCATACGGTATGTCCATAAGTGTCACCAGCGTCACAGTCGGTGGGACAGACAGCAGCTCGCGATCAATTACGCGACTCCGCAGCGATGGTGGCCGCATCCCCAGACCTGGCGGGGCTACTGAGCAATTTTTGCATCGCCCACGAGTGGGTGCGCGAAGATTAACCGGGAGGATAGGACGAAATTTAGCACGGAGGACCACCTGGACGCATTCCGCACGCACCGCTAATGGCGCGCGGCTTGCGGGCGAGGCAGGTGGGCATGTGCGGAGCCCGACAGTGCGCGCGACGGCCGCGCGGGGACCTCTTCTGCGTTCGGACTGTGCGCTATCTTCCAGCCCAAATGTTTTTACCAAAAGGCCTACCGGGCGGCCGCGCTATGGGATCCCTTGTCGTCATCTAGGACGGCGCATGACACTTCCTAGACGGTGCTCATGGTTGAATCGAGAACCGCACGCAAGTCGCCCAACGCACCCGGTCCAATAACATCTTGATCGGGGTCGCCCAGTCGTCTTTGGTGGCTGTTGATGGTGGGCCTACGCGGAACAAAACGGCTTTGGGGCGGCCTATGCGCTGAGCGCTTGGTGCGACGATTGCGAATACTGCTGAACGATGTTCGGAGGTTGGGTTGACAGCTCGCGCGCGCACAGCGGTTGCAGCTGGGAGTTGGGTATGGCCACTTTGTGTTGTGTGGCCGTACTGATAAGGAGTGCTCTACCTTTGATCTTTTGCGTCGCGGCGGATTATGGCGCTATGTAGAGCGGGGCCGACATTAGGCCCTTGCGTAGGTCGAGCCCTAGCGAGGTCACCACGGTAGGTCAAGTATGCAGCGCCGGAAAATCTGGAGAGATTGGTTACGGGCGCGCCCATTTCATCTGGACCGTCGCCCGCACAGGTGAAAGCAGCAACTATGAGGACGGTAGCAGATAAATATCCTATTAGCGCAGCCATATGACTCTTAAGAGCCGACAAGCCGCTACAATGCCCATCATGGCATGATGTTCCGCCGTCGTGAGCGGACCGCTTTGGAGCACTCCCGTGCTCCCGACATGCCGGCAGAGAAAGACACGCCTTGCGATCTCAAGGTGCCACGGCATGATCCCGGGCTTTGGATTTCCTCCTCACGGCCCAAGGGATCTGGACTCGAATCTGTGTTCTGATCTCTCCACCATCCGGGGAATCGCCGCCGAAGCAGAACGGTCCGAGGAACACGCACGCTAACGATCCTGACACCCCGTATCCATTGACCACATATGCTCTGGGCTTCGGCATGGTGCCGGCCTTCGAAAGGTTATCTTTTGAACTATTTTTACATGACTCGGGCTCAGCCGGAAAAGCTGCCACATCATAACATATAAACACCATACACAAAAAAATCCGATCACTACGTCTGTGCTGAATATCTGGCTGTACTGAAACCTCACTCTGATCCACATCTCAAGGCAAATTCCGCTGGTCTGAAGGCTCGCGATGTCATGGGGTCCCTCGCCAGACCGGGCACCGGCAAAACCGCCGCCTTTGGCACGAGCCGCTCGTGAAATGTCCTCACGGCATATCCGGCGAAAAGCCTCCGCACCAGATGGCTCTTCGATTATATACCTTACCTGTGCGCCACGCGACTGAACTTGCGCCGCCAGATCATGGACCTACCTGAACCAGCTATAATTCGGCAAAGTCGCACCTGAAGGAGTGATACGAATTGATACGTTGGTGGCAAGTTCTTAAATCGGCGGCGCAGATCCAAGCGGATGGAGCGCGGACACAGAGATATAGTATGCCCCCGGATCGCCCTATGATTGACCTGACACGCGATCCGCGCGGTGCGTGGAATCCTGTCCCATTTCACCAGAACTCATAAGTTTCTGGTGCTTCGACGAGGGCGGACCTAGAAATGCTCGATTTGGGCTTCATAGCAACGCCTTGCGCGAGCGATTCATCGAAGATGCTCGCCTGCCGAGACGCCAGAACGATAGCGCTCTCAGGACAACCATGACAGAAGATATGAAATGGACCAGAGATTTCCTGCACTGCCCCTACGACCTGACCGATTCCGTGTCCGCGTCAATGCGGCCCCTCCCGGCAAAGGTCGCCCATCTGACAAAGATCCCCCAAGGCAATCCATATATCGACAAGGGCGAGTAAACTGGCCTTGCTGACACGAAGCTGCTGGCCACTGCAACCGCGTGAGGAATCCAGCGTCTTCTCGCGCCCAGCAAACACGGGGAACCCGAGCGTTTATGAAAGAGCCATACGTTTCTGCGTCGAGGACTCATCTCGGCAGGCTCCATCCATGGCAACAAAAGACAGGTTCAACGGGAACCGTGCGCTTGCGTCGTTCAAATCTGGGCTGCACTCGACGTGTTGGTGGCGACGAATGGTGGCCACGGCGTGCGGCGGCATCGACTATTCCGGCTGGTGAAGGTCGGTGCTATACTAGATCTGCCCAACGTTGCCTGAATAGATACTATGTCCACCAGATTGGCCGACTATGCAACGGGGCAGGTGCCCGACTGGAAGCCGTCCGGCGTTCGTTGGACGAGCCAATGACGCAGTCAAGGAATTGCGCCAGCATCGTTAGAAGGTCTATTGGGCCTTTCCCGATCCGCTAGGAGGAGGGCAAATCGCCTTGGTTTTTGCCAGAGGGCGATATTGAAGCGCCCGCGTGGAAGCGCCCCGGATACGCAGGGTGGTCCGTCGTCGCACTGGCGGCGGCGAGGCGGTGGGCGGGCTTTAAAAGGCAAAGAGTGCTGATGGCAGGCAATGCGCGGCCCGGCGGTGGTCGTTCCGCGTCGGCGTCGCAGACCTAGCATCTTACGTGGACGGCAGCGCTAGAGCCAATAGCGCTCCACTCCGAGACCCACTGATCGACTGTATTCCCTGTCGCCATGGGCAAAGGCCCGCAGGCAGCAGGCGGCTTGTCTCGGCCGGCGATCGCCTGTGGTAAAACTGGATTAGCAGGCCGCTTGACGCGCAATCGGCGAGGTTTTGTGTGGCCGTTCGCCGTGCCGGGGACGGCAAAATTAATGCGCCTCCCTTGTATCCAGCGTCCCAAGGCGCAGGCTCCGCAGCACCGTCGGTCCACGACCCACGTGCACGGCAAAAACGCCTGAAACTTTTGAAATGATCGCAAGCATTGGGCGGCTATTTTGGAGTCCTTCGAGAAGCGCAGGGATTGATCCCGAGGCAACGGCTCGCTCGCCCGTTGCGCAAGCGCGCGGAAGTAGATCGGTATTGCATGCCGCGCGCAATACCGGCATGCAGCAGCCACAAAGGTCGTGCCCAATCTCCGCCGCAAGCTTGGATTAGAGAACAGTTCCCGGCTGTCGCGTCAGAGCGAGTAATTCCGACTGCACCGCCGCCAACATAAACGCATCTCGCATGGGCCGCGACGCAAAGGGGATGGAGGGCGAACCGCTCCGAGATGACCAGACCGTCACGAGGGCCACGATTTTGCGCCATTCGTGTAGCAGCGCGAGACAGAGATGCCGCATGAGTGATCATGCAATGCGGGACGCGCGGTAGACGGCGGGGTGGAATTAGACAGAACAGCCGTTCCTACAATGCTCGGCTAGCCCGAGGCACGTACACTATTGGAGTCGCCGTTGGCTGCTAATTAGATTCTTCGGCGCGAGGAACACACGGCAAGGAGAGAGTAGATTTTCGTCGAGCGGTGAAATTTAACGCACAAACGAAGTACTGGGGAGTCCAGAAAACAGGAATAGCAGACGGACACTTGGGCGTGGTGCGATACGAGACGATTCATTACCGGGGTGGTTTTGGGCATTTAAGATTACATACTATGTAAGCAGTTTGGGCGCGCACGAGATAGGCGGGGAAAATGTCGGATATGCCACAGAAAGTCCGAGAATTTACTAGCGGAAGCCTAGCCGACGACTTTCCTGGCCAAATAGACGAGCCGAGCTGCGGAGGTCGATTCATATATAGAGGGCTCGCTAAAAAGGCGATAGGACGTTCACGGGCGCGAGCATGGTGGAGCTGTTCATGAATTAAGCTCCGAGCGCTGCGCGATCCGCGGCGTTCCCACCATTGGGCAGAACCTCATGGGCACGGTCTCGCCTTGTCCCGACGAGGATCAAAATCTGGGCGGCGTCCGCCCTTCGGAGGTCGCCCCCACCAACTATTGCGCGCGGCCCATGCCGAGATAGGCCCTAGCGTAGGCGGACGGGTGCAGTGCCGGAATACTCGCTCTGGACGTCGAACAGCCCCAAGGAACTGGGTCCCTCGATCCAAGCTTGCGACGGGAATTGGGCAGACCTTTGTGGCGTTCTCACCTGTGTGGCGCGGCATGATATACCGGATCACTGTCCCGCCGGCGTTTGCGCACAATGGGTAAGAGCGAGCCGCGTACGCGAATCAAATCCCGCCAGCTTTCAGGAAAACCAAAATATATAAAAGCGCACAATGCTGTAGCCCGATCAATTTCAAAGGCTTAAGCGGTGGCCACGTGACAACGATGGAAAACGTGCTGGAGGCGCGGCCTGTCTGGACTGCTGATCAGGGGCGATATTTTGTTGGCCGATCCCCGGCACGCGAAACGGCCAAAAAACCACTCGCCGATTGCGCGCACAGCGGCACCCGCAAATCCAGTACCGACGAGGATACGCGCGAGCATCAATCGCCTGCTTGCCGTGACGGCTTTAGGACCATTGGCGACAAGGTAATACCAAGTCGCATACAGATGCGGTTCGGAGTGGACGCTAGCTAGGCTGCCGCCACTAAATCTTAGGCTGCGGCGCCGAACGCCGCAAGACCAAACCGGCAAGAGGCACCCTTGAGCCCACCACCTTTGCCTATTTGGGAGCCGCCACCGAGAGGGACCGGCCGCCAGTGCGACGAACACGATGGACCACGCCACGGCGAACGCGAGTGCGCTTGCCACCAAAAGAGGCACGCTTCAAATATCGCCCTCCGGCAAACCAAGGCCGGACCCCTTCCAGCGCGGATCGGAAAGCACCCTAAGACCTATCTCGATCCTGCTCGCCAATTCCCTTCACCTCGCTTCGGACCGCAGACCGCGACGAGCTTTGCACGGCACCCCCCAGCCCGTGCCGTCCGGCCAATCCGGTGACATGTCTCTCAGGCAAAGCTTGGGGCAGCCATCGTAGTTATAGAACGGACCTTCACCAGCGGAATGTCGATGCCGCGGCGCGGCCCCACATCGGTCGGCCCACACGATCGAATCGCAGCCCCCAATATTCTGAACAGCACGGCCAACCCACACCAAACGCACGGTCCCGTTGACCTTGCTTTGTTGCCATGGATCGGAGCACTAGCAGAGAAGCCGACGCACGAGGAACCTTCATAAAAGCTCGGCCCCGTCGTTTTGGTGCGCGAGAAGACTGATGGATTTCTCACCGCGGTGCGGGCCAGCAGAAAGCTTCTTCAAGCAGCCAGTTTTCTCGCCTTGTCGATATAGTGGATGCTGTGGGTTGATCTTGTCCGGCGACCTTGCCGGGGAGGGCCGCTTGGACGCGGACCGGATCGGTCAGGTAGGCGGCAAAAATCTCGCATCACTTCGGCATGGGTTTTGGCCGAGAACAGCATCGTCTGGCGCTGCGCAGGCAGCATCTCGAGGATCGCGCGCCAAGGCGTGGAGGAAGCCCCAAAATCGAGCATCTGTCCGCCTCGTCGAGGCACCAGAACTTGGTGCTTGGACAGGTCCACCGCACGGCGACGGTCCAGGTCAAATCAGCGACCGGGGTGGCAACATGATAGTCGGGCCGGCTCCATCCCGCTTCTGATCATGCGCGCCGATAGAACTGCCACCACGATCATCGTCACCTTCAGGTGCGACTTGCCGATATAGCTGGTCAGGTGTCCATGATCCTGGCGCGCAGGTTCGCGGCGTGGGCTCGCAAGGATCGAGCGCAACGTGGCTTTTGGGGGGCAGGCTTTTTCGCCGATGCCGTATGAGGATGTTGCACGACGCGCGTGCAAAATGCGGCGGTTTTAGGCCGGTGCCGTCCTGGGCGAGGCCCATGATCGCGGCCTTTCCAAACCAGCGAAAATGCCTTGGAATTGGATCAGAGTGGGTTCAGTCAGGCCGATTTCAAGCCAGACGTGTGGCCAGCTTTTATCGCTGGAGCCGCGAGTTCCTTGAAATAGTTCAAAAGATATCCTTTTCGAGGCCCCGCACCATGCCCGAAGCCCAGGTCAGAAGGTCCCTGAACTGGTGTCAGGGCGTTACGCTTGTCCTCCGACCTGTCGCTCGGCGCCATCCCCCGGATGGGGAGCACCGAACAGATCAGTCAGGATCCCGCGCGTGAGGCGGAGTCACAGCCGGCCATCACGGGCACCGTGAGACGAAGCGTCTCTGCGGCCATGTCGGGAGCCGGGGTGCTCCAGGCGTCCCGCTCAACGCGGCGGAAATTCATAGCCAGATGGGCATGTGACGCCTTATAAGTCGGCTCTTAAGTCAATGGCTTGGGGCTAAGGCATTATCGCTCCGTCCTCATGGCTGCTTCACCTTCGGGGGCCGATTACCCCAATTCCTCGTTCCGGGTCAGTATACAACGTGCCTGCAGACGCGCCACGAGGCCATGTGCCCCCGCCAAAAGCGCATAATCCGCCGAGCGCAAGATCAGTAAGAGCATAATCCGTACACAACCACAAGCATCACCCCACACCGACTGATGCCGCGCGCCCTTTACCCAGGCCCGAACATCGTCAGCAGCGGCAAGTCGTCGCACCAATCGCGTCGAGCGCATAGGCCGCCAACAAAGCCGATTTGTTCCGCGTAGGCCACCATCAAACGCCACAAAGATCGACTGGGCGATCCCCGATCAAGATGTAATTGGACGCGGGTGCGTTGGCGCTTGCGTGCGGTTCCTCGAATTCACCAGCACCGTCAGGAATGTCAGCTAGCGATGAACAGGATCCATAGCGCGCCGCACCGTAAGGCCCTTTGGTAAAAATCCATTGGGCTGAAGAAGCGCACACCGAACGCAGTTATGGGTCCCGAGACGTCGCGTACTGTCGGCCCGACCCACCTGCGGCAAAATGCGCGCGCAAGGTGCGGGGATCGTATACCAGTGGCGCAAAATCCGTACTCCGATATCTCGGAACCCAGTCGGCAGAAAACGCCCCCTCAATGCTGGGATGCGGCAATCGCTGGAATTCGTGACGCGGCACTGCGCGCCCCAACAGGGTGTGACCTGAAACGAGCCGGCGCCGTTCAGACCGAGGCCAGCCGTAGGTATCGTGATCAACGCGGATCGCCAGCGGCTGCGGTGATCCCCGCCAACCTCGGTCGCGCCCAAAGGCGGGCTCCAGCGGCAGCGACGTAGCCCCCTGCCACCAATCTCAGCCGCCCCGCGCAGGGATCTGTTTGGAGCGTTAGGCTTCACGCGCAGCTATGGGCACTGGGCCACAAGATATCGCTCGCTTGGGTCCACTGCGCCGGAACACAGCCCTCTAGGTTAAAAGTCGAACGCCATTTCGGCGGCCGCACTGTAGACGGGCCACGTTGAAAATGCCCGGCTGTCGGTATGAGTCGTCTCGCGCAAGCGTCAAGGTTCAATTCGTTCGCAGCACGTAGACGGGGTGCCTTGGGCGACAATCTCGGTGACCTCGATCTGTCGGTGCGGCGTCTCGCCGGTGGTGGGGTCGTGACGAACGGACGAGGGAATTTAACTGCAATAGCGTCGACAGTTTGCCGGCCCTCAACGCGGCGAAAATCAGCAACCGGCCGGATAGCAATCTGCCCCCACCCCATTCGGCCCCAACATCGCGTAAACACCGTTTGCGGCTGTAAGCAAACCGCTCGTCGATATCCGCACCGACGAAATGAACAAGGGGATGAACATTCAACAGCGCCAAAACGGCGACGATGAGGTAAGCGAATACCGGATGATCTGAGCAATGCTGTGCCTTGAACGCCTATGTTGGGCGGGACAACTAGCAAGTTAACCGTGAGGCGCTAGGAATTAATGACGACGCCCGCGAGCGGCCGGAAGCCCGTTGAAGACCAACCGCTGGAATAGGTGCTCGTATAACCGCACCACCGTCCGCGTAGATGCGCGATCACGCCCGTTGTCCAGCCCGCTTGCAGCCAGAGGGCAGCATCACCGGGCCTTCTCGTAAAGCACAATCAGAAGGACTGTCCGCAAGACGGGCCTGCCAGAAATGCACGGGCCCGTTACTCGTGGTCGCGCGCCAGTTGTGAGATGAGCGGTAGCAGGATATGCCTCGCCCTCGTCTGGCCAGTCCCCGGAACTGGCCGATATCGAGATACAACCCACCGGCAGCAGATCACTGTCGGACTTGCCGGCTTGCCAGCAACGACCTCGGCGGCGATGATGCCCCGCCTCAGCCACCAGACGCGACCGGTTCGGCCATCAACGTGCACGTCGTGGCCAAACCTCCCCCGCGCACGACATGGACATGACATTGGCGGCATAGGCACGCGGGGGGGCCTCGGCACCGTCGCCGTAATCCAGCCGGAAACCACCGCCGATGTTTCAACTAGAGCCTAAGGCGCATGGCCCGCCTGAAACAAGGCGCGTCGGTCCACAATAGCTCGCAACGCGGTCCAGCGTCTTTCCGCCCACATATCCAGCGCGGGGCGCGTCCTGGCGCCCACATGAAAACGACAGACCAACCGGGGTCGAGGCCAAGAATCCGCACGATCCAGAAGCGCCACGACACGGTCCGGGCCGCAAGCCAAACTTGCGCGACAGCGCGCTACAAATCGCTCGGTGCACCCGACAGAAGCCGGATATACCTGCGTCGCCGGAGGGCATGGGCGGCCGGCGGATCTTCTCAAGCTCTTCCTCGGCGTCCGGGCCGCAAACAGGGTGAATCCGGCTTTATGCGCAAACACCAATGTCGATACGCGCTTTTGATGGTTGTGCCGTAAGGAAATTGGCGGTGCCGCCGGATATGCCAAGACCCAAGCACGCTCGTACTCGACCGCGCGACTGGCTGGCATCACAAAGCCCACCCCAGATCGCGCAGGTTTCCCAATGAATCCGCGCGCCGGATTGGGCCCTTCATGCATAGTGAATGCGCGCCATTGCCGAGGCATATTGGCAAGTGGCTGCAAATTGTGCGGACCAGCAAGCTGGCGTCCACAAACCAGCGTCGGCTTGTCGAAGATCGGATGCGGCAAATGAACGCCTCAAGGCGTTCGGTGGTCGGGCCGGTCGGAAGGGTGAAGGCCATCGGGAGGCCCGCGAACCCAGCTACCAGTTTTAGCGCTTTCATTGGGTCATGGCTCCAAAAGACCCGGCCATCCGATTTGCTCGGCGCAGACCGCTTCAGTCCAGTAAGGGAGTACGTGTTACGCAGTCCGCCTCGTAAAACCGCGTGGGCCTTAGACCCCTAACCTTCGCCAGGGAGGCGCCGTGCGTTGGCGTCTTCGCGGGCCATATGAGAGAAACCAAATCAGAATGCAAGACGATAATCTTATCGCAGCTTCCCTACAATCTTTCGTCAATAACTGGTGCCGTAATTTCCCACGCCATCTTCTGGGCGCGCATGATACACACCCGCCGCGCATTGCCTATCTCGACACTGCCTGCGGCTTTCGCCCTGTGTTGCGCTGGTGACTCCGCCTGCACGCCTACTATGTGGGCTTACCGGACAAGCTGGATTGCGACCTGCATGACAGCTTTCCACATTGGCTGCATTGTTCCCTATAGATCCTCAAGGCTATTTTCGCCCGCCCCCCGCCAGTTTGCGAAAATGGGCGGCGCCACAGTCTTCGGCCACACACGCGGACAGCGCCTTTGTTGCCCTCGAAGCTGGTATTGCCCTTGCACGCCAGCTTTGCCGACCCTCTGCGATTACAACCAGACCTGAACGAGGGTTCAATTGGCCGTGGTTTATGAGGCCGCATCTTGCGCGTGTCACTGCGCCGGAAACATCATGTGCTGCATGGCTGTTCTGGCGGTGCTGTTGAGATCTATGTGGCCATCGCGGGTGGGCTGTCCGCGGCTTGATCCTTGGCTAGCGCAGTCCAGAGCGCCCACCGCGCGCCGCAGACAAATCCCCACATGTGTGGCAGGGCCTCGCGCCTGTCGTCTTTCCTGCGCAACCCCTGTAACCGGCTCCTACAGCCGCCGAAGATGGCTTGTGGGAAGGGCGAAGAACGTGCCCCCTCGGCCTGCCCCGCTGTTGTTGCCTATGAGGGCCAATCCCGCTATCCCGCGGCGCTCCCCTGTGGCCTTTACGCTCGGCCATGGCCGCTGGCACGCGCCGCAATTATCGAAGCGCGCTAGCGCGAGGAAACGCGTGCCGCCGTGACTCGCCCTGGCCCCTTGGTCGCTGCGCGCTTGACACTGGCGCCGCTGGCTTGAAGCGCGTGGCATGGGGAGGCACCGCATGGGCGCCTGCGCCGCGTTGCCTTCCCCCTGTCGTGCTGATTTCACTGCTGTCCTGATGGCGTCCGTACGTCTTCGTCCAACTTTGAGACACGGGCAACGCGCAGCGCTTATCAGCAAGCCGGATATGCCGTGTTCGTCACCCAATGGGCCGCTGCTTTACGTGCTAATGCTCGGGCTTTGCGTTTGCGGCGCCTGCCCGACGGCGGTCGGCCTTCTGGGCAATCTCAGCTTTGGGCCTCAGCCCCTGGTATCGAGCGTTCCACCATCTGGGTGGTGCGAATCGCTCTGGTCTGCGCTGGAAG
>Ga0163217_1038093_pt1 | contig 15124 bp, 11 predicted proteins | sample SynspAceP_FD_185933 | JGI IMG/M metagenome (GOLD analysis project Ga0163217, IMG submission 185933) | Saline lake microbial communities from Ace Lake in Antarctica - Synechococcus sp. Ace-P (PacBio error correction) | ecosystem: Environmental > Aquatic > Non-marine Saline and Alkaline > Saline ...
CAGAGGAGGAAATGCCCTTTTATAAAATAAAACAGTGGGACTACGGAGGTTTGGGTTTTTTTTTGTGTTTTTTTTGATTTGGAAACTAGGGGGAAAAGGAAAAATCCTTTACATTAAATTAAACAAATCTGGCCCATAATTTCCCGCTAAAATATGGATTCAAAAAAATGCCTTTATTGCCCAAAAATCTTAGTTTTTTTTTGGAAAAAATAGTAAATAAGCAATAGCCCCCTGAAAATGGCCCAATACGTAATGCCAAGGGATGAACAGTTTGAATGCTGCAGCCGATTATGGTCCAAAAATTGGTTTGCCCAATAAATGGATCAACAATCAATAAGAAAAATTTCCTGCCGAGAAGAATTGCGATTATTAAGTAACCGATGTTTTTTTATAAAAAATTATCCCAACTAATTATTGGAAGTAAAAAAAATGAAATGCCGTAGTGCACGCAAAAACCTAAGCATCGGGAAGGTTTTAAGTTTGGAGGGCTTTTAAATAGGTAAGGGCATTTGGGGTGCCTTCTTAAAATAAAAGATCTAAAAAATACTTTAAGTTTTGGATAATGAAAAAATCCATTTCTGTCATCGGAAATACTTGAACGTATTTTGGCCTGTTTCAAGTATTAAAATCCTTTTTGTTTTAGAAACTGATTAAAACCGGCCATCCACTTTTGTTGGTAAACAATCAAGCCTCATAATTCTCGGTTTTGGTCTTTACGGGCAATATTAATTTGCAAACATTCACAAATGGTCTCAAATACTTTTGAGGTTAAAATCAATAAGGAAGTGGAATGTAAATTATAGTATAATGGGGCAATACATCTTCATAGAACTCGAAGAACGGAAGATGTTTCTAGTAGGGCTTTTTCGCAAGGTGCGCCAGTTGGCCTGTCTCTGGCCAAGGGATAATCATTATCTATTTTTACGTTCCGCTAAATAGCGTTGTTTTTCCCTTTGTTATTTCCAACATGTTTATGGGATATTAAGCATGGTGCAGCCCCATGTCCGTGCAGATTAACACCTACTTGCGAAAGGTCTGTTTTTGATAGTTTGTCCATCACCTCCGCAACAAAACATCGTTTCTGACCATCGCCGCAAAAAATTGAACGATAATTAGGGAAGTAAGCCGGATGAAGCAGAAGATTCATGGTTAACGAGGTTTTTTAACTGTAATAATTGATCATTCTAAAATGGGCATATTAAAAAGCCTGTATGTTCAATTACTAACATTTAATTATTTACTAGCTACTACTTTTTTCTTTTTATTAAAGAAATCAAAAATAAACCAGCGGCCAAATAAGATTAGAAAAATACTTAAAGTAGGAAGGTAGGTTCACCTTCCCCCATTTTACGGTTTGGTAAAAACCTATCCCAATCTCAACCTTCCAGTTGCTCATACCATCAATTGAGCCATCTATGCTCATCCAAATAAAAATAGGATACCTACAACATGGTCTTCAGGACATTAGCCCCAGAAACGGCTAAATCTTCCTGATCGGTGTCTGGTTGTCTCCCATCATCCAAATAGTAAATTTTGTTTAAACGTATATGAGTTTGGTTACTTCAACCAATTAACCGATAATCTGATTTCCATTTACCCTCAAGGTCATTTCCTTCCGTATTCCTCAATTATCTTTTCATACATGGGAATAACTTCGAGGTTAAGAAGTACGGTTTTTCTTTTTCAGGGAATATAGATAGTACATGTTTGTCTAACGGTAACCGGAATGTGCGGCATTTGAAGGAAAGGGATAGAGGTATCCGAATTCTTATAGGAAAATTTTGTCGGATTGAATGTTATTTCCGTCATTGCCTGTATAATTTTTGGCTTCCTCCTCTGTTAAGATTAAAGAGTGCCAATATTTTCAATGTCTTCGGACTTTAAATAATCCTTGACTTTCTGGTTTCCTTTACCCGGCATAAAATAGTGTGGAAAATCAAGACTTTTATTCTGTTCCCAAGTCATGGCATGTATTACTCTGTTGCACGTTCTTGCTGAAGCGAGGCTTAAAGGAACCCTGAGAACGTTTTCAAGTAGGTTTTCCCTGGCCCAAAAGTTTCTATTTGCGGGCATGGAAAAACTTGTCCATTTACTGTAACCGTGTGTAAAGATTCTGGCTTTGGCCCTATATGGTAAAAACTGTTTTTTACCGTTAATGTTACATACCATCTTTAATGCTTCAAGGAATCGCCTGCTACTCACACAGCGCTTTACATAGTTTCGATTTTTTGTCAATGGGTTTGCGCACCCCCTTTTGTTTTTTAAAAGAAACTGATAAACCGTAAATCACTGGCCGCTAAAAAACAAACGATATCGGTTTCTTTTTAACCTTTTTAAACCAGGTGTCTTAAATAGGGTAACTGTAATTTGTTTTTTCCACAAAAATTTGAGGTTTTGTAACGTAGGCGGGATCAAACATCTGCGACATATGATCTGGTTTTAAGACTGGTAAGGATCGGTGACGCATTGGTGCGGCGACAGTCCCGTCATAGGTATTCTAGCTCCATAATGAAAATTTTACTCACGAAAGGAAATCGGCCAACACAAGTAGGGTTTTTTCTAAAAGAACGGTGGGAATAACAAAAGGGTTGGATCAAAATAAGTATGAAAACCAAAGTAGCGGCCACAATGGCAAATACAAATGAACTTACCCATTCACCTAAGGCAGTTTTGGATGGATATCCCTATTTTCGACATATTTTTTACTCTTCAAAATAGTTAACATAGTATATGTAAACGACCTAAGGTCAATATGGCCACCAGGTAATCCAATAAACTGTTTTTTTCCAAACTTCTCAGGGTTTTCAAACCAGACTACTGGAAACATCATAAATTAAATGATTGGGATAAAGAGCAAAATTACCCACCATTTTCGGCCCTATTTATAATCTGCATCAAGAACAATGGCATTGTAAAACAGGGATTGCAGCTTTCCCTGATTTTCCTAACCCGCTTTTACATACAATTTCCAGGTGCTAAAAAATTGTATTATTCCCTGAATAATTAAAATATAAAAATATCCCACTGTGTGCGTTTCAATATTGGTAATTATTGATGTAATGATTGATGGTTCTTATTAAAACACTTCGAATCTTTTAAGTCAGTTTAAGTTTGCTCTTTGTTACGTCCTTTTAACTAAAGGGTTTAACAACAATCTTTCATGGGTGAACCCGTTTTCCCAACAATGCCATTCGGCTGCTAATCCACGGCCACTAGGGCGAAACCTTCCCGTTTATGGGCAGTAATGCTTAATTTCATACTGTCTACTTCGCTTTTCAATAGGAAACGGTGTGGGTTCCGGCGTATCTATCTGCAAACGCTTGGCAGCTATGGGAATTTCCATATCACCGCATGTGGTCCAATTTCCATTTGGTATAAGAAGTTTCCTTAATTAACACCTTCGGCCAATTGTAATGGCTGTACCGCTGGGTGCAGTCCAATTTTTTGGGTATGGTGTATTTTTCTTCCATAGAAACTCGGTATTGGTTTTGGGACCCGATCATTTTTTGCCAAAATAGGAGTTTAGCTCAAAAAAAAGATTCACGCCCAAACTAAAGTTGGAGGCGTAGATAAATGCGCCTTGGGTTTTTCTTTGCAAAGTCTTAACGGCCTTTTGTAATCCTGTAGCCACCGGTAGTTTTCCTGAAATTAAAATGGGGAACTTTGTGCTTAGGCAGTTTTAATGTTCCAAAAAGCTGCATTTGCATACTAAAATCAATCGCAACAATCGATTTCTGAAAATCAATGTCGTGTTGCATCCAAATAATTTTTGCAGCAATAGTATGGTTTTCTTTTAAGGGCGGATCTGTTCGATCATTCTTAACCCATTTTAACCAATATCCGAAACAAAGGCAATATTCATAATTTAAAAAAAAAAAACTTAAATGGTTAAAGCCAAACCATAAACTGGTTTTGGTGGTAATGGCGTCTAAGGTCCAAATTAGGGTTTTTTATATCCATACTTAGGTCATCATCCACGTTAAAATTGTCTTAGGTGTGCATCAAGCATTGGCACTACAAATATTTAAGGCATACATAGCAAATGGTGACCAAAAGCCATAAATCTCTTCTTCCTTGGTAATCTTTCCTGTGCACTTTCCCAAGGCCTGCTTGGGAAAATCGCGGATCTGCCCCAGAGCATTAGGGGTTCCCAGAATCAATAAAATTCATCATCTGTAAATCCAGCTTGTCTACGTTAAATGCGTTCTAAACGACTATAAATCAATCGTTGTAGATGTATCCTATAAACTCCGCCGCCTATGATGGCAATACACAATGGGCCGGCCTTCTCAGTAACGTCTGTTATATATTGGGCCAAGTCCGGGAAATACGGCTGAATAGAAGGCCGCTTTACTTGGTGGCCAAAGGATTTGATGGCTCTTTTGACTTTTAGGGGTGTCTTACTACGGTTATGCCCTCTTTTTTGGAGAAGTAAGTTGTAAATGGAATCTGATGCCTGGGGTAGTATTTTCTGCCTCTTGGGCAAGTCCGAAAGTTTTATACAAGAAAATATACAGCCAGAGAAACAATAGATTATTTATCTCACGCCGTAATCAATTTGTTTTAATCCTATTGAATTCTTCCCTTGGAATGGAAAGGGTTGGTAATTTTACCTTTTCCTTTTTTCCAAGAGGCTTTAAATATCTACTTTTACCGATAGGTATTCCTGAAAATGAACCTAGATTTTTGTCAATGAAATCCTGGGTTTATGGCGGGTTTCTTTTGTGTTTTTTGTAGCAAGGGAATTAATTGGGGCGGCAATCGGTATTACTTCCTGAATAATCTTAACAGCTTTTTTTCCGTTTCCCTGACGCGATTAGGTTTTCAACCTAACGATTTTTTTCATATAAGGCAATTTGATCTTGCTTTTTTTCCACCATTAACCAGTGCCTTCCGTGCCCATACTTACAAGACCATTCTCTTATCTCCCCGTTTGAATGAATGGGTCTAGGCGCAATAATCGCAAATAGTTTCGGTGATGGTAGAGTCGGCTGTTTTTTGCCTACTTACGCTCGTCATCTGTTTTCTTGTTTGGTTTAGTTAGGTCTTGATATTTTCGTAGGTCAATGGTGCACAGGGCCTCTTTGGTAATGTGATAAAGTGGCGTTATGTTCGATATGTACCGAGTATCATAACTCCGGTCCGCTACGTTTATGAGCTTGAGACCATATCAAACTAGATCACGAGCCTGAATTCCTCCATATATGGATTCACAATGTAGTGTCGTATCGGCATAATGTCCGGTTGAAATATATATAGGTCCGAGTATGGGCTCCGCACAGAGCACCCATTAGAGTATGTGATCAGACTAGAAACTGAGCCTAACTATCGTTTCACCTGAAAACGAACTGTATTGTGTGTAATTGATGACACCATGTCTAGTTTCTATACACCAGAGAGTTATATGACATGTAAGAAAGCTCGCGCGCAAGTTCTGGAGAGATAGCCCAGATTCATGAACAAGGAGCGTCTCTCAATACATTAAAATCTCGCCACTGCGAGAGCTCGAAACATATGTGGTTTACGTGCCTAGAGCGTCACCCTAATTTCTATAGGCGCACAGCTCGCCCAGTTTACTCCCTGACTGATTTCTTGTCAGTAGCCGAGATCGGGAAATACGTTTAACCAGGAGTCTTTTAAAAGGGCTGATAAACCGCGGCACCTCAGACGCTTTGCTTTTTTTGGGTTATATGCTTTATTCGTCAGTTATGGGACCACGCGGGAATAAGGGCATCCTCGGGTGTTTTTTTTACACTATGCTACGTGTCATATAGCACACAAAATGTCATCACATAGGGGCAATGTCTTTACACTTTATCTGACTCTGATGACATTTCGAAATTCAGTTAGTGTTGAAATAAAACGCTATCGGTTCAGGCGATAAAACGCGTAAGAGGGGGAGACGTTCGACTCAAATACGACGAGCAATTTTCTTATTGCGGAGTGAATCAGGTAGTTAACATGCACAAACGGACATGCTCTCAAGAAAAAGTGCTTTTTAACTTCTTCGCCACCAAATATTTAGATTTTCGGCATTAGTTCTATTATCTGTGATTGATCTAGAAAACCCATGATAAAGAAATACGGACGAAATAACCTGCTCTCATATAACCCCAGCAGAATTTTCCCCATGTTGAGCAAAATCTAGGGTTCCATTGGTACTCCATGATATGATTGAATCACGTCGCTTACTTAAGATGTGTATTCTTAGTATTTGGCACTTCGTATACCAGGTGCAAAAGTATATAACAGCGCTAAACTATATATACCTAGGAATAACCATAACTCTAATGACATTTCGCGCCGAGAGAAGATAAATATGCGCAAGTCAGGAGTTTTATATGTTAGAATATGTGCTCATATAGCAGGAGAGGTGGGGACATATCAAAATATTCTGTATATAGTAACTTATCTAGCCTGTACGTATTTTTGTTTCTCCTTGTTATATTTAGTAAAACTACTGAATTCGCCGTTGTATTCTTCTCACCTCACTATAGTACGGCATAAGTACATCAGCTTACCTTGTCCTACGCAATTCGAATATTCTCTACTGATGTGCAACGAGACTCTAGCTGATCATATGGAGTGGGCATGGAATCACCAGAGAGTTAACACAACAGATTTCGGCGGCTAAGAAGAGATGTATACGATGGATAATAGACAATATGTCGCCGCACTTCAAGTTTCTCTTGGGCAGTGACACTCCGTAAGGGCCGTGGACCTTCGCGCTAGTGTAGCCAAACGTTTAACAATTCTACCTAGGACTTGGGTCAAACATCCATAAAATCACTACAGAATGCCGCTTGAAAGCTGGTAAGCACGCTTCCACAGTCCTGTGGGGTGCAGTCACGTTCTATTCAATGTAATAGGACATACTGGCCGGTTTATTGTTTTCCATATAACACCTCAAAGGATACGCGCGGTCCAAATTTACCGAAGGTAGTAGGTTTTATTAATGTATTCCGTATCTAACCAACGCAATCTGTCTTTGCATTAGCATAGACCAATTAACTTTGGTTTTTAGCCATCATAGTCATGAGTAATGTTAGGTGAGAGGGTTAAAAATTATCGTATATTGAATTCTCATAGGAGAGTTGACCTTATCACAAATTTGAAATTTGTGCTTTACACTGGAGCTCAGGGATTCGGAAATACATCGTCGATCTAAGCGTTCACACAGTGCGAGTTAAGCAAGACCGTTGTAGAGATATGATGCTCACAGGCATAAGTTCCAGAATAGCTCACCTATTTCTATTAATGTATGGTACACTAGTATGATCCTATACAGTTATTAGCGAGCAGAAGTATTTTGAGAGAGAGCTATCGACATATGGCGGCCATTGAATATATAGATGGTGGATGAGCGAACTCAACTTAGCCTTTTCGCACAGGTGACGTGCAGAACCCCAATGTGTATATAGACCTTATAAATTGAAATAACACGATGGTTGAGTGGACTACTAGGACTCACTTATTGCATTATAAATAGGTGAGAATTACTATAGAAACTGAGCGACTATTAAGTGCTAGTAGTACTTACGAAGTCGTTGTCACCGCGCACGTTATCGAGCTCAATATTCCATGCCTGGACTCTATAAAATTCGCTCACGAGCCTTCCTGCAAGCCATATATAATAAAATATAACTCATTGGAAGGTATTATAACTTCCGCACATATCGATTATAACACTAATAGCCTTCTGCTCCGCATAGTAATGAGAGTAATTAATGGAGATACATTGTACATCTTGGAGCACTCAGAGTCATGTAATCCAATCCTGCCTCATTATGTGAAGAAAATTCGAAAACATCTAGTAACATATTCGTTTTTGCTCGCACAGACAATGTTGATTTGTGTCGTAGGCCATGCTCGGCCCACCACGGAAGTAGTAGGCATTAAGCGAGGAGGCCCAAATATCTATCATTCAACAAGGCATAGGATCGGGCATAATGGCTGTTTGCGTACTACTGATGACTCCGTGTCAATGACCTGCCCTGCTAATTTTGGGCATCATTTATCCCTAAGGTCTACCTGGCCTTTCCTGGCTACGGCAAACTCTTTTATCATGAACCATTTCCCGCGCTATTATGACGCCAACAGCTCATCAATACGTCTCCTCCTTCATTATACTTTTTTCAATGGATATACTAACACCCCGAGTATAGGCGTAAACCGGAATTACCAAAGTGCCAGTATGAGCTTTCGCTATAATGGGACTGCACAAACACTTCACACTGCCGAACTAGCTGTTGTCACTAAATCTATCGCGCCCACAAGAGCTACTCTTGCAACTTGCCGCGCTTGTATTAGGTCAGAGTCGTAGAGCAAATATCCCTCACTATCTACATGTATCGGTATCGGCATAGATTCCTTGGAGTATGCTGGCTATGAGAGAATGCATCTGTAATTGCGTTTGCCTCTATAAAGCCAGACTCTGAGTTTCTGAGAGAAGAAATTAACCACCTCCGATAACAGTGATTTCTTAACATCCTTTCATTTTCTTTCTTCTACACAACTGTGTGTATCCGACCTCAGCGGGTATGTGACACGGGCCACTCACAGTTTTTGGTCTCCGCGCGCATAGGATCCTCAATAGCATTAAGTACCACTCCATATATTTGGCCAAGGATGGGCACAACTTGCATCGGATCATGATACCGGAGTTGATAATGCGACCAGTACACCGATTAGCTTGGCCAATCGCTGTCCACTGACAGTACTACGCACGGGAATAACGCTTCACACTTCTGTTTTCCTGAGGCACAGGCGACTGACAGTCACTCAGTATACCTTTAATTTAGGGAATATTCTCAGAGCTCACATATAGCTCGCGTGGTCAATAACACCCAGCGCGAATGGTTTCGACCTTCATGCGCTCATAAGGTGGATATGTCACCCCAGAGTAATGGATGATCGCAGATTGGGTAAATCGGCGCGTGGAGAGTCTCTCTTAACACACACACTACCAGGCCCATGGTCCGTATACCAGTTCTTTGAGAGTATATGCACAGTACACTCAATGATGTCAATGCTATAAATTCACTGACTTAAATAGAGGTATAGTGTTTTGTACGGAGGCAATACGTCGCAGAGATACAACACGCTATGGTCACAGTAAGACACTATGGCATCCAATCACAGGGCTATTATAGCGATGTACACGAGTGCCCTCCAAGAGATCTGTCACTTCCTGCATTAGCTATCTAATTGGATTCGCTATGTGTCACTTAGGTAACTTAATTAAGGGGTACTTGCCTCATGGAAATTGAGAGTGATTGTAGCTATCCATTCACAGCTCGTGGTAGCAATAGGAGGATCTCTTAAAGGCGGAGAACGGACTTAATCTCAGTTTTACAAAGCCGATTAATAGTGTTTAACAATCTGATGTCTACACCATATCAAATACGTACCCCACACAGGTGCCGGATATATTGCAATTGTCCTACTCGCCACGCGATCTATATCTCAACAAATTCATCCTCAAATATTATTGGGAATAGTAGTACAATTCTAGGGGGCAAAATCTGTCAAGAGTATTGAGAACGCTTTACTTTGTTTAGCCACAGGCTCTCGAGATAATGAAAGTTTTCAATCCGTTTGTCTAAGGTATTTGAGAGGACAAAATTCACACGTATTGGATACCTGTGGTTTGGCCATATGTATCTTAGGAGTCCTTATATCAGTGACCGTGGAGCGTAACTGTGCTCTAGTCATCTATGATAGTCAGGAAGATCGCTTAAAACTTAATTGAAATCTGGGAAAACTTATAGCTGAGAGTATTATCCCATCCAAAAAACTGCTTAGGTGTATTCAATAAGGAGTGCTAGCAACTGATCTGCATATGACGTGTGTGCAGGCGACAATTGTGGCCGTATGGCTCATATATCTCGACGAATATCATTCTTATTTTTATAGATTATCATCTCTTGAATCACCGTTCCTCTATGTAGAGGTTTATTTGGCACACACAGTATCTTTTCCAGTATACACAATCCACGCCCGTACTGAGCGAGAGAGTATAAAGTGCTCTGAACTGATGTTGGTCACGCTTACGCTAGCACTCATTCTCATTGTGATCATGAGGAAGCCGAGATTATTATACCTAAAGAGACGTAAGAGGTGCTCTCTGCGGAGGAGGACATATCTCTTATGTCGCCGTCGAGACAGAGCTCTTACCAGTAGCTACCCCTTGCTTTATAAACATCGCACTCACCAACCTACCGACAGTGAGTGATGTCACGCTCACGTATACTCCATACTATGCGCGTCAAGGGAGGTTCAATAGCGCCACCGAGAATGTAAGGTTCCCTTACTCTCTAAGTCACTTGACGCGTTGAGTAGCTTGGGTTTTAAAATAGTTAAAAGAGCAGCTGTAGAGCCTCTATTGCCGGCTCGTGATGATATGCCGCGTTGCGTAGCTGAGCCATCTTGATGCGTTTCACACAATATGCGAGATTCTTAACATACATAGTACTAAAAGGTGCGCCTCGCGCAGCGCAATTGAGGCAATATAACAATTGCGATACTTAATGTAAAAGCGCTGTTGTTTGGAGCTGCGCAGGCCAGAAGTTTTCATCTATGTAGCATCATGAATCAAGATGGATCGGTCCATTAGAGAATACATTGAACTTTTGTAAGAATTAGAGAATATCACACCGCTCTGAGCTGTCCTACTCATAATTTGAGGTCATGTGTGTCACAGTGAGTCGCATCTCACAGAAACTACGACCTTTATCATGAATCTAGTCTGTGGAATGAGATTGTTCATATGCGCATTGAGCAATTGTGAATCCTCATTACAATGCCTAGGTACGCGCGAGACAGTAACTTTTGTGTACAGGGGAATCCTATTCTGGTATAACCGTGCTTTTTTCTCAAGAGCGGTTCTCCTAGATGCCCTCTGGGCTTCAGAACCAAGAGTTACGTGATCTAAAACAAGTATAGCTAGTTACATGCCATTGAATTCTGGAAACATGCGCATATTAAGTTGAATCTTCCTACATCTTTAATTCCTGCCAGGTAATCCTCGGTAAGAGTCTAATTCCAGTATACACGTACAATGGATTATTACGGAAGTTCCGAGATAGCACGAAGAAAAAAGTATGTGTCTACCTCGTTGACATCTAGAGGTATGTAAGAAAAGGAATACCAAAATTTCATAACATGAGCAACTGACACGTGTCTATACTATCTGCTAGCAGACATACTGTATCGAAGAGTGTCTACACATATGACTATTTTGCACAAGCTTATTGAGCTGTACTCTGATTCTTTAGCCGCGCTCATTTCCTTATTTTTTTGCAAAATAGATGTTGGTTTCCTCTGCGGAGAGTTGCACCATATCAGCAATCCACTCCTCCAGTTTCGAGAGTTTAAGACCATACTATATTTGTGAGCTACTAAATATAATTCGCCAGAAGTAGACTATTGTGGAGAGGAGCGCGTACACTCTTTAGATACTCATCGAGAGTGACTTGTCATAGTTATCGGAAATGATAATTGCGAGGGAAAACGAAAGGAAAGTGAAATCCATTCGGCAGACGTAAAAGGCAATGCCGCGACAAGATTCGACTTTACTCTTATCGTATTAAAGAGTAAGATAACTCCTAATCTTCAATATATCGATAGTATTACAGAACTAAATGATTTTCTAAGACTAATTTGAGGCACGTGTCAGTCGCAAGAATGCACTATAAGAGTACACCTATGAGAGAGAAGGCTGCTGCAGTATGGAGCCCCAGTATATTTTAGGAGAGTAGCTATTGCCTGCCTGCCACACGACCATAAGTGGCTACCGACATAACTCTTTTTCACGTGGTGAGTGAGAGTCATGAGCAATCGAGTAATTCACTATGTATATGGTCGATGAGCTATAGGGTATATGTCGCACTAAGAGGTGGTAGTGATGTGGAGTATATTATTGACGACAGAGCTGCGCTAAAGCTGAGTGAGTATAACTGGAACCTAGCGCTCCACGTGGTCTTTCACACAAATACATATTAATCTCTAAAGGGCCTCTATAGATTTGAGAGACGTCCGCTTTCTCAGAATGTATAGTTATATTGCTGCATCCCATCTGAAATCTCTCTAACTATGAATATAGAGAACAAAAGTAGCTAGAGTTAAAGGATAATACTTGAATGATGTCAATGTTGAATGGATACACGATATTACACGATGTCTGTTGCATGTGAATGTAACGACTACGCGCATTGTTTAGTAATATATGGAATTGCAGACTCTCGATCGAGCTAATTTACAAATCTTACGAGTGAGAACACATCGTATACACTAGCTATAGTTCTGGGCCTTGCGATTCCGGCTAATTAACGATAACCTCACTAACCCACTCAAACAATTTTGACTCTCAGGTCGATGGAGTTTGATATCGAGAATTGCGCTATGATAGTGCAGTGTGATCCTGAGACCATCAAAAATAACCAAGACTGATCGTCATATATAGAGTGTATATAAATACTCCATGGACACTTATTGGTTGTTGCTGCGCACACCTGTACATATCCACATTATTAGGAATAGCAATTAGTATTGGCGAGAAAGCAAGAAGATATGACAGGATCGAGGCATAGATGCATGATGTAACAAAGTGATCGAGATTATCTATTTATGATACGCCTCATGGAGATCATGTACTATGTCTCTATCTGAGAGAGGAGCGCTATAGAAATATTCGAGACCACTTATCGGCTACACACCTTCCGGCATTAATGGCTGCCAGATGCGACTCTGAAATTAGAGTTATGTGCCATATATATAGGCCATTACACTAGCAGTTATCACTCTCCTTGTCCAATTACGCCAGCATAGATTTTTAAACTCTCTAAATATAGTGAACTTGCAGCAGCCTTAAGTTGTGAATGTTTGAGCCTAATGTGTCTATCACTATATGTGGTCCACGCGAGAGGGTTAATACATCTATAAACTGCGATGAACGGTCGTATTGCACGCGAGATGATATGTTTACCTCATAATACAATACATGTGGATCGCGCTCGCGATTTATCTTCTCACAGTAAGAGATTATATACACTATAGCACTAGTAGCTTTGAGAGAAGAACGTCTACGGGGAAATCGAGACTAATGCAGTGTGTGAGTGGCCTACACTGACAGAAATGATTCATCACTTAGTCTATATCTAGATCTATTCTCATTAGATTCATTATTATTATAATAAGAAGTGTCACTCCTGATTTATGTCTCTTATCTTCAAATTAAGATACTAAGGCTCTCCTCACTAGACCCACCATCTCTCCTGAACTTACGCTCGTGTGATGCGCGCGAATGCTATTTCGTGAGTCTATTACATAATATTTACTAATCGCACATTTGACTATCGCTGGTGTCTAGATAGATATACTACAAAATATCGAGTGGTTTATCCCACAATGCGAGCTAAGTCTTCTCATTTCTGCCGTCTCTCAGGATATTTAACTGTTATCTCTGAGATGGTAGTATAGAAACATGGTGAGTTGGGTCATCAATCCATTTTTGACCATAATCGCTGCAGCATCAGACATGATACATCACACTCTTGCACTCACGAGTATTACAGAGAGGAAAGCATCTTCAGGCTAAATTGCTTATTACTAAAATTTTTCACAGACAACCAACAGCAGACTATATTTTGTGAGAGAGGCCTCAATAGTCGCATCATTTTTACTGTCCGCTATATTATGCCATGTAGTTGCGTCTTAATTAGATGATATAACTTTATCACTCTTTCTCCGTTGATTATGGTCCTTACGAATATCTACCGCTAGGCTATTCCCATCACCAACCTCTAGTCACTTGTTTTATTGAATTAGCATCTCTCTCGAACAAAGTTCTGTACGGTATTGTACTTATTGTTCCGAATAATAATATCGGCATATTCCTTTAGCGGGTTTCTATAAATTGAATTGTGCATAGGCTTTAGGGTGTTTTGGTAACCGTTGCCTAAAAACTTCATCAGAATCCCTGCCACGTTTTCGGTTATAATTCCCTTTTTTAGACGCCTTATCAATCGCTCATCAGAATCGGCATGAACAAAATATTTTAATGTCGAACACTCTCTTTCTGAGGGTTGGTCATAATTAAGATACCTTCCACGATTCATTACCTTTCTAGGGTGTGGTTAGAATAGTAACGTGGTACGGTTTGTTTAACAAAAGATATACAGGTTTGATGAATCGGAATTTCCTTTTTTTTAGATCCTGTAAATGGTTGCCCAATAATTCAAAAATCAATGGCACGGGATGGTCCGAAATTTACTTGGTAACGTTCGTCATATGATAAGTGGGACAGGTCGCAATAGTAAAATCTTGGAAATAAACGCCCCACTTCCCCTCAAATGGCAATTCCGTTTTATAATTTGATTTACAACCGTCGTTTTTCCGCACCCGTAACCACCCGCAATACCAATAACCACATGTATTTCCCCTAATTTGGGTTCAAAATAAACAATTTTGCAATCAAACTGTCATGATTTAAAATAGATGCCCTATCCTATAAACAGCTAAACTTTTTAATCTTATTGTAACGTATATACTAATACGCACTTCAATAGACTTAATTATTTAAGATATGTGATGTGGTTCCTTTTAGAACAAGGGGTATAAATTTTAACGAAGCACAAGATATGAGCGAAGAGAGAGAGCCGGAGGGTATTATTTAATTGTTTATTCATTTTTTAGTGTTAAAATTTAACAGAAATCCAACGCGCAATATGGAATATCTTTGATCGTTTTATGGAGTAGTTCCTTTAAAATGAGGTTCGTATTTAATTCTTAACAAATCAGTGTTTTATTTTATTATTATGGGTAAATCTTTTTTCTCTTTAAAAAGGCGCGTAATTGGAATGTTGTGCGTATTTGGTTTGTTCTGGTATGGCTTTTGGCACGAAAAAGACTTGCCCATTAATTTAGGTGATGCAAAAATTAAACCTCTGCCCAGCCCTGGTCAACACACAGCCTTGCAAGAAAAAGTTTGGGAAAGAACTTATGTCCAATCCCACTTGGAAGTCGTTAATGAATTAAAAAGAGTAAGAAGGTTGCATTCTGTGAACTGATCGCGGAAAAGTGCACTATGCATAGTATTAATGGCAATTATATGAATGTATGCGCC
>Ga0163217_1017970_pt1 | contig 15123 bp, 26 predicted proteins | sample SynspAceP_FD_185933 | JGI IMG/M metagenome (GOLD analysis project Ga0163217, IMG submission 185933) | Saline lake microbial communities from Ace Lake in Antarctica - Synechococcus sp. Ace-P (PacBio error correction) | ecosystem: Environmental > Aquatic > Non-marine Saline and Alkaline > Saline ...
ACAAAAAAAAAAAAGGAAAAGGAAGAAAAGAAATTTTTTTTTTTTTGAAAAAAGGGGGGCCCCCAACCCTTTCACCCAAGCGGGGGTGGGTTTTTTAAACCAACCAAAAGCAAACCTTTTTTCAAACGGCCAAAAAAGGGAACCACCAAACTACAAAGCGCCAAAAGGGAACCTGGGAATCCCGCCTTGGAGGCCCCCGCGGCAAGCGGGCGGGCTTTTGGGTTTTTTTTTCCTTGGTTTTGGGCAAAGGGCCTTGGAGGGAAGAAACCAATGGGCCGACCTCAGCAACCTGCAAAAAGCACTGGCCCTGTCCTTCTTTCTGCACAGGCCAAAACGTCAACCCGGGCCAGCCTGGGGTTGCCATTGGCGCCCACTTAACGGAAGAAAAAGCCGCCGGTTTTTTCATCGGCTGCATGATTCGTCGAGACAGGCCTTTCACCACTGATCTCTCCAACCTTCGATGTGATCGAGGCGGGGAAGCGGCGCGGCGCGGGGCAATGCCAGTACACCGGCCCCTGCCGCGACCCGCCCTACGACGCGCCAGGGAGCAAGCAAACTTGGAGCGAGGGGGATCGATCCCCAACAGCAATGAAGTGGCAGGAGATCTACTTCGCCAGGAGTACGCCGGCCTGCACGATCCAGCCGAAGGTTTTCCCCTGATCGGCTGGTGCTGCGTCCTTTTGAAGACCGTCCGCCGGCCTGGGATCCAGCTGCTTGCTGCGCTACTGGACCGGTTCAGCCGAAAAGCGTGAGGGCTATTCAAGGCCCGGCACACCCCACAGCGAACGTCCGTCAGCAGAAGCATGCCATCTGGGACTTGATGAAGCCGTGGACCGCTCATCCCACCAGCGAGCCCAGACATGGACGGACAACTGAAAGCGACGACCACAGCAGATCTCACCCCAGCAAGCCGGCGAGGAGCTGACAGCAAAACCACCGTTCGACCGCGAAACGCTTCCTCTTTGTCCTGCTCGCAGCGGGTGACATCAGCGAGCTTCTCGATCTATCTCTCGCTGGGACGGTGTGGCGCCGGCGCTGGTTTTCCTCGATGCCCAAAAGCTGCCCAGAGTTTTTGCTGCGGCTGCATACAAGCACTGAGTCCCGCCCTCAACTTGATCCTCGCCTGCTCCGGTGTTGCCGCCATCGCAGAGCGTCAGCCGGGGCAAGCCGTAAACGGCCAGGAAACGATCCGGGCAAGCAGCCCTGCGTGATCAAGGTCCATGGTGGCCCCGCCACTCATCCGCTCCCAGCTTGCCCTTCCTGCGTTTTTCGGGCTGGGTGATGCGCGTTTTTTTTCGCACCCGGGCCATGCCCGTACCTCTCCGCGCGCGATTGCCTGATCCTGGAGTTTCTGCCCCTTGGCGCCGATGCCAACCGGCGGCAGCTTCTCTCGAATCTGATCGAGCGAGAAGATGCGATCCAGGTCGCCAGGTTGGCCCCTCACAAGCAGTCAAAAGCCGGCTCGCAACCGCAGCAACAGCCCAGGCTTTCTCAGGGCACCATCACCGGAGCACTGCGTCACATCTCCGCGATCGGTCCGCCCTGGTGGGCGGGTGTCACGCCGCGAGCATGAGCAAAGGCACCACCGTCCCTTTCCCGGCACGAAAGCTTGGATCAGCCGCAGCCAAAACCGGCCTCTGCCTGCTGATTTGCATCCCTGCTGAGGCCAGCGGCAGAGCAGAGGCGAAGAGTTCAGGCAAGCTCGGAAGCAATGCTGGATACTTCCGGCCATCAGCGCCGTGCTCAGGCTGCACATTCCAGGGCCTTCGATTCGCCAGGCGCAGAAGCCATGGGTGAGCCAACACCACAGCCCACAGGCTGGAGCGCAAGGCACTGGCCAGTAGGGCGGAGCTGGCCTGAGGGCCATGGCCCTGCATCACACTACGAGTTTCAGCCAGCTCCAGCGCCGTGTTGCGGCGCAGGTAGGTCTCCCAGCCTCCAGCTTGCGGATCACCCGCGGAACTCGTTGTTGTTGCTGATCTGAACCTTCTGGCCGCTCATTGAAGCCCGTCACCCGCCAGGGGCAGGGCTCGCGGGTCGCGGCGCGGGGGGCAGCAAACAGCTGGTACCTTCGCCCAACATGCCGCCAGTTCGTTCGTTTCACTCAGTTCTTCAGCACAACGCCAGCTCAGCCATTGCCACTGAGCAGACGGCAGAACGCTGAAAAGTCGGCTGGCGGGTGTTGCTTCATGGTCCGCCGGGGCGGCAAGGGCTACGCAAGCGGTTGCGCTGCGCACCACTGCCCTTGCCCACCGGCGGGAACGCGGGGCGCGTCCCGTCACTCCGCCTTTGGCCGGCCCGGCCGCATGGCTTACGGCCCTCGAATTCCCTCTCCGGCAAGGATCCCTCGCTGTCGGCAGTCTGCACTCACCCTGCTGCCTGCTGCGGCGCCAGCAGGGCCGCCGAATCAACGGCTCTGGATTCGATCACCCCTACGAGAGAGAGCTGGCTTGCTGGAGGAGGAGCTGCTGCCGGCATGGAGGTTTCCTGGTTCCGTCGGGGCGCCGCTCGAATGCCGCCATCGAAAGCTGCAGCGGATCGAGCCAGCGAGATCAGCAAGCGCAGCCTGAAAGCCGTGGTAGATGGCCTGGCGGCCTTAGCTTCACGCAACCAAAAGTGGGGACCGGGCCGCCTCGCTCAGGCTTGCCACGCTGCCGTGGCGGTGTCTTTTCGCAGCAGCCGGAGGCCAAACGAATCTCACAGTGGGGGTGAGTGCGCGGTTTTCCGCAAATGGGTTGCGGCGGCGCAAGGGCTACGCAAGCGGCTTCGCCGCCCCTTAGCCCTCGCCGCAGTTCCATCGCGGTCCATGCGCCGTTTGCACCCATGGCCCAACACACCCGGCCCCGTTCCAAGTCCAAAGTTCGAGGGCCATCCCAGAGGAAAAGGCTCACGCACCATCGTCTCCTCATGGAGAAAGGCGTCCGCACCCTGGCGGCGGCCCTGGGATGGCACTGGCGGTGGCCACCACGTTCAACTTTGATCTCGGGTCATCGCTACCGGCGGCGCCAATCCGATCCTGCTCAGCTCGGGCCTGCACATCCGGGGATCGGCCCTGCCGTTCTGGTGGGCGGCTTTTGCCGAGGCCAAGAGCATCGGGAATCTTCCCGCAAAGGGCAGCAAGGCGGTTTCACATCTTGCGGCCCCAGCTGCACAACCGCGAGGAGGGCAGGCGATGGCGTGAAGTCACCTTGAAAGAGCTGGGTGGCCAGCTACCGGCGGTAGCGGTCTTTCAATCCCGCGATCTCGAGGGCCCTGCCCTCGCCGGCTTGATCGAAGCCCGCAAGCTCGCCGAAGGCGTTGATCAAAAGCGGACCCGAGCGCCTGGAGCCGCCGAGGCCCGTGCTGGGGGCCCTGGCCGTGCCGGTCAGCTTTGGGGGTGATCGCGGCCTGTTTATGTGCCAAGTCGATCATCGGATGCCAGCTGCCCGATGCGCCAGCTTTCACTCACCCGCTGCTTCTGCTTCCACTGGGCCCATGAGCAAGATCCACTCACCGGCCATCGAGTCGCGCCTGAAGCGGGATCTGGGCGGTGTCTTCGGGAAGGCCGCTATGCACGCGAGGAGCTGGTCGCTGAGCTGGGCGCGGTGCTGCTGGGGGATCGGGTTTTTGGAGATCGGCAAGCGAGATCGAGAGCCATGCCGCTATTGGGCCACTGGATCGAGATGGCCTCAAGGCTGGCCGACGGTGCCTTCTTTCAGGTGTTGAGAGAGGCGCGCCAGGCAAGTGGATTCTGATCTATGCCAGAGGCGCATGGGGGAAGGCGGAGCTGAGCGCCTGAGTGAGGCCCACCGCCAAAGTGATGGGGGGACATCCAGCAAAAATGTCCATCGTAGCCTCGGGATTGCTGCGCAAAAATGACCTAATGCCGGCCTCTGCAAAAGCACAGCGCCTTCACTTGAAGGCTTCACTTTTTCGCGGCTACCCCTAGGGCAAGACCACGTTCTTTCAGGCCAATCTGTCTGCCAGCTGGAGGCGGCCCACAAGACAGAGGTCCGCATCAAACAGCAGCGCCTTAAAGATGACTGGCTGCTGCAGGGGTCTGGTATTTTCGCAGGAAACGCTGACCCAAATCCTTTTGAGCGCCCATAGCTTGCGTGGGCGCTCAACGGAAATGGGGGCTTGGGTTTGTTGGATGGGAATAGCTGCCCTGGCAGTGCCAGGAATCAAGGCGCAGAAGTTTGGGTGGGGAAGTTTGGCGAAGACTGCCGTCGGAGCCATGCGGGTACCTGCCTGAAGCTTCACCGCCGCAAGCCTGAGCCCGAACTCGCGTGCGTAATTGGTCCCCCGGTTCACCATGCGCAGGCGGACTGGCGAAGACCAAGACGGCTGCCTGGAGAGCAAACGCCCTCCAGGCCCAAATCCGCCAGCAGTCGCCAACGCTGGAGTTCGGAACTGGCGACAGCGCTACAGACCCTCACCCCAGCCCAGCTGGAGCTCCGGCCACTGGGTCGGGCGTAGACCGCACAGCTATGGCGGCTGGCATCTCTGGAAGCGGATTCAGCTGGCTTTGACGTGGTGCAGGAGGGTGCTTGGCCGAAGAAGCTGGCCGGGATGGATCCGGTGCTGCGGCCGCTCCGACATGGTGGTTCTAATGAGCTTGCAAAGAATCATCACCGGACTGCCGAGGTGGGCCTCGTCCCTCGGGCAAAATCCGTCCACTCTCCTGCAGCTGGTTCCGTCGAAGCAGGATTTGCTGTTGGTAAAAGCAGGCAAGGGAAGTGTTTTAAGGAACGGTGCAACGCCCCCTGCTCTCCTTGAGTTCAACGGCTGTCTCAGCGAGACCCCTCTTCTGGTGGGTCTTCCCTCGTGCACCCTCCCGGCAAGTCACGGGCCTGTGGCGAAGGCGAACGCTGGCGCCCAGCGCGATGAGCACAAAACCACCTACCGGCCTGGATCAGCGACTTGAAAGCAAGTTCTGTCTCAGCCCAGCTTTTCACTGGCGTATGAAAGGGGTTGGCCAGGTAGATCCCAATCTTCATTCCAGACCTTACGACCTCTTTCCGATAGAATTTTGACGAGCTGCGGTTCCAGATCGTGAAAGGTTGCTCCGGGCTCAAGCAGGAAGGACTGCGTTGCTGATTCATCTGACCTGTGGAGCTGGTGAATCCAATCCTTGAGGAGGAAGGGATTTCTCGAGGGACCTTCTTCGGGACGAGACACTTATTCGAAAGTGAACGTCTTTGAAACACTGCAGTAGCACCTCGGATCGCCACAAAGGCCACTTGTACCGCAACTATTGGAGGTTGAATTCGGAACAAGCGAATTCCCAACAACTCACCCTGATACAACGGGATCAGGGCGGACTATCCCCTCATATGCGCACCCACAGCATCATCGAGCCCTCTGAACCGAGATTGGTGAAGGCACCCTGTGTGACTTCTTCCCCGGTGAGTATTCACAGGATGCTGACGTGGTCCTACCTGCGACTGTTTGGGCACTTATCTACGCCCACACCAGATCGGAGAACCCCACTACCGCGCCAACAATCTCGCCTTTCGACACCCCGATCTGCATTGACTGCGCCTTTACAATCCGCGAGCTCTTCGCCAGCTGGTTGATCCGTCCGATCGATGGGGTTGATCATTAGGTCCGACGACGAAGTCTCAACCCAATGGGAGCTCGTGAGTGTGTATTACTCCGCTGATGTGCTCATAGGGTCGGGGACTTCGTGGACGCTTATCCTTCCGTACAACTCCACGGCCAATGGGGTACAATGGATTCTGGTTTCTTCGGCTGCGGCAATCGCACCTGCTGTAGATCGCTCTCGCTGTCTTGCTGCGATCAGCGATTCGTGTCGTCTAGGTGGGCCAGAGGAATCGATGCGGCCGGCTTGATTCATTTCTGTCTGTCTGTAAGTTGTGTATATGTTCTGATATTCTATCTCAGTGCCAACTGCGAAGGCGATCACCACGCCGGGCGCGCAGCGTGGCTGTTCAACATCGATCAGAAGTAACGAACGGCATTGGCGGCGAGCTACAGCGGCCCCGATCCTGGAATGTTCCTGAAGGTGCCTGAACGAACTGGCAGGGGTATTACGGCGACCAGGGCTATATCGCTCGTTCGAGGCACGACCTCGACACGCGCGTGCGTTCGGTGATTTTCAAAGAAACCTATCTTGCCTCAATGCGCACTGGGAGAACGACGCGAGGCTGTTTTGCCATTTCGTCCCACCTAAGAGTTTCTTTATGCTCGGGCCTACGCCGAGCAGTTCTCCACCCGCTTCCGAGGAGGTCTAATGAAGGTGATCGGTGAGGCCAAGGCCGAGTACCGCCTCTCGATCGAAGGCTTTGCCCTAACGCGCGTCAGGAGTACCTCGACAGCAGCTTTCCGGCTGGGCCGGCTCAACTTCTTTGTGGACGAGGCGGCCAGTTTCACGGTCAGGACCGCAGCCGCCTGCTCAAGCCTGCAGACCGTGGTGGAAAGCCCTGGCGACAGCCAAACCAACGGGCCGTGCCCTCCGTATTCGTGACCTCCCAAGCCGACCTGGAGGAATCCTGGGCGAGGAGAAAGGTGCGCCAGGCCGATGATTCTCAGCAAGATCCAGCCCGCTTCGCACAGCTCACCCTGGCCAGCCGCCCGGATGTACAGGAGGTGATCAGCGGGGCTGCTGGGAAAAGGATCCGGTGGAGCCAGATTGAGGCTGATCCGATCTAATGGGGCCGGAGAAGGGACAACCTCCAGACCCTGTTCCGCTTCGGCGACAACTCCCTGCAGCTCAAGGGCTGGCGATTGCCAGGCCTTCTTGGCCTCTACCCCTTCCACACCCGTATCAGCTGAACTGTTTCAGCAGGCCGCTGCAAGAAGCCTCGCGGTCCACAACGTGTTTCGCGGCCGCAACATGCGGTGGGTGAACGCTCGATGCCTCTTCCGGTGTTCAGGAGGTGGCAAGCGCGATCCATGGACTGCCGATCGGCCAACTCGCCAGCTTCGATCACTTACGACGGCATCCGCGATGTGATCCGTGGAGACAGCAAGCAGACGATGGTGGCTGGCGGGAACGCCAGGTGGGCGTTTTGAACTGGCCGCATCCTCAAGGCCCGCTGTTCTTGCTCAAGTGGGGGTCCCCGTTTAAGGCCTCAAACCTCGAACATTGCATCCTGTTGATCGATCGGCCCGATCTCGCATCCGCGGCCATGAGCAGCAAGGTGAAAGAGGCCCTGCGCAAATCTGGAAGTGCAGAGCTACCTGCAACGCAGGGTGAGCTCCCCAGTTCCTCACCGACAAGGAAAAGGATGTGGAGAGGAAGAATCGACCACCACCCGTGGAAGACTTCCCAATGATCGGGAGCGCTGCGGCCACGCTTCTCAACGACGTGCTGCGCACCAACAAGAAACTCCGCTTCGAGGACAACAACCAGGATTATTTCCTACGCCCAGAAGGATCGATGATGCCTCTGGTGAGGAAAGCTGATGGATGTAGCGGTGAACGTGATCACCCCGGAGCACCCCACTTGGCAATGAGGCGATCCTGTGGCCCAGAAACATGGGTCGAGCTGCATCTGATGGTGATCCTGCCCCGGCCGCAAGGGCCGCTCACCGTAGATCCGCACCTACCTGAAAACCGATAAATAATCAAGCAGAATCCGGCGGTGAAGACGAAGCGCTCAGGGGAAATCCTGGCGCCAGCGGGGGGCGGCAGAAAACATCGCACCCGCCGCAGTGAGATCACCGTCTGGCTGGTGAGGGATTGCGCCGAGCCCCGCTGGTGGTGAACGGCAGCGGCTGGAGGTGGGGTGAGGGCGATCCCCGCAGAACCGTTTTTTCAAGGCCTATCAGGAAGCTTGATCCGCTCGGCCTCCCCAAGCTGCTGATGGTTGAGCAGAATCTACAACGAAGGCCACCTGATGAAGGTGGTGCAGGAGCAGGGACGACCTGCCTTGCTGGCCAGCGTGCTGGCAGCTCTCGGAAGCGAAGCAGGAGGTGTACAGCCGAGGTGGTTGCGCTCGCCAGAACAAAGGAAGGGGAGCGCAACCTCCGGCCCGCCGTCTGATTCGAGGTGTTCGAGGCCGGCGCCACGGCTGGAGCCCCTGGGCACGCTCACCTTCCTGGGCCGCTTGTTCCGCCTGGGCAAGTGGAGCTACGCGAGAAGGAGATCCTGAGCCCCAACGAAGTGACTCGATGCGCTCACTCAACAGCGTCGCCAGGCGGCTGGTGCTGGTGCGCAAGCCGGAGCAGATCGATCCTGCGGCCGATCAACACGCTCAGCGTTTTCCACCAAGAACTTCTTCGGGGTGGCGAGCAGCGGGCAACTGATTCCCGCAACCACCGCCACAGCAATGCGTGAGGCGCTGGCGCGTGAGGCCGCCGAGCTCGACGCGATCGCCAGCCAGCAGGACGCTATCCGTTCGTGGCCGCTGTCGCGCCGGATCGCCGCCCAGGGTTGCGGAGCTAAGCCGGCAAAGACGACCCCTACCTGCTCAACCAGCCAAGGGCCAGTTCACCGCGAGTTGCTCGACCAGCTGGAAAGACACGCTCACGCCGATCAAGGCCGTTCCTGAACGGCGAGCAGAGAACCGTGTAACGGAAGGTGCGTAACTTTCCTGGCCAGGCACGGCGACGACTGATGGAGCTCCCGCCTGAGCCGGTGGGGTGTTGGGGCGGGGTGATGGACAGCCCGCGCCTTATCACGGCCCGCTGCCTGCCGGAGGCCAATGGAGCTGTGGCGAGCGCTGGAGGCCCTGCTTGAAGAACGGCCTGCGCTGCCCGCTCAGAGGCCGCTGGCCCAGCTCGCTGAAGCAGGACCAAGCTCAGGGCCGTGCTGATTTCCAGAACCTGGCAAACCGGAGCACAGGAAAGCGGTGCTCGCCAGCACCGATCGGGTGAAGCAGGAGCTGGTGAAGGCGGAGCGCCCGCTCGGGTGCAGCTGCGGCTCGATCGTTTTCCAGAAGGCGATGTGCCGGCGTTGCTGCAACGGGTGGCGGCCATGGCCGCCCGCCGATGCCCCGGTGGCCCTGATAAGGTGGTGCTGCATGAGCTTGCGCCGAACTTCCTGGGCCACTACCACCGCGAGGAAGCGGGGCAGTGGCTGGAGGCCTTTGCCACAGCGGCCCAAACCCGAGCTGGATCCGGGGCACCGGATCAGCTGTAAGAGGCAAGAACCCGGCCACCCACTGATCTGACCCGTACTTAAAACCTTTTATGAAACCCATGCCTCCCCAGCGCTCTCACAAAACCCACGCAACGCAGCGCGCCCAAGCCAAGCGGAGAAGGTTGTGCTTTTGGCAGGAAATCTGGCGCGCTTTTCGGCAGTGCAGCACAGAATCAGCCGGGCAACTCAACCCAGCTGATTGCGAGGGCAGGCTCCGTACATGTCACGGGGTTACGCCAAAAGCGGCGCCGGGGGCGCCTCTTCCGGCATCCCGTGGCCAGGCAACCGCTGGGGGGCTCTTGGCGGCTTCGGTGCCGCACAGCGCGTTTACAACGAACGCCTCACCACCCAGGTGTCCCTGGCGCACCACCTCGACAACGCAAACGGCGCATCCAGCCGCCGGGCTGCAGATCGCAAACGGGGTGGTGAACTATGAAACGGCTCACCCGCCCAGCCTGGCGACGCAGCAGAACGCAGCGCAGAAACCTCAGCGGCTCACAAGCCGGTGCAGGCCTGTAGCTCAGGAGCCTACAAGTTGGCTGATGAGGTCCGTCAGTCGGCAGGTCCTTACCAAGCGTGGATCGACGGCCTCAGGGATCAAGCCGGCAGGCTTCGAGTGTTGATGCGAGTGGATCGCTTGATCATGGGCAACCCGGCGGACTATCGCAATCTGCACGGACGGGAGTGTTCTGAACTGAAAATCGATGTCGGACCCGGCTACCGGGTGTATTAAACGGCCGCGAAGAGGCGATCACCTGCTTCTGCTGTTTTGGGCGGGGGCAGTAAAGCGACCAGGCAAAGACATCGCCAAGGCTCTTGATTTAAACCGGTGAATTTGAGGATCACTCGTGATGAACCAAGCCCAACCCCTTGGCTAATCCATCGGGCAACCAGGTTCACGCCCTATGACGTGGCGAGCATCCTTCAGAACGCCAGATGAAGATGGGCCTATCTGGATGCCTGGCTTTGGGAAGCACCGGATGATGTGGCCGGTCTTGCACGGGCCTTGGGGGACATTGCCCGAGCCAAGGGGATGACAACAGGTGGCGAAAAGACCGGGCCTCAGCGGAGAGCCTTATCGAGCGCTTCAGCGGCCCGATGGCATCCAAGCTTTTCGCCACGTGCTGAAGGTGACCAAGGCTTGGCTTGCGGCTTCCATGCCCATGCCCGTTGCTTGTAGGGTTTTGATCAGATCCATGCCCATCAACACCGGGCCAGCTCAAAACCTTCGCTCCGGCGATGCGGCGGCAGCTGGATGCGAGGCGGTGGGCCGCAAGCTCGATCGGTTGCTTCACAAGCACCACCCCCGACACGCTCACCACCTACGCCACGCAAATTGCTGAGCTGCCGGCAGCAGGAAGCAGATCAGCGGCAGTGAGCTGCTGGAGCGGGTGGCCTACAGCTGGTTACGCTTGGCGGCGCTGCGTTTTATCTCGATGCCAGGGCTGGCAATCCGTTCGGCGCCAAGGTGCTGAATGCCGGCCACGGATTGGCGACACCCAGCCGGAGCTGCTGACTGATGCGGCAAACGGCCAGCTGCCGCGAGCTTCCAGGCGCCACAGCCAGGAAGCACGCTGAACAGCTTGCTCGATGGCCCGTCCCCACGGCCACCCCCGCGCCGACCCCAGGGGGAGGTGTACGGGAGCCTGGTGCTGCGGTGTGCGCTTCTATCATACCAGCCCTGCTTGCAAACTGTTCGAGGGCTCGGATGACGACCACGACGCTGCTGCTGCCCGATGAACCTGCTCACCGATGGCTCCATCGGGCGGGCCTTCCGCCGCTCGAATCATGATGCCGACGCGACGACGTGGAGATTGGGCTGGCCCTGTATCAGTTTCTATATCGCCGGAGAAAAAAAGAGGTGATGGCCCGGCAAGACAGGCGGTGCCTACGAAGACATCCCCCGCCGTACCAGCTGTTCACCCGCACTGGTCGTGCGCTACCTGGTGAGAACTCTGCTGGGGCGGGCTGTGGTTGGCTGACGTCAGCCCTCGAAGCTGCCGCGAGCACATGCCTACTAACATCGAGGGCGAACTCTCGAGACGCGACTCCTCAAAATCACCAAGCCCGAGGAAATCCGCCTGCTCTGATCCCGCCGTCGGCAGGCGGGGCAACATGCTCACGACTACGCCTTCGAGCCTGCCTTCAGTCTCATCTACGCGGAGGAGGGCTACGCCCCCAGCGAGATTCCGGCCTGAATCCTGCGGCAACAACCTCACGGGCTAAGAGATCTGCCCGCGTGCCGCCCCTCGCCGAGCTGGCGCTTGTGTTCAAGGCGCGGGAATCGTCGCGGTTCGCTTTCTTCCAGAGCGAGCAGCTTGGTACGGGCCCCGCAGATCATCGAGCTGCAGAACGTGGCAGTTTTGAAGGGGACGAGCTGAATGACTACATCGAGGCCCTGGGTCTCGAGACTGTTCGATAAAACCTGTTTCAGAGTTGCTCCGCGAAATTTGAAGAGGCGAAAAAACTTTCGGGCTCGCCTGATTCAGCCTGCATGGATGAACGAAGCCTGGCCTTTGTGCGCGATGCCATCGAATAGCAAAGGACCTCGGGCGGCCAGCTCTTTCCTGCGCGAGACGCATCGACTCAAAGTCCTGCCGCGTGCTTCGCACAAGCGAGGCGCTCACCCAGCCGTATCACGTCCGTCCGTGGCCATTCCGCCGTATATGGGTTTCGAAAGGGATTGAATTCCAGCGTGAAACGTTTTCTGAGACGCAAGTTGAAGGACTACAAATCTGTCTTATTCGCCGCATTTCATAGTTCGCTGTCTATCACTAATGTTTCCTGGACGGTTTCCTCGGTTTCATGTGCCATTTTCGTTTTGGATGTTCATCTCGTTCCTAATGAGGGGCTTTTTCGCAAGAGACCTAATTTCCTCACGCAACCATTACGACGCTAGTGCAACTGGAACTAGCTCTGGATCGAGGGGGGCGACCTGTTTCCCGAATCTGCCATTTGCTTCTTCAGTACAAGCAAATGCAACAATATCGGGCCCGGATATTATCCGTTTGTCAGATTTTTTCGTGGAAAGTGAAAAGCAAGGGCCTACAAGTGTGCTTTTCTCACCAGGTCATTCAGCGATCAGCAGCCGCTGGAGCATTGCTGAGGCGTGAGGCCACCGAAGAGCATGTGGCACTGCTGCCGGTTATAGAATCCCAGATAGCGGGGTAGCCAGCGGTTGCGTCATCCCCGATTGTTTGGGTAGGGCGATCACAAATAGGCCCATTCCGAAAGATGGGTTTTTGAATGAAACGGTTCGGCTTGCCCGTGTCTGCGGGGTGTGGGCTTGGTGCGGGATGGTTTTTTCAGATCCAGAGCCCGACAGGCTTTTTCGCCAGGTCATCGAGCGAAGGAGGGGCCGTTGTTCCAGAGGATCGGCGACAGGTGATCCCCTGTTCAGAAAACCATCCGACGGCACGGGCCAGGAAGCCAAGGTTGTCGCCTTCTGCTCGTCTGCGAGCACTCGAACGTAAGCCCAGGCGGGTGGCGGTCGTCGAATACGCGACATGTACCTTCTCGTAGCCGGCACTCGGGAGGAGCCTGACGACGTCGCCGGTGGATGCGGTGGCCGACCCGCTCAAACCTGGCCAGCTGTTTTTGATGGTCGACATGGATATGTTCCCCGGGGCGCTCCCACTGGTAGCGACGACAAAGACGTTGGGGTCAAGGTTCTTCAGGGCGTCCAGGCCCAGGCCCTTTCATGAGCCGACCAACGTTGGAGACGGGGCCGCACACGAGAGCCTGGCCGATGCGGCGGAAGCGTGCAGCGCTGGTGCCGCAGGTCTACAGCCTGCTGGAGTTGCTGCGGAATCGAGCGTCCGCCGCTGCTGTCGCGAACACTCCGTGATCCGCCAAGTGGCGCTACCCGCCCTGCTCGAAACCTGGAGAGCCACTTGTAGGCCGTACGCAGGCTGATCCCGGCTTTGTGCGCAAAGGGCTTTGAGTGGCACGCCTTCAATCGAGAATGCGGCGGATGCGCGTTCCCGCTGATGGGTGTCAGTCGGGCGCCAGAGGGGTGGCTATGCATGGTGGTGTGCAGGTCTTGGGACGGTGGTGGACACTCAGACCCTGGCGACCTCAACACCCCCTTTGTCAGCTAACAACGTGGTGGGACTACCACTTAGGCGTGAGGCGCCGAGAGCCATGTGGCACCTGCGCCGCTACAAGAACCGCAGATAAAGGCAACCAGCGGTTTGCCGTTCCACTGATCAGGCGCCTTGCTGGCCCTTTCCCACGCACCCCCCTCGAACAGCGGGCCCAAGCGGCACAACTTCCCAGCTGGCCCTGTTCCGCTTATCTGGAGCCCGGATGGGTTTGGGCTGCTCCGGTTCCTAACCGAACAAGCTTCGACTGTTTGCGGAGTAACATCATGTCCGAGCGGGCAGTGGGTTCTCGCGGTAGCGGCTTGGCGCGCATGGTGACGAAAGAATCGATGTGTCCACTGATTTGACAGCGCCCAGCAGGATTCAGCCCTGCGGCCCGGGCCTTCGATCGTTCGCCACCGACCCCGCTCTCAGGCATAACTCCTATTGCTCCAACAGCCATCCGTCCGTTTGTTCACATATCGTTTTCGGGAGGCCAACGATGGAATGAACACTCACCCGGGTCAGGTGCAGGAGCAGCGCGACAAATCCGGTCCCTGCTCCACCATTCTGACGGATTACTGACTTCCGCAGGCTGTGGTGTGACGTTGTCGCCGTCCACTGCACCGTTAAAGGCCTCGCCTCAGGTGACCCCGGACCAAAGGGAGGTCCCACTTGTCAACTGCCCAGGCGCCCAGCGTCAGCAGCTCAGCCCACAACAAACTCAGATGCTTCAGAGCCCGGTGTCTTGTCGCAGGGCTTTGTCGTGTCGGCTGGAACAGGATTGAGGACGGAGCTGACGCCGAGCAGACCTGAAGTGATCGTCGATCTCTGCATCGGTGCCATCCGGGGTAGGGGTTGAACTTGGCGCCTACATGCGCCTGCGAACGCGCGCTGATGCAGCAGGCCTCAAGATCCAGCTCCACCCAACGGCACCGCAAATCGAGGGAATTGGGCCCGTGTTCATGGCAATCGAGGCTGTCATCAGGTTGTACACGCCATGGGTTTTGCGGGTTTAGCACCAGCGTGGCGGATCACACCGTAAACGATAGAGACCAGACACTGAAGACAAAGTAGCCAGCGTCGAGGCGCTGCTGAAACAAGGCTGAACGGCACAAATGACAAACACGGCGACTTCCTGGTCGGTCGCCTCTGCTCGCAGATGCCAAGGGGCTAGGGCCAGTTGCAGCTCTAGGGCTCGCGATGATTGGTTCGAGGGCTTTGATTCAATACGAAAAGATCGACCTGGCCCTCTTTCATGACGCCCGCCCCAACCCGGAAACTGGCGCCAGGCCGCCGGGCAAGGAGGAAGGCACGCTCGACCCAGAGTTTTCCAGGCCCTCCTATCGGAGCACAAGAAGGGGACAATTGGATCTACTGCTGAGGGGCGGCGGATCGATGCCAGGCTGAGGCAACTGGTTCCGGAAGCAATGCCCCTGAGAGCCCCACCCAAGCCTGGCCTAATCGATCTCAGGCGGCGGTCCCGGCGCCGCCTTCGGGCTCGCACGATTGCCCTGCTGCAGGAGCCTGGGGCTCATGGAGCGGGTGGCGGGTGCTTTTCCACCGTGTCAGGCGGATGCTGGTGGGGGGCTTTCTACTTTGCGCAAGGCGGGTTCCTGCACGATGTCGAAGACCGCAGCGGACCCTGGAGCCTGGCGAGACGATGGGTTTTTCAGCAAAAGGTTCTCTTCTTCCTCGCCTTCTCCATGACGGCGCCTGGGGGACCGCCGTGTGGCTGACCTGCTGCCGATCCCGCTTTTTGGGGCCCAGGCCAGAAGCTGATTACGCAAGCGGGCCGCCGAGGAGGTCAGGCCCTGCTGAAAGAACAGGCTGTCCCTGAAACAGTTTGGGCCACGAGCGATCCACGCACCTGCTGGTACAGTAGCGACTGTGCGCGCCGATCAGGTGTACTTCAATGCAGCCGATCTCAACCTCGGCTGGATCTGTTTCCGCT
>Ga0163217_1066076_pt1 | contig 15123 bp, 10 predicted proteins | sample SynspAceP_FD_185933 | JGI IMG/M metagenome (GOLD analysis project Ga0163217, IMG submission 185933) | Saline lake microbial communities from Ace Lake in Antarctica - Synechococcus sp. Ace-P (PacBio error correction) | ecosystem: Environmental > Aquatic > Non-marine Saline and Alkaline > Saline ...
GGGAGAGAGAAATTACCGCCAGTAATTTTTATGGAAAATTTTGTACTTGAAAGCCGGGGGGGGGGCCTCGGACCCCAAAGACCCTTTTTTCCAATGGCAAAGGACAAAAAAAGGCCCGGTTGGGGCGAAACCCCCCCAAAAAAGCCCCCCCGTAAATTTCCCGCCGATTGGGTTTGGGGTCCCGAACCCCGATACCGTTAAAAAAACGGCCGCAATAGCTGGCCTTGGCCAGTCTACCTCAGGCCTGTAAGCAACGGCCCCTCCCCCGGTAAAAAGCAGACGTGGTCATCCGCAGCATTTCAAGAGCCCCAAATTTGGCCAGCCAAGCTAAACTTTGCTGCGCTCACCACAAAAGTTTTGTGGGATAAGCGATTGCAAAAACCAGAATGATCCAAACTCTCTTCCGTGTTTCAAGCCGCCCTTGGACCCTAGTTTTTCCCTGACGACGGGACGCCGCTAAAAGACAGTGCAAACAGTTTTTTATATACCCCAGGGCAAGAAGCACTTCGATCTGGCGGCGACCCCCAAAGTTTATTCCAATGTGGTTAATGTTATCTAAATAAATTTCTCGGGCTCCAAAACGTGAAGCCAGGGCTTTAGTCAATCTGATCTTGAACGAGACGATGTAATGGTTGGATAGGGTGGAGCGATTAGTAAAAGTTGCTAAGATCGTTCCTACAGCCAACACCCTCAAATTGAATATTGGAAAGGGTGAAATGATGCAATTGGCCAATCTCTGTCAGGTTCTGCCTTGCTCCAATAGGCCCCTCTGAAAACCAGGTCGAGCAAATCGAGGTAAATCCACCGAACTCTCTAGGCCTTGGGTAAACATGAGCAAGCTCGGTGGAAATTGTCCATTTTCGCTTGGCCCCAAGCAGGCGTGAATTCAGTCAGATAGAAACTGCTGCAGTTGGTGCATCGGTGGTCCGCCATCAAATAACGGCATAATACACTTGGTCTCGGGCGATGACGCTAGAAGGAAAAGGGGCATAAATTTAAATCCTACGACCCATTTGGTCAAGCCATCGACGGTTGTTTTTAAAACCACGTCCTTGATGAAGCTATTGATAGCGTCTTTAGGTCAAACTTAGTGATACGACAGGTCCTCTTTGTTTTGACAACAGAAATGCATATTCTGCCCCCCAATTTCCAATGTGCTTTGCAAAGCCAAAAAAATCGACGCGGGGTTGCAGTCATCAACCATCATTGTGTCATTTGCCCTTCGCACTGGCAGTCGGCCTATAGCCCGGCCTTGAAAACGCGAATCTCCGAATGCTACGCCGGCCGCCCGCATTACTAACATTCCGTGCAAGACGCTGCATTCACACTCCACCCAACTGAGGTGCGCATCGTTGATAAACGACCGCTGTAGCTACGTTTGCCAAGTTGAGCGGACCGTACACGTGTATCAAGCAATCGTAATTGAATACGCGTTCCATTCATGCCCATCCAAGATGGCAGGCGGCAGGCCCGCAGATTCCAACACCCGAAACCAAATAATAGATTCGGTTATAGTTCCCCGGAGTATAAAAAGTCTGAAAGCGCCGTGTTCTTCGAAAAAGTAGAGAATCATCGCGCGATGGTTTTCGGTCCCGCTAAAAAGCTTGGGCCCAACTGTCATATTCAAGTAACAGATTAACATGCTTCCAGTAATCCGTTCCGCCCGCCGCACTTGACTTTTCGTCAAGAGAAAAACCCTAGGGCTTGATCAAGGATAAGCTTCTAGATCTAACGCGACGGGCAGGTCCGCCCGATAGCACCGGTATTGTACGGAATTTCAGGCGTCACCAACCACCATCTTCATTGCGCAGCTCAGACTATAGGGTGTGGTGCTTTTCTAAATCACGGGCGCAGGATCGGGCCATCGTTAGCGTCCTCTTAGCTGAATCAACCGAACCTTCCACAACGCCAACTTTTGCCGCCCAAAAAAGCGGCATTCTGGGCTCTCAACTGAATGTGAAAATGCAGGGCAACATCCGACAGAAGCTCCGCCGGCCCAGATGCAGGGAAACGGCCCCCTGTTGACGTGGTCCTGCAAAACTGGACAGACGGTGCTAAGATTTATTCCCGTCTGACGTCAGCGCCTATGGGTCCAAATCGGGTCCAATTTGCTAAGAGAGGGTTTGTTTGGCTCATCGTAGCCACCGGGAGGCGGAACGATGAGAAAGACTCAACGAAAAAGCCGCCAGCGAGAAGATTGTCACTGGATATCAAAGCGCGCGCCGCCCGCTGCCCGGCAAAAGTCGATTACGCAGTACCGTGAGAGGGGCGCAAAGCATTATTCATCAGAAAGAGAAAGAATCCGGATCGTGCTGGATGGCCTTGCGTGGCGACCGAGTGCGTCAGGGTGACCGAGACGGGCGGGAAACCTATCGCTTACTACGCTCATGCGGTTCACCGGCTGGTTTCTCGAAGGTGTGTCCCTCGACGCAAGTAAAAAAGTTATGGACGAACTTCTGGAATATCGGACGTTATGGCCGACCGGCTACGCGATAAATGCCGCTGAGCAGAACTTCCGCGCGTAGTTACGCTGAGCTTCTTTGCGTGCAGTTCTTTGACCTGCGGCCATGTTGGCCAAGGAGATATTTGCCGTCATCCTCGGGGTGCGTCCCAACACAGCCAGAGCTGTGATCAAAAGCGCTGACGGAGAATGGCATTTTGGGGTCCCGAGACAGCCCAGTCAGACTTAGAGTTACGTTTTCCGAGCCAATACCGCATGTGGTGCTTTTTCGGACCTTTATGAAAGCTCAACAGAGTGACCTAGAAGGCCCAACGCCGGACCTTCAGCATAAGGAATTGCGGATGCCGCAATGTGCGGCCCATTCGTCCGCAACCCCAAAATTGGGAGACGGATGAAATCACGCACGCCGCGGAGGTGCTGCCTTCAAAGGTTTTTGTATCGCCAAACTGGCATTTTGCGGATCACCCTCGCCCCACTGTTTTGTCGTTTTCGTACGAACGGCACATGCTGGTCAAAGAACTTATGGAAGAGTAGAATGGCAGCACTTGCAGAGAGAACAGCCTATTCGTATCGAGAGGATTCACCGTTCCTGCCTTCGACGACAGTGGCCCAAATAGCCGGTCATGGACGGCGAACTGCCGCACTTTGGTCCTGGGGGCGCGCACAATCGCGAACTGGATAAAGCTGGGACGTTCCGCCTCTGCCCGCCAGTCCGAAAAACGGGAGAATGCTCTCGTGCGTCATTAACGGACTGGAAATCCGGTGGACCCTGAGACCTGGTCCTTTTATTGAAAGACGGCAAGCAACTGGTCCGGAATGGAAGCGATCATCGATTGGCGAGCGCCTTGGGCGGGTGGGAGCAAGGCTCGCCAGCCTGTTACGCCGTTTCTCCCCGCGAGGGCTCCGCGAATGGATTATATCGCCGGTAGCGCACAATGGTAATCGCTTCGGCAAGTCTGACATGTGCGCCTAACGCGACCGACGATAAGCTGCGCCGAAGACTGATGACCTGAGCATTCCGAGCGATCTACGCATGCGTTTCAAAGGACAAAATCTCGGCCCAAAGCCGGCCTCTGGTGGTCTTTTCAGCGCTGCGCTACAGCCTTCGGATTGCAGTCATTCGTTGCATCGCGTAGTACTATCCGTGGGCGATCGCGCGTCGTGCGCCAGAATGTCTAAACGCTATGGCGCGAGCTCACAAACGGCGCCGCTTGTGGCAAGCACGACGAGTCATAAGCTGAACTTTGCGGGGCAAACGGTGGGCTCATCCGTGATCTTCTGACACAGCCGCCGGATGCGTTTTCGGTGCGGCAGGCTGACGCAATTGTGTACAGGCGGTGATCACGAAAAGATGTTTCTATGCTGGCGGTACTTTCTTATCCGGAGGTCCTTCTGCTATGACCCGAAATCTCTTCCCGCCCAAGCGCTCCTTCGGACCGTGCCGCTCTTCTTGCAGGTGCTTGCCGCGCTGCCCCTGTGGCCGCCCACAGCCACGGCGCAGGTGAACCCATTTTGACGCCGCGTGGCCCAACACGGAATTTCTCGCGCCTTTGCCATTGACCTCGGCGAGGTCGCCCCTCTGGCGGGCCGCCGCGCGATGGTATCCCGGCGATCCTCGACCCCAGCTTTCATCCGAGCTTCGAGGAGAACGCGGCTCATGGACCGCGAACACTGTGATGACCTACCTGTCCGACGACGGCGCGGCCCCGTTGCCTATCCAAATCCGCTAGCTTGATGTGGCACGGAAAAGATCGTGAACTGACGTGGTGGATGTCACCGATCAACCGTCAACCCTTCTTCTGCCCGCTCTGTAACACTGGAATGGTTTTTCGACGGGCGGGTTAGCGGACGCACCGCTGCCTTCGGCGTCTCCGGGCTGCTACGCCATTCGACAATGATCCATGTACGACAACAGACAGAAAGCTGGTGCAGCAGGCACTGGGAGAAGGGTATCGCAGGTGAGATGACAGGACGCAAAACTTTGATTCAGCTCCGCGATGGAAAGCTGGGCTGCGTTCCGCGACGCGCATCCAAACGGGCTTGTGCTCGACGAGCCGGACTGGCGAAGGGCCTATGGCACGAACCCTTAATCGCAACTACGATACATCCCCGGCTTTCCTCTATTCCGGGCGAACGGAACCCGCCGCACGCAACATTCCACCTCTGGAACGTGTGGTCCGGGTCCGGTAAACCGCAGGGCATGGCCGCAACGCGCTGTCCGTGAAACGCATAATCAAAGAGGGGGGGCTTGACATTGAGTTGGGCCGAGGGGCAGGCCTCCGCGCTCGATACCGGAAACATTGGTCAGGGCGCCGAGGTGGGTAGTGTCCGTGTCCCCGCGATGCCCAGGGCCGGGATGTGGCCGCATGAACATCCCCTTCGCTTTCGCGTTTCACGGCCTTCCATCCCCGAAGGGGTCGTTGGATGCTCAGGACTAAACGGGCCCTTTGCTGCCGTTCGCAGAGGGTACTCGGATTGCCGCGCCAAGCAGCCCGAAATTGCGGGACATTCGTGCAGAGCCGCAGCAATTCTACCGACTTTCAAACTCACACTGTGCGGACAAAGCTGCCGTTAGCAACGCTCTTGAATGGAACCGCTTTGAAATAAAAGATGCACGGACTGTTGGAAACCAGAAGCGGACTTGATGGAGATGTCAAATCTTCCGGAGTTAAGTCGGCAGGCAGATGAAAAATTAGTTTCGGACGATTGGCTTTCAAAATTAAGCTACATATGGTCAACAGACCCGTTCCTAAGCGCCAATCATCCCATGTCAGAAGCCACGTTTTCTGCAATCATATCGTGGCGCGTTTGTTGTTTCCTGCAATGATCCGATGGATGACGGACGCAATCGACAGCCCGCAGGCCATGGACGCCTCGACACGGCCCTCAGGGTCAACAACCGGAAGCCGGTGTCCATCCCCATACGGCAGGTGCAACAGGATGGTAAAATTGGTTTCGGCGCGCGCCGAATAATCGGCTATGAGGTCCGCGTCTGAACTGCACACTTTTCCTGGAAACATACCTCTGATTTTTAGAATGGCCAGCGATTGCGGTGCCGCCAATCAGCGGCGCGCGATCTTCAACCCGGCCAGCAAACTTCTTATGTCGTTCGGGGTGGCTGAGGTAATGGGCTCGATACGGGCGGGGGTCAACGCGCCCGGCGGCCCGATAATGTTCACCTGAACCACGGCCTTTTGGGCAAAAGATCGCAAAGACAGCAGTGTGACACCGTAGCCCCAAGATGTGTTGCGCCCATGATCGCGCAGGTAGGGCGGAATGAAACGCGAATTGCAGGTTTTGGCCTGTCCGAGTGACGGTGACCTGCCCCGAGGCTTCCCTCATCATAGTGAGAGTTTTGCAGGTTTGGATTTTCCATATTCTTCCAATGTCATTTTGGGCAAGCGCGTCGTGTGCGGTGCCCTCAAATTGCTCAAGCGCACGGCGCGCTTCAGCAGGTCTTGGTTTCCGAGTGATGAGTGGCGGTCTGACGTTGGTTGTAATCGTATCGCCCAAGAGCCAGCTTGCGGCGAGGCAATCCATCCAAGGTGTCGAAGATCTCCTCGTTTGAGCAGCTCGTCGCGCAAGGCTGCGTTGAAAGCTTTCCGATGAAGGCATTCTGCCTGCGGTTTTGCCCGGATCGATATAATGCCAATCAACATCGTTATCGCCAAGCCACTTCAGGAATCGCACGACTGGGTGAACTCTGTGCCGTTATCACTGACGATACAGCAGGCTTTCCATAAACGCGCAACAAGCGCAATCTAAACTTCGCGTGCCACCTCGCACCGAGATGCTGGTATCAGCCATCAAGGCCACAGGTTCTCACGGCAGCAAAGTCGTCATTACTGCCAGCAATGCGGAACTTGCGCCCTCTCATGGTTTGTAAACAAAACCACTGCCGGGCAGCGGATGCGCCGAACGTATCAGACCACAAAATCCAAAACGACCAACGCCGCCTGGGCGCAAAGCCACAGGCAAATAGGTTGTCCGCGACCACGCGCACGTTTACGGCCTCTGCGCCCCGACTGACACCCAGCTTTTCCTCCGGTGTAGACAGACGATACAGCTTCTTGTGGTTCATAATCAATGGCCTTTGCGTTCCAACAGCACGCCAAATCCGGCGATAGCCGAAACCGAACGCCGTTTGTTGGCAATCGCCTTCATCTCTTCGCGAACTTCAGGATTATCCGGCGGCTTGTTCGCGCCGAACGGTCTTTGGGAATCGACACCCGTGCCCTCCTCACACATGCCTCGCATGTGTGAGAGGGACCAGCCTGCAAACGCACGACGTTTTGCGAGATATCATGATCCCGCATCGCCTGCGTGCTACAGCCCGCGCACATTCGGTGTCGTCCAGCTCTTTCCCAGCAAATCCTTCAGAACAACGTTATCGAGCATCGTATCGCCAGCAGACGCTTCACGCTTCGCGTTCTCATCTTCCAGCGATTTAAGCCGGTGGGTGTCCTGGACACGTTCACTCTCGGGACATTGCTGCGCAACTACCCTGCCGTGCAACGCAATGCGCCATACTGGCTTTGAGCTTGTAAAACGACGCCGCGGGGCTCAGGACATGCCTAGACACCCCTCTGCCGTCGGCATCCCAGCTTCCTGTTCTTGACATCCCGATTATTTGGGCTTCGGTAAATCGGCTCTGTCCGCATTTGTTTGCTCCTTCAAAGGTTGAAGCAAACTCTAACATAAACCTGAGGGAAGTTTTCCGGGGGGCAGGTCACCGGCCATTCGAAGTTCACCATGGCGACAAAGATCGACGCCTATTTTTGTATCCTCAAGTCACCTTGGGCAAAGAGGGAGTAAATGAAAACACCATCGACTTCTTCGCCAATACTTCCTCAGACCTGCAAAGCAGCGTGATAACGAAGGCCACGTCCCTTTGCGTTGGTCGCAAAGAACGTAGCGCTTTGGCCCCGATCAGCGACTTGCCGGCCCAACCTACGGCCTCAAGTTGCCAGATCAATCCATGTTCGGCTTGTTTTTGCAAAGTACGTTCATTGACGCGGGATACCCCTTGTTGATTGTCCATTATACTGAAACGACCGGGATGGTCGCCTCTTCAAGACAGCCGGCCTTTGAATGGCCGACTGAATGGCCGACTTGAGGGGGTTCACCGCGACTTGCGAAAATCTTTGTTGAATGCTATCGCATAGGATGTCGCTGACAGTTCATTTTCAGCGATCAGCCGCAAAAGTGCTCCAAGCTTCTCGAGAAGAGAACAGCTTCGCCTAACGAACGCGGAGGCGGGAATTTGAATCTGAGCAAAGAGGCCGCTCTCAAATCCGATTGATCCGGGAATCGCTAACACGCTCCAGCCGTCAGCAGCCGATGGAAGTCTACAAGCTGGCTGCTTTGCGCCCTTGTCCAGCCGTCGTGTGTGACACAAATGGCCTCACAAAGCAGGAACACGCGGGGCACTGGCGGCCCGAGCGCCCGAGTTTTGTGTGCAGTTTCAGCCAAAGCTCACCCGTGACGGGTGAGGAACCCACGAAACTGGTCTCAGGTTAGCGCAAGACTGCTTGGTGGATTTTCTGATGGTAAGTCAGGTTTCATCCCGTAGTACGCTGCGTCCAAGGTGGCAGCTTCAAGACGGCCCAATTTCTCCTTCCAATACCAAGGCGATCTGGCAGGCCCCGCTGAGCAGCAGCTGGGGTCTATCGGTCTGGGCTCATGTTGATGTTTGTATTGTTTGGCTCACCGGAGTTTGCGGATCTGCGCGGCCCTCAAAGAAAGGCACGTGCAAGATCTGGAAATCAGGTTTGGCGGCTGGTCACCTTTAAAATGAAAGTTGGTCGCCAATTCCAGCTAATCTTGGAGCCCCTTAATACTGGATCGCCTTGCGCCAGCAATGAGCGAGCGTGCACTGTCCGGCCCTGCCCGATGTGGTGCCGGACTCCCGCTCAAGTGCCTCATACAGCAAATGTCGAGCGCAAAGCCCGAAAAGCTGGGCAAAGGAAACACGCGGTGATAATCTCGATGGTGGGTATCGCGGGCTGCGCAACCGGCTTTTCATCAATTCGGGACAGCCAGCGTGTTTCAAAATTCCGGAGCATCAGACACCAAGAACTCTGTCTCCCCGAAATTCTGAAGTAGCTCACCTACAACATTGTGCAGTCGGTGCATCTCAGCTCCTCAAACGCGATGCCATGGACCGCCGCCACTTCTGAGGTGCCCACGGAAAGATCCCAATCATGTGCAGGTCGGAATCATACGTGCCCAACGTCAGCACTTCGCCGGCTTCCGCCAAGAAAGTCCAATTTCAATCGGCCAGCTTTCCTCTGAAAGGCTGAACGCCTCAAAGTCCAGCGTAGCCCGAAATTTCTCAATGTCAGGTTTTATCCTTCATAGTGTGACCTACCTTTCGAAAATGCCTATTCATGTCCGCGTGACAGGCCTTCCGTTTAGGCTTCGATGCAACTCACTCGCTAATCGGTGTCTTAACAGTGCCCCGATTTCTTTCGGTTCGGCGCGGGTCTCACTGCTGAGGTACTGAGCACGGACTGAAAAAACACGAGCTCGAGGTAAGCGTATAAGATTGAGCAAGGTGACTGAATTTGACCTGCTGGCGGGTTCGCAGAAACCCCGCTAGACCTACTATCTTCCTGTCTTTTTGCCGCAAATTTGCTCTGGATCGGAAACTAGACTACTGGGCGCAAGATGGTCTAAGCGAGAGACAAACATTAGCAGACGCACGTCTCGTGGTCGGAGGTCTCGCGTTGATAATTACGGCGAAATATTCCATGTCGCGGATTCCAAAATGCTATTAGTGTTCTCATGCAGTCGCGGTGTGTTTATACTCCGAACGAGAAGAAACCTGAGCGCACGCGCTATCACTGAGACAAAACCAATAGGTTCAGTCAAATTGTAAATCTGCCTACCTCACCGTGTTTCAGTTCGGTGCGCAATCCCTCACAAGTGAGACCCCGCGCCGACCCGAAAAAATGGGGCAATGTAAGACCACCGAGGGTGTGTATTGCAACATCGAGAGCTACACACGTCGCAAGCTTCACGCGACGACATGACGCAGTCATTGTATCAGAAAGGTAGCCACTCATATCACCCGCCTATCGTATGCGTTAGAACAACCGCTAGCGCACGCATGGTCAGACGACCTATCGACCATGCGTACGCGCTGCGTATTCGGCCGCAGCTGCTGACCCGAGGCTGGTAGCACAACTGCTGGTAGCAGGTCACCAGGCCCTGTATCGATCACGTATAGCCAAAGCTGGCCGCAGTTTGAAATGAGCGTGGAGAGCCCTTTCCTGTGCGCTGTCAGCGCAGAGTCACGAGAGAGCCGGATTGAGGCGATAGCTCGAGCGTGGTTAGTCATGCGTTCGATCACGCGCACGATAGCGAGCACAGTCGATTCGGGACTGGACTATACTTGCCGCAGAGTAGCGCAGCGCCGCGTCAACGCGCAGTGCAAGTCAGGTACCAGTACGGCCGCTTCAGTCTCGCTGCGTACGTGAGCAAAGAGGAAACACTCTTGCCCAGCACGGCGGAACACGGCCGCACGATCGATGACCCGGATCACGCGCAGACGGTGTTCCAGGTACCGCTGAGAACTGTGACTCGCTTCAGATATTTGGCCGAGACACGAGCTCCTATGTTTTTGGAAGTTGATGAACACTTCGAACGGACGACGGTGGCCCCGATCACTCACTACGCCATGTCTCTTCTCGGTGATAATATTCAGCGCAAGATGCTACGCTCTGGTCGGGGCCGATTTGACCTCTTGCTCGAAGTGGATGCAACGCCGGTCCGAGCGCTCCTTCGGGAAGCGGCTCCCCACGCGGGTCGGGACAGATACACTACGCACGCCATCTCTTGGCGAGACGGAGTTCCCTTCTTACCGACGTGGTCCTGCGCATAGCCAATTGTCGGCTGTCGGTTCTGTCGCTACGGCTTGCTTCAGAGAGCGGACAGTAAACCGATCGGTGACAGTCGTCTTGGGGCGCGGTAGGGTCACGCGCAGTCGTTGCAGCCTTTGGATCCAAACGCCGCATAAATAGACAATCCCTTGATGAACGCGTGCAAAGCTTGATTGTGTCTAGTCGGCAGTTATGGTTTTCGAGAATAAACTTCCCGCGTGTACCGACCCCATCCACCTGTTCTGCGCACGGGCGCGCGCTATGCAGTTGACGTGGTCACAAGGTGCTAAGTGTCTGCGGACGTTGATCGAGAATAGTCCAGGGAGCAAGGAGACGGCGTCGCTCAGTCATTAAAGGGGCGTCCTTATACAAGATCGCATCCACTAGTCTGTGCGACAAGACGTAACGAACGACGTCTTGTTCGGTGAGGCGCCGTCTTTTATATTTTGCAAACCCTTGTCGTGTATAGGCAATAGGCAAATTGAGCCCATTTTAAGGTTCGAGATGTCCACCGCACGACTGACACGACTTGCCGCATAGCACGAATGCAATGGTGAATTTCCTGAGATCTTGCGAGCGTGCCGTTTCCGTATTGAGAGGTCCAAAAGCGCCGCACTAGTGATCGCGCACTAGGACCGTCTTTCAGCGAGTGAGCATCGCCGCACATAACATACCATCATGCATGCATGGATAGCCACAAGCGACGTGAGCCAGCACTAGGATCAGATCCGCAGCTTGCTGCTTCACAGCGGCGGAGAGGACTGCGCCTTTATTGTTTATCTGCGTCAGATCACAACCCGATGCACGATACGGCAGCCCGTGCAATCGACTTGAAGCCAGGCCTTCGTGTTTCTGTGGCTAACTGGCCGAGCTGTCACGAACGCAGATTACCATGACGCGCGCCAACCTCTTCAGAGAGCGTCTCTGTGCCGACCAGACCGGTCACACCTTGGGCGCAAGCGTCCTAGAACCTGATATGCGGACGCTTGTGGCAAATTCTGCCTCGCGCACTTGTTGATTCGTTCGAGGGGGAATTATCCGCACACATCAGAGCGAAACGTTCACACCATCATGCACGCACATGCAAGTCGTCGAACGACGTAACTCCTGATGTATCCAGCATGTTTGTGCGCTTCGCGACGTCCATGCCTGCAGGGTGCTTGTCGACAGAATCGGATACGCGCGAGCAAGCCCTATCGCGCTCGAATAAATTGATCGACGCCCTAAAAGACACTGCGCCACAAAGAGCTGCGGCGAAAGCTCGCTCGCACCAGCGGGGTTTGAGTGGCGGCGCATGTGTTGTCAATAGCTCAGGTTGTTGGCTTCGTTGATGCGGTCGATAAAGATCACACCGGTTGGCGATACTCTCATGGTGTGCCTTTCGAATGCGCGTTCCCACGTAGGATCACGCGGCCTGAACGGATGCGGTAACACATTTGCGCTTGACAGAGATCCCAGCTTTGGCACTCTGCCTGACGCTCTCAGTATAGAAGGGGTCGAGAAGTGATGCAGCACAAGAATCGACATGTCAGTCTTGTAGACTTTCCATCGGCCTGCATGACGCTAGTGACGTGGTTAGCGATCCGGAAATCGGATTGGAAGAGCGGCCTCTATGCTCAGAATCAAGCTCCGCACCTCCGCGTTCGTGAACATATGGCGCGAATGCGTCCCGCTTGGTCCATTTCTGCGCGGACGATGAAATCGCTTCGACATCGAGGTGCTGGCTTCTGCTTTGACGGAGCTGAGTCGCGTGAGCATCATACCTGCGAACCTGTCGAGCGACAGGTGCCATAAACCGGACGGAGAGCATGCACCTACAGATACCGATGTTCGAGAGCGAGACGTATCGCCGTGACCACCCTCACGTCCAGTAAGAGCCCTCTACAGCGGGCCGTGCAGCTGTCAGCGGAGAAGTTCAACACACAGAGCTACGTCTGACGCCAGGCGCATCAGGACCGAATGCGCCGGAGTCGTATTCAAAGTTAAACATAGACAGATCCACGAGCCAGAGAGCAGGGCGTTGAGCTGTCCCATGTCAAACCGCTGGCTTACTTATTCAGTAAGCTCATGTCAACACGATGCACGAAGCCGCATGATCGCTCGGCACGTAACCACCCCATGGATGATATCGACATGAGAGAACTAACGTTGGAACAAGGCTCGTCCAGCGTCGGCGCTGCTGGGTCGCCGGACAGCCTGCATGTCTGTAGGATCCGCGGGCACGAGAGAATTCTGCACACATAGCTGGCTAGCGCCTGCTATCTAGTAGGACGCCTCGCTTTCCACATTCTTTACCAGGTGCGTCTTCGATACTGAGCGACGCGACGAAATCGCGGCAATGCGGCCCGGCCAGCTATGTACCCCTTGAGCCGCTCTACATCGCGCGGCAGTGCCATCTCGCATACTTGTTAAGGAGAGGTATTCATGGCCGAAGATCTGTTCGAGCGAGATGGGTGCGGCACTGAGATCGTTGACATCATTAGGATTTACCTCTGAGAGCCTTGTTGGTGTTATAAAGGCTGTAATCCAACGCGGATTGAACTGAGAGAGAGAGAGAGCAGCAGCACACACAGGTGAGACGAACGCCCTATACGTCTAACGAGTTCACTCGTCCGAGTCGTTCCGTGAGCATCGCGGAGCAAGTAGGAGGTTCATGAGCTGAATATACATCCGAGATAATGCACCGCGAATGGTTGCTCGTGTACGGCCGAAACACCGAATCACCGTCAGTATGATTCCATAGCTGCATGAGAGTCAGGAAAAAAAACAGGCGCGGACCCAGCGACGGTTTCCCCGTCAACGTGACTCGCATGTGCCCAAGCGCGAACCGAAATTCTGAACGGCGGGTCAATTTTTCCTGGGTGATCAAAGGCGGTCATCCAGTGCCGCCAGAAAATCCTGCGTTCTGGAAGAGGCTTTCGGCGCGGACGGCGTACGGCGGTTGCGCGATTGTACTTGATCAAAGATTATCGCGCGTTCAGGGCAGTCTCAAACGTCCATTTCAAGCTGGCGATACCTCGCCCCTCAAACGATGGCCCCAGCCGACCTGCCCGAGGGCCGCGAAACACGAAGAGCCCTGCCCCAAGAGCTGAACCGCGCCCTGGCCGAGATTGGCGTACTTTAACCGTAAATCCCCTTGCACCCGCAAAGCCCCCGCGGATTTGAGTTTATTTGGCAAAAATGAAGCAGGGCTGCGCGTGCCGCTTCACCATTTTGCCTTAAACTCCGCGGAGGCCGCATCTGCAAGATGCCGCGCGTCCAGCGCGTTAGGAAGCCGCGCCAGCAGGGCGGTCATCGTGGCGCGATCAGCGTCATCCATATCCGGCCATCCGACTGCGCCAAGTGTCGCCTGCGACCGCAAAATCATCCATCGGACAGAATCTTGAGGTGGTTTGGCCGCCAGGGTCTCCCCGCTTGAGGTGATAAATCGGCAATTCGCCTCTGCGGTTTTCGTTCTTTTATTCGTGCCTCTGTTCGCGCTGGCTGTCTAACCAGCGCCCGTAATCCGCACGCCTGTGCTGCGCAGGAAACTCCCGCAACCAGAACGTGGTATTTTGTGGGCAATACGGCAAACGGAACCCGTGTTTGTCGGCTGGAACGCCGAGGCAGCGGCATCCAATCGTCGAGCGTATCGACATCACCCAGGCTTGCGGCACTGCGATGATCAGGTCCCGCCATGCCCAAACGCAAGTTCATCCACCGGCGCAAACAAGCTGATCCCACAACGCAGTTTCTCTTGCACCAGATCCGTGCCGGTGACGCCCAGATGGATGCGCCCTGCGGCCAGTTCCGCGGGGAATTTCACCCGCAGACAGCAAGTCAAAGCGGACACGCCCGTCTTTCCCTTCGACAGCACCCGCGTAATTCACGTTCGATCCCGTGGCGCTGCAAGGTGATCCCCGTGCGGCGAACCATTCAAAGGTTCTTTTCATCAGACCGCCCCCTTGGAGGGCACACCGAGTTTGATCGTCATTAACCTGCTCCAGTTCCACGCATCAGAACCAGGGGCATCACGCCGCGACCGCGGGGATTTCACCACCCTGCCCAAAACGACGGGTCAGCGCATCATACGCCCGCCCGTAGCGATCGTGGGCAAATCTTGGCGCGCGTTTGGCGCGCGGAAGCCGAAAACGAACCGTCATAATACTCCATCGATACGCGGCCAAGCTGCTTCGAACATCAAGGTTTATCGGTATCGACCACCGCGTGCGGCCAGCGCCTTTTCCCCGTGCGCAAACACGGGTCCACCGCGTCAAGAGATGGCGGCATGTCGACGGCAAGGTCCATGCAGTTGGCTGATCGCATTAGGCATGGTTTCCCGCACATCCAGCAACGCCCAGTAAACAAGGACACCTGCGTTGCGCGACAGCGCCGGTTCGGCGGCGTCCGGCACGCAGGGCCGCGATGCCGGGTTTCGATCTCGTCCAAGCTGCGCGCAGTCCGATCAGCGGCGCGGTGATCGCACCGTCACTGGCCCAGCAAAGCGGCACGCGATGCAGGCATCGGCGTTTTAACCAGGCATAGCGGTCGAGCAGCGCAACGGAACCGGCGGGGCCCGCCAAGATGTGGCCGCATCAACGGCCGCCTTGCGCCGAAGCCGAATGTTAATCGAGCCCGCAAACGCAAGCCCATCAGGATACCGATATCCCCCGTCACCGCCGTGACCGCAACCCCCGACAATGCCGCCTTTGATCAGGGGCAAAGACTTCGGCATCGGCCGCTGCGGGATCGCGCGGTCAAAGACTTCGTAGCCGGCCTGGATATATTTCGTTGGCACGG
>Ga0163217_1043332_pt1 | contig 15120 bp, 8 predicted proteins | sample SynspAceP_FD_185933 | JGI IMG/M metagenome (GOLD analysis project Ga0163217, IMG submission 185933) | Saline lake microbial communities from Ace Lake in Antarctica - Synechococcus sp. Ace-P (PacBio error correction) | ecosystem: Environmental > Aquatic > Non-marine Saline and Alkaline > Saline ...
AAAAAAAAGAAGAGAGATCATTGTTTTTTTGGGCCATGGGGTAAAAGTTTTTTTTTTTTTTTTTTTTTTAGTTTTTTTCTTTTCGAAGCCGGTTTTTTTTTTTAAACCAAAAGGTAAAAAAATTCAGTGACCCCCCTCTAAAAACCAAACTTGGTTGTTAAAAAGATGTTTGGAAGAAAAAATGGGAATTTGGCCGAATTCTTAACTTGGATCATTGAATCGATTGCCAGTGGGAATATTAAAAAAAAAGGAATTTTTAAGCAGAATATCGAAGCTTGCCTACGCTGGAAGGGCCCTGAAAATTTAGCCAAAATGGTGGGGGGAATTCTGATAAAAAGGAATCACCATCTTCATGTGCCAAAGTTATGGTGATTATTGATATGCATCCTATGCCTGCGATGACCCGAACTTCCGGAAAAAATGTGGAATAAGGCTGGGAAGCTTCAGATACAACTAAGCAGTTATTCCTGATCGAATCTTATGGCGGGGTTTTCATCAGGCCAGACGCTTTGATTTTCTGCAGAGCGCACGGAGCTTTTGAATCCAACTAACAAATGGGGGGATGGTGCCAAATGTTGGGTTAATGGCATTCAAGAAAGCAGAAAGAATAGGCTTCACATGACCAAGACTTTTGAAATTACAAAAAATGGCTTCAGTTTAAGTAGGATGAAGGGAAATGGTCCGCGGTGCAGATCAGTCATCCAGTTCCATGTGGGAGATAATCTGGAGAATGTCCAAACCAAAGATGCGCCGATCCAAGATGGGGTTGAAGCTGGCAGTGACACGATGCAGAACTTTTTCAGAAACTCCGGTGTATTTTTGGTTGGATCCTCAAGCGGTCTCAAATGATCTGAGCTCAAATCAAAAAAGTAAATAACCCTAATTTAATTAGATCAACGATAACCAAGGGCTTGGAGATTCATATCAATGTCGCCTTTAGAAGCGACTAATTTTTCCACTAGCTAGAATCAAAGAGGGAATGGATACCCATCTCGGTGACAGGAAATGTGCTGAGAGAATTATCTAACCGACTTGTTCCCGATTTTAGAAATTGGGCACTAGTGCAAGATGCTCTCATCGTTCCCTTAATGAACGGTGGAGGGTTGTTTTTGGAAAGCAGGATGCTGGTGGGGTTTCTGCGCCTAAGCATGTGGAGCAATTTGTAGAAGAAAGGTCACTTGAGAGGGATTTCTTTGGGTGCAATTTTTTGGCATTGGCCGTTTTTCCTTGGAGCATTTGGGGCAAACTTTCCCATAATGACGAAAGCATTATTGCTTGCCGAAACCTTGGAATGCCGCTTACTCGGAAAATGCTAAGAAAATGAACAGGTCTCCTGCTCGAGTAGTAGGAAGTTAGATAATCGTGGAGGTCATTTTTCTACCGTAGCCTTTATATTGGGCGAAGCACTTGCAGCTCAAATAAAGGGACGCTTGGATTGAAAAGCTAGCTTTAAACAAAATTAGCGCTAAAAACACTTGCTGAAAATGAAGACAAGAATTCGTAGCGAACTAGAATGGTTCACAAGAAAGCCAGTAAACTAGGAGGCACTACAAATCCCTGATGTGGAATTAACCTCCTTGCGATGCGACCAGTGCTACGCTAAACTCGAGTAATCGAAAAGTTTTATAATTACAAAGCCCTGGAATGATTCCAGGGTTTTTTTTTATCCCTCTGTAAAAAATCCACATTATTCGATGCTCATAAAACTCCTTGATCACCGAGACCGTGAATACACTCCCAAATGGATAAAGGCATAGTCATTCACATTTTTTGGCCTTGCAATGAGCGATAATCGCTTTCCTCCTCGATATCCAAAATCCAAGATGTAAATGCTGGTTCGAGCTTTGCATGCCGCAGATTTCCCTTCGGCATCGAACTAAAGGCCAGCCGCTTGAACCCCGAAGTCCAGGAAGTTACTACAGTTCCCAATACCTAAGATTTTTTCCCGAGTTGTCCACCCCAAAAAAACGGGTCAGCATCCGTCAATGGAAACGCATTGGAGATCTGGATTTCCTGTCGTCGCCGCCGCACTGCAAGTACTTGTGCCTGTATTTTAATTCGAAAGTTAGTGAATTCAGGAAATGGGAATCCTAATCTACAAGAGCATCGCTTTCCAGGTTTGAATTTCGTTTTCAGCCTGGTTTGAAATGGGAGTTGAAGTAAAAAGGGTTTTAATCAAAGCCTTCAAATTTTATTAAGCGAGGTCATAGGTCAGGGTGGAGGTGGAATTTTTAAATTGCTGACGCGATCCCACGCAATCCACAAAGGTTATTCGCATTTCAGAGGTTTGGCCTAGCATTTAGTCCCAAGTTTTTTTTGCCAGATTCGAAATCTGGCTTCCGCTAATGTCCTTCGATTGCTGTTGAACAAATTTGCATAAACGGCTTGGTTGATCTGAATTCAAAGCTTGGGTGATTCCATTGGGCAACATGCTTACAGGTAAGAGCATAGCCTTCTGATTACAAAGAATAGTGTGGCGGCACCTTTTTTTGATCTCAGTACTCCAAAATTCCTTGATATAGAATGGATTGCTCGGGTAAAAACCTGCTACCTTTTCGATTGCCTGTAACAAACATGATAAGGGTGATTTCGGGTAATTTAAATAAAGAAATCTAGTTGAAAGGAAAGGTTAAACGCAAGGTTTTTAAAAATAATTTTTCGAATCGATTGAATTCGCCAAGATCGAGAGTCCCTCTTGATCTGACTTGAGAATAGTTTGGGCTAGCACAAAAAAATTTGTAATAAACTTAGCATTTACTCGGGGATTTTTAGCTTCGTACGCCAGAAACTTAGGGTAAGTTTTTAGTATCAAACCTTACATTTAATCAATAGAAATAATGAGCAAGATAAAGTGGAAATCAACGGATTCGGAAAGAATTGGGACGATTAGCATCTCAGAGTTACCCAGGAGCGAAGTGGATATTCAGGTAGTCGCATCAATGATTTGATCGATGTGGAAAAAACCATGGGGCAAAAAAATATATGTTGAATATGATTCCAACGCACGGCATTTTAAAGCACTGTTTCCGGTAAAGGATGGTAACTGATCGGTGATGGAAATAACAATCCGTGTGACTTTCCTGAGAAATCCAGCCAACCTCATGGGGTGAAGTAGGAGCAGATTATGTAATTGAAGTCTACTGGGATTTTCTTGACCAAAAAGAGACCGCACAAGGTCATATCGATGCAGGCGCAAAGAAAGTGATCATATGTCAGCTCCTTTTTAAAGATGATACACCCAATGTTTGTAATGGGTGTAACGAAGGTTCCTATACTCCTGATATGGTATTTGTATCAAAATGCTTTCTTGTAAACTAGTCAAAACTGTCTAGCACCAATTGCAAAAAGTATTAAACGATAACTGGGAATCGGGAAGGTCCTGATGACTACTGTTTCAACGCTTACTACGGGGCTACTCAGAAAACTGTCGATGGCCCTTCTGCGAAGGACTGAAGAGCGGGTAGAGGTGCCAAGCTCAGAATATCAATCCTTCTTCTACTGCGCAGCAAAAGCTGTTGAAGTTATCCCAAATTGAATGGAAAATTGCAGGATGGCATTTAGAGTGCCTACTCCAGATGAATCTGTTGTGGGATTGACCGTTTAGACTGGAAGAAGCCTGCAACATACCGCTGAAGGTTTGGGGTGCAAAATGAAAGAAGCTCAGAAACTACCATGAGGAGTTTTTTGGGATACACTGAAGAATGATGTGGGTTCCACAGATTTCTTAGCGATCCAGAACATCAAATTTTTGATGCCGGGTTGCTGGGATTCAAGCTTCGGATAAGTTTTTGAAAGTAGTGTCTTTGGTTATGAACAATGAGTGGGGGCTACTCAAACAAGGTGGTAGATCTTCTTAGGCTACATTGCTAGCAAATAAACTTAAAGGCCGATTTTTTTTAATCGGCCTTTTTTAATTCCAACCAAATCGGGATTGGCATGTTATACCTATAAAATTGACGAGCATGTTATATTCCCCTTTTTTTCCCATTGAAGCTGGTAAGCTTTCCTGAATGAGGAACTCAATCTGCACTATTTTCGAGCCTCGGTAATCGAGCGCTTATAGCGGATATTTGAAGACGGTTCCAAAGACCTTTGGGGTATGTACTTTCCCTGGATAAAATCACGGGCTTTGGGACCTTGGTAGACTTGATCAAAGTCTCAGAACGGTACGAGGATGGTAGAATGGAAATATTAAAAACGATTGGACTTTAGCCATTTAAAAATAAATCTCATTTGATAACCCAAGCCCGGGAAAGCTTTAATGCCAGGGGGAAAGTGGAGTTAACTCACAAACGATCCAATAATTGAGCGAATTTTCTTCCCACCAAAAGTATCTTTTTTATTTACGAGAGATGCTCTATTTATTAAAGTAATGAGCCAAGCTTTAATCCTGAGGAAATCAACTCCTATTCATTTTCACACAAGCTAGGTCTCCAGTTAGAAGAAGGAGTTGGAGTTATTAAAAATGCTGTCCTGAAAATGAGCCGAAACTCAATTTTTTTGATTAAAATCACTTTAAAGCGGATGATTCCTGCAATCAAAGCTGCTGAACTGGCACGCCCACAAAAAAATAAGCTCAAATGGTCATTTCAGCATTTTGGATCCCATTGGACTTTTAATTATTTGTCAATCTGAAATTTCTGAACTCGCATAAGAATCGTCGGTGCCTTGGTAGTAATTTTTATTTTTTAGAATTGGAATTAAAATCCGGGTTCTCTTTTAAGGAACTTGGTTACTTGGTTGCCAGCTTGCCTTTTGAAGTGTATTGCCCAATAGTAGAAGATATCCATCTTTTTGGAAGAAATGTCCAACCCAGTTTTCTGGATCTCATCCAAGAGAGCCAAAGAAAGTGGCGCCCAGCTGTAATGCTATTTTCTTGGTGTAATGGGTGATGGATGTAATCCACAAGCATGCCAAAACCCAGGACTCTTTTCTCGTTTGAAGCTTCCTTGAAAGACTCAGAATAAATCGGTTCCGATCTTTTCATTTTGTGACAAGGGCAGGCCGCAAGAAATCGAATCGATTCAACTTATCTGGATTCGTAATTAATCCCTCTTTCTTCATCTAGAATTTTTTCAGAATTCAGGATGCCCCATAAAGGCCAAGGTCATTGCTAAATCTGTGATGTTGTCAGGGTTTAATTTTTAAGTTTTTCAAATCGCTAAGCTTGATGCCAAATTTTATATAGATTGATTTTTTCCCCGATTCCCGAGTAAGCGTACTTCACTTGTAGAGAGAAACAGACTTTTTTGATGTTTGCGGGTAAATCTGACTGAAGTAAGTTCCATAGTTGATTCTCAAATCCGATAGAATACCTGCTCTATTTCTTTGGTAAGAAAAAGTTCCAGAAAAGACCTGCTAGCCTCCGAGGATAGGATCTCTTAAAGATCTCAATTTTTTCAGAGTTAATCCCCCTTCCCCTAAGAGCTTCTAAAGCTATCTGCTGCAGGCATTTCCCACAGTGTATTTTCGTATAAATTAATGTAGCTGTGAGCTCTCATTTACTCATTTTCGAGACTTGGAATACGTTTTCCATTGATTTTATATCAATGGGGAATACCCCATATCCCAAACCATTGCTATTTGTAAAGGATGGCTGACGGTTTTTCTAGGCCTATTGCCTTAATCGATTGGTTAAGTTTTTCTTTTTTCGATGGAAATAGAGAATATTTTTTTTTGTATGGTCAGCTAACTAAAGTGATGTCAAATATTGAGGGCATATTTTCCCAGACCATCTTCTGCTTTTTGAGAGATTGGAAAATTCAGTGATTACCACCAGTTTTTTGGTCATAGGTAAGGTTGTTCTGAAAAAATTGGGCGACTGATTGATTGACCCAAACCTTCACTCCATTTCTGTAAATCTAGTAGGGCTCTCTTGATCCAAATTCCCAAACTGATTCATTCCAATTTGCATTCCCATTGGCAAACTTCTTTAAATATAGGTTTTTTATGCTTTTTGAAAAAGCAGCTTCTGCCTATGGCTTTCTCTAGCTGCCTCATCATGATAGGACGCTTTATTGTAGATGATACTGCCATAAGTGACCTGCGTCTTTTAAATTGGGTAGCGTTTGTTCTGATGGTTTTGTGCCTGCCTGTCGGTCTTCACCTAGGGCAGAGGGGTAGTTTGATGTTAAAGGCAAGATCATGGTTGATTTCAGGATAATTGGGATTCACGATTTTTACCAGCCATAAAAACCGGCAAAAACCTCCTTCCATCCAGACGTCATTAAACCATTCGATTGACACTAAATCTTCAAACACATATGGGCTGTTTCATGTCCGATTAATTTAGGCTCTCTCAAAAGCCTCGGCCTCTGAAATCTGTGGCATTGCTATCCAAAAAATAAAGCTGATTCTCGTAGCTGAAATAGCTTCCTATACTGTTCCATTCCTCCAATAATGGAAAATAGGAATTGTCAGTGCAAAAGTCCACAATTTTTGAAAAGGGAAAGAAATATCCGGTATAACCTCTAAAAAGTCAACATGATTTACGAATGTAAAATAAAATAATTCAGGAATACTTGCCTTCGATTTTTTCTGAATTTGTTCCCGATAAAAAGCATTTTTTTTTGAGGGGAAGGTCCCCTTTCGAGTTAGCAGTTTTAAAAATCTCCAGCCCTTACAAAAGAGAAAAGATAAGAGCTCATCAGGTCAGACTCTTAAACTGTGTTTTGGTGAAATTCCCTCTTCATTGTCTGATCTTCTGGCTTCCCTGCCAAAGTACTTCCCAGCTTTAGGAGCTGTAATAGTTTAATGTTGTATTAGCCTTCAGATTCAGGTTTGATCAAAGCAAGGAAAGAAGGTGCTAGCACGGTCAGGAACGCAATAGCGTATACAGAAAGTCATCTTCGTTTAAAGGATAAGTCACCGGCGATGAATTTCGATTCCGAGTTGATTAGCTCCTGAATTTTAGTCTTTCGCATCTATGATGTATGATGTTCTTGTTCATGTTGATTCAGTTTGGCTTCCCATTAACATGTATGGTTTTAATGTTTTTTTCTGATTTTCATTGAAATCCAAAAATAATTTGGTGTTCAAGATTGGAAACAGTTAAATTTCTACTTTTAATATAAAGAATTTAATCTCTTCGTTTTTATTCTTTGGAATCGAAAAAGCCCAGCCGTATAATGGAATGTCTGAGATTTGTTTGTTTTCTGAATTTGGCTAGTTCCAAATAAATACCAGGGTCATAAAATGATCCTCAGAAAAAGTGGTAAAGTGCAGGAAATAGAAATGAGGATGCAAGAAATAGAAAAGAAGCCGGATTTTCATGCTTCAACAATCCAACATAAATCCATGAATAAGCAAGTGAAAATCCGCGAGCAATACTTTCGGGGTCTTGAGTTGCCTAAAAATAAGAAAAAGCAGCCCATTTGGGCCTGCTTTTCTTGTGATCCTCTGGGGCTCGAACCAAGGACCCATAACATTAAAAGTGTATTGCTCTACCAGCTTGAGCTAAAGGAATCTGAATAACCATAAAAAATTAAAAAAGCGGAACGTGATTCCGCTTGATTAATAAAGTGATCCTGTCAGGACTACGACTGAAACCTACTGCTTAGAAGGCAAGTTGCTCTATCCCGGTGAGCTACAGGACTGGATAAAAGAATGATCGAAGTTTTTTAAAAACTTCGATCTCAATAGTAATTAGAAGTCGGGGTGGCAAGGATCGAACCTACGACCTCCTCGTCACCAAAACGAGGCCGCGAATACCGGGCTACGCTACAACACGAAAACTTAACTTTCAAACTCTTACGACGAGTCAAGTTTAATTTTGATCCTTTGGGGCTTCCCAATAATGTCTGCTTCGCTCCGACTTCATCGAAACAGGCTGTTTCGCCTATCCCATTGTTTTTCAATAATCGGTGATCCTCTGGGGCTTCGAAACCCAGGACCCATACATTAAAAGTGTATTGCTCTAGCCAGCTGAAGCTAAGGATCTTTATAATCTTGAAAATTTTTTCAGAAACTTTAAACCACTTTTTCAGAGCTAAAACCATTCAAATTGGCTTCCTAGGCTTTGCTTTTTGCCAGATCATTACCGTTTATTGGACTTGCAAAAAATAAGCGACTCAATTTAAATGCCAAACCTGAAACAATCTTTCTCAGCAAAACTTTTTGAAATATTTTTCAACTCTCGGATTACAAGCTTTTAATTGTCAGGCAAGATGAAACTGGCCTGCTGCGTTGCTGATTCTTTATTAATCAGCGAAGTGTATAAGGAAGCCATGGAGATATATCGACAAAATTATCAAATAGGGGATATATTCCAGCTCATCTCTTGAAGATGGCCTTTAATCGAAGAGGGTAAGGTGATAACGAACAGTGCACTATTTACCTCAGTAAACTATATTCTGTCTCCTAAATCTCAGCGCGATACCAAGATAAAAAGTCTGACAGGGCAGATGTACTGGTAGGAGGTTATGAGGTTTCGATTCTCAGCGATTCCTGATTTTCTTGGTAAGAATACAGAGTACATCGTCGGATCTTGCATTGTTCTTAATGATCTCTGTTTTTCAAATTGGTGGATGGGAAGGAAAATTCATATGAGAAGAGAAAGTCCCGTACTGGCCACCGTATTATTAATTCTAGTCCCATCTTCGTTGCTAATAATTTTTTGGAAAGGTCCTCGAACGGATTGATCACCAGTAGCCCAACTCATTGTATCCCAAACCAACTGCAAGGTGGTGAGTTGTGGGAGCGAGTCCGCCCTGGGTCATCGGGTTAGAATAAAGTCAAAGTAAGACCAACTGGTACGAAATAGAATGGAAGGAGAAGGCTGCCTTATATCAAAAAAGATAATTGTCACCCAGATTATAAAAAAAATATTCCGAATGCTTGAAATCAAATATGGTCTAGTATAATTCTGATAATTGTAGATAAAAAAAAAGGCCTCGAATGAGGGCTTTTTTTGCAATTAGAGCTTCTTGAGCTCAATAATTTCGATAATAGACTAAATCCCCATGATCTGAAGTGCGATTTCCTTTCTTAATTTGCCAAACCCTGGCATAATCCTTAAACTTTGCTTTCTGCGATTAAATGCCTCCACTCGGGAGTTCCACATCATCGTGCTCGACGAATAGTTGTGCCATTAAGAACTAATTCAAAGTTTACCATTATCAGCGATTGATCTCTGCCTGATTCCATTCTCCATACGGCGTTACTGTTTCTTCACTACTGACGATCAGTTCGTATAAATCAACCTGCTCTATGGCGATAATTTAGCATCCTGGATTGACCTTCGTTATCCAAAACTTTGCATCTCGACCAGTTTTTGCCAAGGATATTGATATTTTCTTGGACTCTCGTTTATAAAGAAAATGACACCACTGTTCCGTTTTTGGGCAATCTTCCAACTCATACTTCAAGTGAAAGTTCTCAAACTCTTCGTCAGTAACAATATCTCCTCCATCAACCAGTCTGCCATCCGTCTTATTGATCGCATCTAGGTAAATAGGCCCATCTTGGATTTTTCCATGCATTCCGACTTCTCCTCCGCCGTAATTTAATGCATCCGCTAAATGATTGGCCGGCATGAACAAACTAATCCACCCAGATTCAGTCGGTGTTTCCCATAGTCATTTCTGCTACTCAGCTTTTTTTTCACCTGAGCAAGAAAATGAAAGGGTTACTAGTGCGGCTAATATTAATTGACTTTTCTTCATTTTTTACTTCTTTAAAGCAATAATATATTTCACCATATCCTTGGCATCTTCCTTCACTATTATAGGCTCAAGAGATGTGCAGGCATTGGTTGCACTTCGCCCGCATGCACCTACGCGCATTAATTAATTTTGAGCGCAGCATAATTGGATATTCTCTTCCCGTGCTTTCATATTTGGCGGCAACTTCCAGCATAGGAATGGTCCTACGATCTTTCGCGCTATGCTATGAACAAGACATAACAATCAGATGCTTTTACTTTCTTCGAGTCGCTTTTGATTATATACCGGATCATTTTGGTATTTCCTCTTCTAGGTCATCTCCTTCACAAGGAAGCTGCGACTACTGCTCGGCTACTGTTTTTCAGTTTTTGTTTCTCCGCCGCCGCACGCCAAAGTCAATGCAGCTAATGCGATCATTCCAATTTAAAGATTTGGTTTCATTTTCATTTGTAGTCTATTTTTTGAGTTTTAAAATCTAATATTTTTTTGTTAAACGCTTCGTCCGCCCCCAGTTCCAGCGAAATCACGAATGCCTTTTCAGTCACTCGAATGATATGCGAATCAACTAATGGAGCGGCCTTCTGCGCACCTTGGTTTTCCGGATGTTTGATCGCGCACTCCCATTCAAGGAACCCGCCCAGCCGTCGTAATTGTATTGGGAAAGCTTGCTAAAAATCCCGCCCAAAGTCAACCTGTCCATCTCCCAATGATCCTAAATCTTCCCTGCTCGCTCTAACCTCATCCCTTGATAGCCGCCATAACACTCTTGTTTTCCTGTGGATTAAATTCAAGCGTCTTTGACATGGAACAATTTGATTCGATCATGATAGAAATCGATAAACTGTAAAATAGTCCTAAACATTGTAAGACAAAGTGACTCGGATCATAGAGAATGTTTGCCCGCTTGTGTCCGCCAACGCTTATCAACGGAACATTTCAAAGGTGATTCCGTCATGAAGGGTCCTCACCTGGATGGAGTTCCATAACAACATCAACGCCATAGGATCAAATCCATTTAGAATCGCCCATGCTTTGCAAGTTCTGTGAAACCTGTTTCTACTAAGCCTGCTGGTCGCTGTGGCCAAGGATATAACTGGATGCCACATTAGAGCACCGGAAAAGTAGCGTGAGCGTTCAGCCTAAATTGCTGGATAGCCTTTGGCTGCATATTCATTGCTGTGTTCCCCATTCGGACTTCCTTCAGATTACCCTTTCAAGTTTGCGGGAGCGAATCCATCAAATAAATAACTCATTATAATGCCGGATGTACCGCTACCCAGCTGTCCTTGTAAAATGAGTAGAAGTTCTGTGATCTCCATTCCGGATTCTTTGACTATTCCGGCGATCTCATCTGCAATAGTCCTTGCTTTCAGCAGCCTTTGCAAATCGATCATCCGCGCATCCCAAGAAGGGATTTGAACAACCTTTATAACCAGTCCGCCATGTAAGGAACAAATTGTTTTTAAGAATTTATTGAAAGGACCGCATCATCCCGCAAACTGGCGCGTAGAAAAATTGCTGGGCCCTTTAATGGTTTTTCATGATATTTTAGATTATAGGTTTAATTTTTAACTTTTTCTACGACGAGCGGAGTCCATTTCAATTCTGAAAAGTGCTTTCAAAAAAACATGTTCAATGAATGCCATTCCCCGGATTCCATATTCGAACTCCAGGATAATCCTCCCCATTCCCTCTTTGGCTTTTTGACGCAACTTGGTCTGCATAAGATACATTTGGCAAAATTCGATAAAGATTGGCAAAAAGCCTCTACTGTTAAGCCTTCTGGATGGCCTGCTGGAGTTCTTGGTATTTTCCTGAGCAAGGGGTTCTAAAATAGCTCGTTCCAGCACGTAATTTGATCTGGGCCATCAGCCAGCGAACGAGCAGCGTATTATTGCCTCGTTGCCTGCCATTTCTAATCCACCTTTTTTCACCATAGTTCTGAACTTTCAAATTATCTCCGCGCCTGTATCCGTTTGCGAAGCCAATCAGGACTCCTGGAAGCTCCGTTTCAAACGCTAATCAGACCACTCCGTCCATCATCTATGGGACGCCCAGGGAATTTTGATATAGAGATCCGCACAAATCTGAAGCAACTTTCTCAACCGGTCACATATTCTGCCATGTGGAACGCATGTGTTCCGATATCCCCATGCAACCTGCTAGTCCATTTCTTTTATGGGTCAGTTCGCCATTGTGCTTGCTTGTTGTCCTCGGTTTTTTCCCAAAGCTTAATAAAGCCAGCACTTGAGGATATTCCACGTAGACTTTACGGTACTTTCCCGATTTTGCCTTCGCGCGATCATCTGCTGGCTTGCCTGGGGGGGGGGGGGGGGGGGGGGTGGGGTGATCATCGGATAGCCAGAGTAGGTGTGGGGTCAAATAAAACGTTGACTTGATGCTTTCAGAAAACAATGGCATATAGCGATTTTGGCTTCCTCGTAATTCAGCGTCAATGGTTTGTCTAAAAACCACATGAAAGCCTTTCTGAAGGGCTTTGACTGTAGGGTCAATAATGCACATTATTTGTGTCACGATGACCACACACATCGATTCTTTCAGATTTTGGAAGTAGAAGTTCTTTTTTAAACATCTCATCATAGCTGCCATATACACGTGATGGGTCAAGCATCCAGTTCCTCCCGCGAAGTTTAGATTTTTCTGGATTAGAGCTAAAAGCCCCAGCAGCAAGCTTCAAACATCCCGTCCATCAATCTTCCATTTAAGTGGATGGCACCAATAAAGGATCCAGGCGCCGCCTATTAATCCAAATCTTATTTTTTTTGGTGTTGACATAATTAAACGACTTTTTTTCGGGTTTTAAACCTTGAAAATAATTGATTTCCTACTGCAAAGTTCCATCTAAAATTCAGTGAATCGAAATCAATAATTTTTTAAATAGCTCCAGGTGCGTTCTGAGTTGGCTTTAGCAAATTAATTTTCTCGTTCTTTCTTCAAAATATCAAATGAACTGCTTAAAATACAGCAAAAACCCAAATTCTAAACTTTGGGAGGATTTAACTCCTAATTTAGCCTAACTCTTTGTAATGAATCTAGCTATTAAGTCCGCGCCTTTCGCTCTAATGATGTTTCTGGAGTTTTTTTTGTCTGGGGTCCTGGTATGTGACGATGGAACTTTTCTTAGGAGCTAATCTTTTGGCTAAGGATCAAGATAATCCCTTGGCATTTTCTACCAGTCATTTGGCGCCGAAATCATCGCCCCTTTTATTGGTAGGTTAATTGCAGATCGATTTTTTCATGCACAGCGACATCTTGGGCGTGGATTCAACCTGATTGGAGCAGGCCTGATGTACATGATGTAACAATTCCAGCAGATTTCAAATGGTTTTTTCCTTTCTCCTTGCTTACATGAATTCTTTTCATGCGACGCTCGCTTTTAGTTAATTCCATTTCCTTCAATCAAATGAAGGACCCCTGCAAAGGATTTTTTCTGTGATTTTCGAGTTTGGGGTACAAATTGGATGGATTGCCGGCTTGGGTTTTGTTTTTAATTCAGTTTTTTTTTGCTTGGACAGCCAAGAAAAGGACTGAAGTAAGGCCTGCTTGCGAAGATACTTGGCTGATGCAGCCCATTTTTTTCTTTGATTTGGGGTTTTCAGTTTTACCCTCCCTCAAACCTCCACCGCAAGCCTAAATCGATTGGAAAAATTAAGTTTTCAGAAATTAATGGAATTGGAATGCCTTTAGCAACTCCTTAAGCATCGAAATTTCGCCATATTCTTTAATTTCATGCTATTATGATTTGTATTCCTTTGGCATTTTATTACCCAAAATGTCAGTCTTTTCTAACTGAGATTGGGGTATCCAATCGACTGGAAAAATTGCCTTAGGTCAGGTCTCTGAGGTGGCTCCTTTATCTTGCTCTACCCCATATTCTTTACCCCGATTTGGGATTAAAAGACCTTGATCGTAGCCATGCTAGCCTGGGCTATTCGCTATTTTAATTTTTTTGCTTTTGGGCAATGCTGATGAAAGGTGTTCTGGATGCTTATTAGTAGGGAATTCTTTTACAACGGCGTATGTACGAATTTCTTCTTTCGTAGCGGGCAGATTTATATCCGATTCTCCATGTCGCGCCAAATTTTAAATCCTTCGGCCGCAAGGGGTAATCCACCTTGGCAACCTAATGAATAGGGATGCTAATTGGCTTTTGGCAGCGGGAATTGATTTCCATCACTTCCTTGATTCAACCGCTAATCCCGACTGGGAATCAATTTGGTTTGAATTTCTTCTTGGGTTATTTCTGTAATGGTTTCAGTATTTTTCATGGGGCTCTTTTTCCAAAAGGAGAAAAATTAACTCACCTCAATAAACCCTCATGACCAAAACCTATGAGCACTGGAAGGCCGAGAATTCCTTCAAGAAAGTTCTCCTAGGAGGAGCCGCTTCGGCGCTCTGACCTCCTTAGATTTTTAAAAAAAGAAAAGCAAAAAATGCTCAAAAGGAAACATTAAATCATGGCGTTTTTGTGCTTGGTTTTTTCGCGATTCATACGCTCGAAAGAGCTTTGTGTAGAAAGTAAAGAAAATCGGTATCAAAGGAATTGACCTGAATTGGACCTGATAATTTGGGAAAAATCCTTAAAAACATGGAATTCACTCCTCCATGTGCAAAATGGGCTGAGATCAGTTTAGTAGATGGGTTTGGGAAAACCAAATTTCATGACAGTTAGAAGAAAATTATGCTAGAGTAATTTCCCCTAGTTCCGCTCAAAGCTGGATATACCAATCTGCATTTGCTTTCTGGAATCGAAGAGGAATGGACGTGAGACTGGACTGAAAACTCTGTCAAGCTGGATTGAGCGGATTTATTCCGATTCGGCTGAAAAGCATGGAGTAGCCGTTCAAATGAGCTTCTTAATAGTCGAGTGGCATCACAAAGACTTTTATGGGCGAATAAATCTGCCTGGGGAGTGGAGCTCTGTAAGCGAAATAGTAGCGAAAAAACTTTAAACTGCTTTTTCCGATATCTATCATATGAAATAGATGAAGGAGACCTGCATTAGAAGTATTCGAACAATTCAACATTATTTTGGTCATTATGCATACGGCCGGTAATCCCGGGAAGGAATGAGTTGGATGAAATCAGGAATGCAACTAATACCCCGATCATGCAAGCGATCGTGGATTTCAGGAATATAAAGGATAAACGTCTCTCACGAGTTTTTTCGAAATCTTAGATAAAAATGGGATCATTTAAGCACAGGCCGTAGCGTTTGTGACGTAATAATTTAAATAAACCAAAACCAAATTATGGCAAATCAATCGTATGATGGCAAATTGTAGTGGGGTCAGATTTAGCGGGCGGTTTGGGCTGCTAAGGAGCTGCCTGAGAAGGGACTGAAAGTATTAGCTTTCCTCTCGAACGTGTCCGAATGTGGAACACAAATCAAAAGATTATAAGAGGGCGACTCTTCCGCCAATGGGAAGTACCTCAT
>Ga0163217_1097172_pt1 | contig 15119 bp, 24 predicted proteins | sample SynspAceP_FD_185933 | JGI IMG/M metagenome (GOLD analysis project Ga0163217, IMG submission 185933) | Saline lake microbial communities from Ace Lake in Antarctica - Synechococcus sp. Ace-P (PacBio error correction) | ecosystem: Environmental > Aquatic > Non-marine Saline and Alkaline > Saline ...
AGCGAAAAAAATCCGTGCAAAGGCGCCCTGCATGGCACCCAAGTGTTTGCCGTGGTTGAGACTGAAGAGGATGACACCGACCCTGACGCGCCGGGGCAGCTTATTGATCACCTAACTCCGCTGCCCAAGATGAACAAGGCGGGATTCCGAGCCGGATGGCCCGGATTACTGCGAAAAACATGGGTTATGGCCTGGAACCGATAGACTACAGCGCCTGATGCTGGTGCTCTACGACACCTGCACGATCCGCGACAAAGCTGACAGAAGGTCCTACAGCTACTGGGCCGCCAGCCCAGCGCAGTAACGCCCTCAATCCAATCTCACCCTCGGGTGGCCGGCTGCGTGCCCAGCAGGAGGGTGAGAGCCTGCTGCGGCGGGTGCCGAACTGGATCTGGTTCATAAGGGGCCCCAGCACGCCAACCGCCTGGGGCATCTTGGCTGAGCAGGTGGAGAAGCGGTCAGCAGGTGGTGGCCACCGGCGAGCCATCAACATCTTGAAGACATCAACACGGCCCGCCGCGACAGCGCGGTCTGCGGTTGGGTGAATGTGATCTACGGCTTGCAACGAGCGCTGCACTATTGCCGTTGGTTGCGGCGGTGCGGGGTCAGGAAGCAGTCGCGAACCCGAGACGATTCCGCCAGGAAGATCCGAAGCCCTGGGCTCGCGGGCTACCGCGAAATCACCCTGCTGGCCAGAACATTGATGCTACGGTCGTGACTTGCCCGGCATCACTGCCGAGGGTCGGCGTCAGCACAGCGCTCACCGAACTGCTTCCATCACATTCACGACGTCGAAGGGATCGAGCGCATCCGCTTCGCCAAAGCCCACCGCCCGCTCCTTCACCCGAATCGGCTTGATCGACGCCTGCGCTCGCTGAGCAAGGTTGCGAACACTTTCACATCCCTTTTCATGAGCGGCGATGACGCCCTGCTTCCAAGGCAATGGCGCGCGGCTTACAGCGTCAGCCCGCTACAACGATATCGAGCGCATCCGCCAGCAGAATGCCGATGCGGCGATCAGTGCGACGCGATTTGTGGGCTTTCCGGCGAATCGAGCCCCAGTTCCGCGCCACCATGGACCTGGTGGAGGAGATCGGCTTCGACCTGCTCAACACCCGCCGGCCTAACCGCCCGCGCCCCCAAACCCCCTGCCCGCCACCTGGCCAGGACAGTGAGTGAGCCCGTCAGGTGAGCGGCTCCAGCAGCTCAATGCCGCTGGTGGAGAGTGAGCCCCTGCCGGCGCAGTGCCGTTACCTGGGCCGCCGCGAGATGGTTGCTGGTGGAGGGGAGCAATCCCCGCGATCCCTCCCAGGATGGCCGGACCCGCCAACCGCTCACCTTCTTCCGGAACTCAAACAGCGGGAAAAGATCTACCAAGCCGGTGATCGGGGTTGATGGTCAGATGAGTCGGTGACGGGCCTTTTCTCGTCAGCGGCCATGGCCGTGCGCTGAGCCGCTGCCCCTGGGCAGAACCCCGATCGCTGAATACGTTTGGGCGCGATCCGGCCTTCCTTGCGTATGCCCCGCTCCCCTCGCTGGCCTTGGCTTGGTGTTCGGGGGTGTTCTCAGGTGAGCATGCGTGGTCGATCCGATCGGCGATCACCGTGATCGGCGCCCTGCGCCAAGCGGCCCCAATGCCGCCGGCCTTGACACGGTGAAGCCTTTATTACATCGACGCACGGGGCCATTGGTGGCCTCCGCCCTTGCCGAGGTTGCGTGCTGGGCAGGGCGTGCGGCCACGGCTGCCGATCTCCCGCGCGGCATCCGCAACGGGATGGGCTTTCCCAGGGGCCTCCCCCGAGGGAGCGCCTGGATGTGGGGAGGTCTGGTTTTCCTGGTGCTGCATGGCCCAATGGGCGAAGACGGCACGATCCAGGGCCTGTTCAACTGATGCAGGTGCCGTTTCGTGGGCTCTCGCGGGTTGCTCGCTCGCGGTGGGCATGGACAAGCAGGCGATGAAGGCCCGGCCTTGGCCGCCGCCGGATTACCCCAGGTCCCTATGCGGCGGTTCCAGCCCGCTGAGCTTGAAGGCCGAACTGAACAGACTGCTGGCCAGGCCTGAGCGTCCAGCTTTCGGCTATCACCTGTTTCGTCAAGCCGGCCAAACTGGGGCTCCCCGTGGGAACAGCAAGGCACGACGCCGCTCCCTGCCTGGAGGCCTGCGAGAGGCGGCCCGCTTCGATCGCCGTCTGGTGGTGGAAGCAGGGGGTGGCGCGGGAATCGATGTGCGGTGCGCGCGAAGCGGCCAGGCGCCGCAGCAACGTGGGCAGCGTCGGTGGTGGTGAAAATTCTGCTTCGAGGCCGATGGTAACGACTAACCAGACAAATTACAAACCGCTGGCTTGAGAGCCGCAAACGCTGAATCCCAGCCCGCTTGCCCGCTGGAATTCAGGCGGAACTGCAGACGACTGGCGATCCGGGCTGCAGGCGGTGCGGCGGCGGGGCTGGCCAAGGTCGCCTTTTTTACGATGAAAGCGCTGAAACCTCTGGCTGAACGAAGATCAACACGCTGCCGCCTTCACCAGCGAAGCATCGGTGCCGATGCTGTGGGAGGCCAGCGGGTGTATCACTTGTGGATCTGTGCACCAGTTTGGTCGGGCGTTGCGGGAGACTTATGGTTCCGCATGGTTGAAGAGGCGTTTGGGCGCCATGGAGTCAACGGCTTGCTCTGGTTGCCTGTGGTGGTCCTTTGGAACTGCTCACGCCTTGGCTGCTGGCGCCGCCGAAAGCGCCTGTTTCCGCTTGGCTGGGCTGAAGGCTCTGAGCTTCGCCAAACTTGATGCTGCGGCGCCGCCCGGCTGCTCGATGGCGTGCTCACTCTGGAGCAGCTTCGAGGCCGCCAGCTCAAGCCCCAGGGCAGTTTTTTGTGATCACAGCTGAATTGCTGAGTTGATGGCCCTCGGCTCCGGTGACCGCGCCGCTCCCGAAGAAAGCCAGGGCAGTTGCGCCTGCGCCTGGTCCGCAATGGCGACAAGAAAGATCTGGATTTTCTCCGATGGCCGAGCGGGCACGCCGCTGGATGAATGATCTGATGGCGCGCTCCGTTGTGAGCTGTGATCAACGTCTCCACAAGTCCCAACCCCCCAAAGCCCTAGCTCCCCGGTGTGGAAGCGCAGGCGGCGCTGCGCGATCAGCGCCCCGGGAGCGCTCCACAACCTCTGAGATTGGCCTTTCTTTTCGCCTGTGCGGCTGGTCTCGCACGGACTACTCCGCCATGGCTGGAGCCTGCGCGGTCCCTGAGCAGGTGACGTGAATCGGCAGCCAGCAGGTGAAGCCTATCAGGTGGTTGAGGCGCTGGGCTGCAATTCCCCCGTCTGCTGCTCAACCTCCAACCCAAGCGTTTGCAGCAGAGGCTGGCGCGGCGCTGGCCGGTGGAGAACGTCGAGGTTTTAGCGGCTGTGAATAGCTCCTCGGTGGATCGATACTGGTCGACCGCCAGGCCGTCGACACCGCGGCGCAGCCGGGAAAAGGGCGCCGGTCTATGAGCGGGGCTACCGTCGATCGTCTGGGCAAAATCTGGATAGCCTGAGCCACCGAGGTCGCCCTCAACCAAGGACCATCCGCAAGCCGATGGTCTCGTGCTGGGCCTGGCAGGCACTAGGCCCACCGTTCCGGCGTTGGCCCAGATCCTGGAGCGGCGCAACAGCCTGGGAACCCACTGCCAAGAGATCGGTTTCGAAGCGAATGGCCATCTTTTGCTGCGGACCAAGGCGCTTTGGGCCAGAATAAAGGGCCCGGCCGATGCCAGCTCCTCGTCGCCCTGAGCTGATACATCACCTCACGGAGCTGCAGGCCCACTCAAGGGCCGAACATCCAACTCGATTGATCTGAGTGATTCCCGACAAGCCGGAACTGGCGGCCGGCTGCCCCGCAAGAGGCTGCAAGGGTTCCACCGGGACCGTTACGGCCGGCCAATTGGAAGGTCATAGTGTTCTCGAATCAGGCTTCCAAGCCAAAGGATGTTAAAACATGGGGGGTTTCACGTTTGGCAGAACATAATCGCTGCCGAAGCCGAATGGATGAGGGTTTCTTTCGATGGAACCTGCAGCTGACGCCAATACTCACCTCCACTTACCAGATTCTCTGCACGTTTCCGTGACCACACCCTCCCACTCCCTTCTCCCAGCACAACGGCAATCGTGCCACATCCAGACCGCGCGATCGAAGTGATCGGTCGGCGGGGGCGGCAGTAACGGGTCCAACCGGATGATCGCCTCGAGTCTCGAGGGGGTTGGCTACAGGTTCTCAACACCGATCTCAGGCGCTGCTGCAGTCGGCGTCCCCAGACGCGGGTCAGTTGGGCAAGAAAATTGACACCGGGTGCTTGAGCCGGTGGCCAACCGGTGATCGGCCAGAAGACCGGCGGAAAGAATGCGCCCGAATTGCTGGCGGCGCTTGAGGGCGCTGATCTGGTTCTTTTATTGCCGCCGGAATGGGTGGCGGCACGGGCAAGGAGCGGCCAACCGATCTCGCCGAAGTCGCAAGGAGTGCGGCGGCCCTCACCGTTGGCATCGTCACACCGTTCAGCTTCGGGGGCGCAAGCGCAGAAGCAAGGCGGAGGAAGGCATTGCCAGGCGGCTGAGCATGTCGACAACCGATCGTCATCCCCAAATGACCGGCTGCGTGATGCGATCGCCTGGTTTTCTGCCTCTGCAAGAGCGTTCCGCGCCGCCGACGACGTGTTGCGTCAGGGTGTGGAAAGGCATCAGTGACATCATCAGCCAAACCCGGCCTGGTCAACGTTGGACTTTGCCGTGTGCGTTCGGTGATGACGATGGCCGGCACAGCCTGCTGGGCATTGGCGTGGGTTCAGGCCGCTCCGTGCCACCGAGCGGCCCAGGGCCGCGATGAGCAGCCCGCTGCTGAAATCAGCACGATGATGGGCAAAGGGCTGCGTGATCACGTCAGCGGGGCAAGGCAATGACCCTTGGAGGACATACCATTATGCCGCCGAGGTCATCTACGACCTGGTTGAATCCCGATGCCAACATCATTGTTGCGCGTGGGTGGATGAAAAGCTCCGAAGGTGAGATTCACGTCACCGTGATTGCCACGCTTTGAAAGTTGGGCATTGCTACAGGACCAAGACAACGTCCACCTCCAGTTTCTGCCAAGCCCCAAGCCTGCTGCTATGACCCAACCCCGGGCCCCCCCCGGGGGCCCCCCCGATCAACGGGGTGCCAAGATCCCTCCCTTCTGCTGAACCGCGCAGACCCGCACGTAGGCCGAGTAGACCCGGCAGGCTTCGGGGGCCGGCCATTCCTACCTGCTGACCGTGCAGCTGCGTTGTGTGCCCGGCTGGATTTCGTTGGCCTTGCGTTGGCATGCCACAGATTTACCTTCAAGGTCCAGTCCTGAAGTCAGCCAGTTGCAAAAGGGGTGACCGGAGCCGACGCCTGCCGAGCATCCCGTGTGGCTGCTCTTCCGGGTTTCTGACCAGATTTGGGCGTCCCGGCCGCATCGGTCCGAGTCGAAGCGGATGATAGCAAGCCTAGAATTAGAAGCCCGCCTGTCGGTGCCGATCCGTCCCGTGATCGTCATCGGCGCACAGGCGGGGCAACCGATGCGGCTGCTGACCGCCTTGGGATGCGCTCCTCGCGGCTGGGTGGAGGAGCAGGCGCCTGAGGCGCGCTTGTGGGTGATTCGCTGGCGATGGTGGCGCTGGTCACCCCCACCTGCCGGTGACGCTCGACGAGATGATCACACACCGCGGCCGTGGCCCCGGGGCCCTTGAGCGAGCGCGCCGGTCAGTCAACCCTGCTTGATGCTGCGATCGTGCCTTCCTGAAGCTATCAGTGCGGGCCTGATCAACGCTGGGCGGCAGGCCGGAAGGGGTTCTTAAGGAGACGGCGGCGGCGGCCGGAAGCTGGAGGGGGCTGAACCGGAACCTTGTGGTGGTTGATCGCCCTTGTGCGTCGTGGCATCCCGGTGATGGGGCACCTCGGCTTGACTCCCCAGTCGTGCATTCGCGTTCGGCTATCGGCGCCAGGCAACGACCCGTCAGCAGGAAGCGCTTGTGGCTGCAGGCGAGATCTGCCAGGCGTGCGGCTGCTTCGCCCTGGTGCTCGAAATGTGCCTGCGGAGTTGGCTGCCGGCTGCGGCGGGCAGTTGGCGGATCCGTGTGATCGGATCGGAGCCGGTGAACGACTGCGACGCGGCCAGGTGCGGGTGACCGCCGATCTGCTCGCGCTCGGCGCCGCCAGCCTCCGTTCAGCCCGGCCTGATCGGATGGTCGTGTCTGGCGATCGAGGCGCTTCAGAGGTTGGTGCGGGCCCAGAACGCTCATCCCACCAGCCCAAGCAACTCCCGCAGCAACCGGCATTGCTGAGGCCCAGGCCAGTCGGTCACTGAAGGGCCAGCGGTCCCCTCAATCAGCAGCATGGCCCTTCTTCAAGGAAGGCTGCAGCCGCTGCCGCAGCGAGGCCAGTGCGCGGCGGCTGGGCCGTAGTCGATGCGCTATCTGCCCAATCGCCACTCCTTCGCGCCGGCGCAGGCCACCAATCACAGCTCAATCAAACGTAGACCTACTCAAACGAAGCGCTCTGCTCAGGCGTGAGCCTGGCGTTCGGGCCCGGCTCGGCCTGGCTGGTTTGCTCGGCTTGTTGCTTCGCTCAGCATTCCCAATAGGCGGCCGGGTTTCGTGGCCTGCCATCGCCGCCGTCGGGGCCGAGGTGGCTCCCAAGCCCGAACCACCCCACCAGCCTGCCGTCCAATACACCCGTTGTGCGTGAACATGCCGGCGCCTGGCGTACATTGACTTTTCGTATGGCCGTAGCCCGCCGCCTTCAGCCGTCGGAGTGAGTTTGCCATCAGGTCAGCCGAGGTCGCATCGGCAGTGGCAACGCGCCACGCTTTTGGCGCCAGGCCGAACACGGTGCCGGGTTCGAACGATCAGGTCGTAGATCGAAAGGGTGGGGCGGGGTCAACGGCCACGGGCCTGGCGCAGCTGGTTGTGCCAGTGGTTTCAGTCCTGTTCTTTGGCGGCAAGCCCTGGGGAATCAGGTCGAGGCTCCAGCTGCCCAGCGACCCGCCCGCTGCGCCTGGGGCCAGCCAGCGGCGGGCTTCAAGCAGGTCGGCGCGCCGGTGGCGGCGGCCAAGCGTCCCAGCACGGCGTCATCGAAGCTCTGCCCCCAGGCTGACGCGGTTTGACGCCCGCGGCCACACGCCGGTGAGGCGGGCTGACGAAAACGCCTGGCCGGGTCCATTTTCCTGCTGATCTCCGCACCGGCAGCAAGGCCGAACTGGCAGTCCAGGCGGCGAGCAAGGCCGCCGAATCTGCCCGGGGGTTGAGCAAGGAGGGGGTGCAACCGCTCAGGTACCGGTGGAGAGGGCGGCCCTGATGGGCACTGCTGATCTCCCATGCAGCAGCGGAAGGTAGGCGGCGATCGAGTTGGAGTGGCGCGTCGCTTTGTTCCGAGGGGCGACACCGCGAAGTTCGCAAATAGAAGCAGCGCCGCTGACAGAAGGGGATGCTCAGGTAAGGCGACTAGGGGTTCACGCATGGGGACGCGGGCCGGCCGCGGGCAACGGTAATGGAAATCCGAGGCAAGGCAAATCGACCCGAATCGCCATGCTGCAGCTTCTGACAACGGTCAGGCCAGACCAACCCATGGTGGACCGTGACCTGCTGTTGTTTCTGCTCTCCGGCGCTGCCACGCTGGCTGGGCGTCGACCCTGCTGCTGCTGGTGCTGGATCAGGTCCGGAACCTGGAGGGCCTGCGCTGGGTGCTTGGCTGGCTTTGGCCTTTTTCGGCCTGTTGGGCGGATTCTTCTTCAGCTGTGATGCGCCGCCGACTGATGCGGCAGGTGCCGCGGCGATGCCCCACCGAATCTTCGGTGAGCGGGCGTCGGCTGAATCATGGGCCTGCTGGTCGGCACCTGCTGCTGGCCCCGACCTGCCTGTTTGCCGCTCCTGGGAGGTGATTTCGGTGAAGCCCTGGCGGCGGTGCTCAGCAACGTCTTTCTTCGGGGTGCTGGTTACCAACCTGGCCGAGTGCACGACGCACCCTGCTGCGCCTGTTCACGCCCGCGAGCACCGACGCCCCTGCTGGTGCCGCAAGGGGTGTTGAAAGCCCGCCAGCGCCAAAGATCCTCGACACCAGCCGTGATATTGATGGCCGCATCCGTGGCTGCTCGCATTCGGCCTGCTGGAGGCAGGTGATGTGGCCCAGGCGTGATCGACGAACTCAACCAGCTGCCGACTTCCAGCAACACGAAAAACGCGCAAGGCCGCCCGTGGCCCTCAACACTGCTGGCGGTGCTGCAGTGAGCGCTACCGGGGCCGCCGCCTCGGTGGTGAACAGCACACGCAAGAAGGGAATGGCTGCCACGAGACCAAAGTCTTTTCTCTATGTGACGAGCCTGATACGCACCGCCCAGCCCACCTTGGTCCAGGTCTGTACTATCCCGCGCCGCGATTAGTCACAGAACTCATGGCCGTTTGGCTGAGGTGCAGGAACTCAAGGTGATGATCTGAGGCGCCCTGGTGACGCCTGCGGCAGAGTCCACCCGGCGATGCACTGCAGCTGAAGATCGTGCGCGAGGGCAAGGGAAGCCGATCAGGGGTCGGATACCTGGAGGAACGCACACCATGGTTGTGGGAGGCGGCCCCCCAAGCGGATCGGCCAACGCTGCCGTCACCGTGACCGGAGCCCTGCACGACCTCGACGCCGCATGTTTGCCGTGGCGAATCCAGACGTCCCAAGGAGGGGGCTGTGGTTCGGCCACAGCTGGCCCCGCCTAGGCCTCGGGCCCTATGTTGAACTTAAGACCCTGAGTCCGGTGCGCTCGGCCCCTTATCCCGGCGATTCCGGGCGATGCGGCAACCGCGCCGATCTGCCGTCGCTGCTGTGAAAGAAGCGAATCGTCTATCTGGGTTTGCCACTCTTTCCGACGAACGACGCAAAGCGCCAGATGGGCGTGGATGTGACCGAGCTGATCGCTCGCGCAGATGCCCTATTCTGGAATTCGACAATCCGAGAAGCAATCTTTTTTCTATATCACTCAAACGGGACGAGTTGGTACACCGGCGGATGCGATCGGGTTTGAAACCGAAGCCTTCGCCATCTGCCGACACGATTCGCTTACGTCAAACCCCCGTCCACACGATCTGCATCGGCCAGGCATGGCAACCGCCGCCATGATCCTCCCTCGGCCGCGCCAAGGGCCACCGCGCCGCCTGCCCCACGCCTCAATCGTGTTGCAGCGCAGCCCCGCTCCGGCGCTCGCGGTCAGGCCAGTGACATCCAGATCAGGGCCCAGGAGGTGCTGCAACAACAACGCAGCCATGCTCGACAGCTCTCGAGAACACCCGGCCGCACGCCCGAGCAACTCAAGCAAGGATCCGATTCGGATGACCTACTCACGCCGCCCGAGGCCCTGGATACGGCTTGATCGATCGATCTTGACCAAGCCAGAAGAACTTCCAGCGCCGGTGGCCGGCGCGGCCTGAACGGCCTACCTACTGCTTTCCCTTCCTCGTTCCACCCTACCCCACTTCCAGCACCATGCCCCATCGGCACCCCCAGCGTTCCTTAACCGTCCTGCCCGCAGCCAAGTACGAGCGTTGGGTCGACAATCTACACCCGGCTTGGGTGTAGAAGCCGCATTCTCTTCTCGGCAGGAAGTCACGACGGATTGCCAACAGCCTGGTGGCCCAGATGCTGTATCTGGATTCCGAAGACAGCAGCAAGCCGATCTACCTGTAACATCAATTCTCCGGGTGTTCGGTCCACCGCCGTCTGGCGATCTCGACACCATCCGTCGTCAAATCGGAGGTGGTCACCATTTGGTCGGTCTGGCGGCGAGCATGGGCCCTTTCTCCGGCGGCCGGCACCAAAAGGGCAAGCGGGTGGGCCTCCGCCACAGCCGGATCTATGATCCACCAGCCCTCGTGCACAGCCAACGCCAGGCCAGTGACATGAGATCGGAAGCCGCGAGATCCGCGCATGAAGGACATGCTCAACCAACTCGCTCGCCGAGATGTTGCGCCAGCCCGATGAGAAGGTGCCAAGGACACCGATCGCGAACTACTTCCTCAGCGCCTTCGAAGCGATGGAGTTACGGCCTGAATCGATCGGGTCCATCGCGCCCCAGCGAAGCCTGAGGCGGGATCGCCAACCGTAGGATCCGATCTGCCCTGCCCGATCAGCCGGAATGGCCCACTCTTCTACGACAACCGACGCCGACCTCAGCCCTTCTGAACGGCAAAACCGTTCCATCATTGGCTACGGCTCCCAGGGCCACGCCACGCCCTCAACCTCAAAGGACAGCGGCGTCCAGCGCTTGTGTGGGGCTCTACGAAGGCCAGCCGCTCGGTGGAGAAGCCAAGGCGGATGGTCTTGAGGTGCTCGCGTCGCCGAGGCTTGTGCCAAGGCGGACTGATCAGGTGCTGCTCCTGATGAGACCCAGAAATCGTGTACGCCGCGAGATTCGCGCGACCCTGAAGCGCCGGCAGGTGCTCAGCTTCGCCCATGGTTTTCAAACACCGCTTCGGCCAGATCGTCCTCCCGCCGATGCTGGACGTGGTTGAATGATTGCGCCGAAGGTCCTGGACACACCGTGCGCTGGGAGATAGAACGCAGGGGTTCAAGCACTGTCGGCCATTCACCAGGACGCCACGGGCCAGCCCGCGTTCTGGCGATGGCCTATGCCAAGGCGATCGCGGACCGCGCCGGCATCCTTGAAACAATTTCAAGGAAGAACCGACCGGATCTCTTTGGTGAGCAGCGTTGGCTCTGCGGAGGCCTGAGTGAGCTGTGAAAGCCGCTTCGAACCTTGGTGGAAGCGGGCTATCAGCCGAGCTGGCCTCTTCGATGCCTGCACGAGGTCAACTGATCGTTGAATCTGATGTCAAGGGCGGCCCTCACCGCCATGCGCGATTGATCTCCAACACCGCCGAATACGGCGACTATGTGAGTGGCCCTCGCCTAATCACGGCGGAGCACCAAGGCGGAGATGCGGCGCATTCTTTGTTGAATCCAGGACGGGCACTTCGCGAAGAATTTCGTGGCCGAATGCGAGGCCGGCAACCGGCGATGACCGCACCCGCCAGCGTGAATTCCCAGCTCCCGATTGAGCAATGTCGGCAAGGGCTGCGCCTCGATGTTCAGCTGGCTCAAGACCACCTGATCCGGATCCGCGCGCACCCTGCCTGCTCCCCTGGCTTGCCGTCGCGTGGCAATGCCTGCTCGGATCGCTGATCGGCCGACCGCGCGGCTGCTGCAATCCGGTTCAGGTGATGGGCTGGTGGATCGCCGTTTTGCGCCAACGGGCGAGGCTGGGCAGGTGATCAGCCTTGCGCCTACGCTCGCCCCGGGGCCTGATCACCGTGCTGCTGGTGGGCGGAAGTGGCCCGGGCCCTGGTTGGGCCCTGGAATGCCTGGCTCGCTCGCAGCCTCTGATCGGCCCAGCCGCCTGCTGTTGCTGGCCCTGGCCAGTTGCCTGGGGTGAAAGCCTGGATCGGCCGTGCGAGCGGTTCTGGCGGTTGGCTGGCGCAAGGCTGGGGCTGACAAGGCTTGGGGCTGCCACGATGGGCCCAAGCGAGCATGGGCTTGGAGCGGCCCGTGCTGCTAGCCTGGAAATCGTCGGCCGCGATGTGGAGAATCTTGACTGGGGCCGGCATTCTGCGGGCAGCGCGGAAACGGCCCGCCGAGAACGGCGTGGATGTTGTTTTCGCTCCCCTGTTCTGGATAGCTGGTGGGGGTGGGCTGGGGGGATTCGGCCTGTGGGGAGTTGGTCTGTGGGGAGCAACCAAATCGGGCGAAGGTTTCCTGCAGGGCACTCCGCTGGCCTGGGCCTACAAGCCTCCAGCACCCTCGATTCGATGCTGGGCTATCGCCGCGGAAGGTGCACGTGGCCTCGGCAACGGCCGGCGCTCGCCTCGATGACCTGCCTCACCTGGTTTGCCCTGCGTTCGTGGCCCTGAGCCTCCCCTGGGTCAGCGGCCGGGGCCTGCAGGCGTGGGACAGGTGGGATTGCGTTCGGGAGGGCCGCAGTGGACCTTCCCCATAGCCGGCTTCCCCAGGCGGCCATATGCCCAGGCGGCCAGGTGCAGCTCGAAAGGGGTCAATCAACTACCGGGAGAACGTCCCGCCATAAGCCGCTGCTTGCGTCGGATTCGCGGCGTCGAATCAAGCCGGGTTGAGAGGATCCTGTCGTTGAACAGCGACTGGAAGTGCTTGGTTGTTGATGGCCTGCCCTGGCGCTCCCTCGCTGACAGGTTCTGGCTCAGTAGGCGCCCCCTGTCCCATGGGCAAACAGGAATCACTCCGATGGTGCGATGATGATCGTGGATCGAGCCAGAAGGTCTGGTCTCTAAGCCTGACATCAAAGCCTGACCCGCTCGGGTAAGGAGAGGTTTGTTGCGACCGGACACCTCCAGAGGCCGCTGAGGCCAGGCCGACCAGCACCGTATCATCTGGTCCCGTAGCGTTCGAGGCTTCCGCTCTGACGAATCGGCCTAGGCCCGACCAACTCATTTGTCCCTGAGCACGTTGAGAACTTGGGGGGGGAAGTTCATCAGGCCTGGAGCGGCGCAGGACCGGCGATGGCGGTGATGCCGCGATCGGGCCTTGAGTTTTGAAGTCATTTTTGAACTCGGCGGAAAAGTCCGGGGATTGCTCCAGAGAGCGTGCAGGAATGCGATCGGCCGTCCGGACGCATGGTTCCGGAATTTTGATGCAGCCGAACTCCTCGTCAACTGCGCCCGACCGCCGCTGGACGTAGAAACCGGCCCCGTCGAGCTGAAACTTGACCAAATGGCCAACACAAGAAACAAAGGCTGCCAGCCAAGCACCGCCAGGGACAAAACAGATGCCTGTTCGCTTCGATGACCCTCGAGCGGCTTCGACTGCGCTCGATCAGCCCGCGTGGCCGGACAACAGCACGGCTGATGGGCTCGCTGGCGGGAACGCCGCCGGGATTCAGGGCTGGACGAACCAAACGGGGTGTAAACGTGGACGTTGCCAACAGGGCCACCACTCCAGAGGCTTCTCGCGCGGGTCGCCGAAGTGGGTTGGGCTGGTGAATGGTTACAAGCTCAGCGCATGCCTCAACTGTAAAAAATCATTTCCCGCTTCCTCCAGCGGCCGAAGGTCACTCAGGCCAGAGGCACAGAGGCTTCAAGCCAGGGGGAAAGGCCGGGGGTGCGGTTTTTGCCTTGTCTTTCATCATGCCTGGTCCAGTAACCGCTCCAGCAGGACCCCTCAGCCGTCGCGGAATCGTCAGGGCTTGAATTGGGCGGGCCCAGCGCTGCTGCTTCTTAGCAGCAGCCGCTTCCAGAGTGTCCCTCTTCGAAGAAAGACAGGGCTCGACGAGGGCCGTGCTGGTCTGCTGGCCAACAACAGTCCGGTCCGGTTGGGCTGGCGCCCGCTGGCCAGGCCAGCGAACGCTGTCGAGCAGTCCCGCGCCTGTCCCAGGGCGATGAAACCGGGGCACGGCGGCCCATGGCCTTCCACGGCGGCGATCCGAAATCTCAGCCCGCCATAGAGTAGCGCGGCAGCGACCTCAGTTCTTCACCTGCTCGTGAGCGATGGCCAGAAAAGGTCCCAGCATGGGGCCAGCCATGGCTCAAGTCGCCGTCGCTACCGGTCCTCACGACACTGAATCAAGGAGTCCGCTGGCGGTTGAACGCCCTGCACCACCAGGTCAACGCGCTTGTAGGGCACCAACCGGCAGACCGAGAGGTAGTACTCCTCCCGTGGCAGATCCCAGCGGAAATGCTCCACTTCACCGGGGGATGGAGAAACCTGAGACGGGCGCCCGCCAGCAAGCGCTGGATCCGCCGCGCCGTGAAGCGCGAGTTTGGGATCAACCGGTTCGGGCGCCGACTGCTGATCACATCCCACTGGCGCAACTGGTGGCAGTTGGCAGCGCACCAGGGACCAAGGCGGGCCCGCGGGCGACGCGAACCCGCCAGGTAGGCGGTGCGATCTGGTCCAGGCGTAGCGAACCGGCGTGTGTACATAGCTGACATGCAACTGGTCCGGTGCGGTGAGGATCCCCTTTGCCACCAGATTGCTGCTGCCTGATCACCAGGGGGTAAGCCAGAGAGGTCGAGCTGCTCGATCGCCACGCGGCAGCAAGGGCAGGTACTGCTGTACATGGCTGCGGCCCCAGGCGGCGCTGCACGAAAGGAATCTGGATTGCGGCCAGCCCAGCCAAGCTTTCAGGCTGTCGCTCTCCCCATCCACCAGAGCGCAACAGCTGGGGGTGGAGCAGCTGTCCAGCTCCCGCACAAACTGTTCGGCCCACCCACCGAACGGGGCGTGAACCATCCGTGCAACGAAGGGCGATGGGCTGGGCAGGGCAGGCATTTCGGCAACCGTAAGAGGGCGCCAAGAAGGGCGGCGCCGTCACGAATGCCTTATCTGAATTGGCGTTCTGCTCTTGGATCGATGCTGAACGCAAGCTCGTGCCCACCCATGGCGATTCGCGAACTCCTGGAAGGATTGCCCTCGATGAACCATCGATCGGCCCTGACAGCTTGGCTCAGCTTGGCATGCCACCTCGGTCCGGCATCGCGCCCTCTGGCCTGGCCGTCAGGCTCGGCCAACGCTCCCTTAGAGGAGGCGCCTGCAGGAAGGCCTGCAGGTGGCCTGGATCCTCCCGGAGAACGGGAAATTTCACAGATCCCCAAGGGTCTGGTGCTGCTGTTCCATTCCTGAAGCCCCGCGCCAGTACGGCCTCGCTGCACGGGATGGAAGACCTGAGCCGTCCTTGAGTGGGCTCAGACGATGGCGGACGCAACTTTGAGCCCGGCCCTGCAACACCCAACCGAAGCCAGCCCTGCGTAAGCAGCCTGCAGCCGCGGTCTCCCTCTGGGCGAGTAACCTGGTGGTGCCAGCCTGGACGATCTGAACCACAGGCATCGTCATCAGTGCTCAAGTTGGCTTTCTGCCCAGCGTTGGTGGATCACACTGCCTGTGGTTTGCGGCCGTTCTGGCCTGTGTGGTTTTTCCTCGTCCCTGGTGCCCGCAGGGCGGGAGCAGCGGCGCCTTCAGAGCTGACGAGGTTGAATTGGTGGCCATCCAAACAACACAGCATCGACGATTCGCTTCAGTAGGGTCAATCGGGGCTTACAGGACCGCCTCAGGACCAGCTTGATTCGCCGTAGCCAT
>Ga0163217_1105194_pt1 | contig 15119 bp, 4 predicted proteins | sample SynspAceP_FD_185933 | JGI IMG/M metagenome (GOLD analysis project Ga0163217, IMG submission 185933) | Saline lake microbial communities from Ace Lake in Antarctica - Synechococcus sp. Ace-P (PacBio error correction) | ecosystem: Environmental > Aquatic > Non-marine Saline and Alkaline > Saline ...
AACCCCCCATGGGAAAAGAGGGGGGATTAAAAAATCCCAAATTTTTTCCAAAACTAAACCCGGAGTAAAGGGATCTTTTCCCCAGCTTTTTTTTCTAAAAATTGGAAAGTTAATTTTGGGGGCATTCTTTTTGAAAAACTTGGTAAACGTCGTTTCCAACTTTGCGCATAGCAGCAAACCCATGAGATTCCAAATTTTTGAAATCAATCATTTTTTAACTTGATCAACAAATGGGCTTTTGGTATTTACCAATACTCCCATTTCTTAATGATATCCCAATTTTTTACAACTGTTAACGCCCTCAATCGTCAAAAACCTACTGCACCTAGGGATCCCACTTTGGGTTTTTTATCTTGCTACAATATTACAAGATCACTTCCATTTTTAAAATTAACTGATTTTCCATTTGTCTAATAGTCCGCCAAAAAACTCGTAGCCTGCGTAAGTTCGCTTCAAAATAACCCAATACACGATCAAGCTTCTTAGGGTGTCCCTATCAGATTCATGAAATCGTAAAGACCTTAAATGGTTTGGTTCTAAATACTTAAGATCGTATTTAACAATGGATCAAACAGATTTTGCAAAAGCATTTTCTTTTTTGGCTTGCTGTGGCAAGCTGCTTAGCATCCTCCAATAGATATCATAGCTTATTGGCCGATAAAATGTTTAGTCCTGCTGCCCCTACTAATTTTTTTTCTGGATGCGAGCCCATCCAAATATAATTCCATAACCAAGACCGCATAGGGCTGCTCATGGCGTCTCTTTGTTCTTAAATTTTTCCTTTAGCTTGAATCTACTGCAGTAACGCCATAAAATTGGCCAAATTCTGTGCACATCTTGATCAATAATAGCCTTCTGTAGAGGCAAAAATATTTTTGTTCATTCAAACCATAAACAATCTGAATTTACGAAAATTGAGCTCCGTTTATAGGGCAAGCAGCATTGCTGTTCAGCAACGATCTACCTTTTTACCCGAAACAGGCACCTCTTAAAGGTCTTTTTTAATTAGGCGTTTTCCAGAAACTTCTCCGTAAATTGCAAACAGGTGCATATCCAGGTTCTTTTTGAAATTTAGATTTGCTTTTGCAATGGCTACAGCTTTGCTGCGTAGCTTTTTTTTCCCATCATTCCGAAACGTCGTTGGTCGATGCAAAGCCCCAGTACATTAGTGATGACTCTAAAATACCAATTCGCAAGATTCAGTAGTCACCACATTTTGAAACCTTATCTTCGCGTGTAAAAACCATATTGATGTAAGTATCTTCCAATTCTAGCATCGCATAGGTTAGCTCCTAAAGACTTTGCTGTTTTAAGCCCACATCTGCCATTTTTTCTTTACAATGGTATCCATACTGGCTCTAGAGTGCCTCGGCAAAAATAGTATTGGCCCGTCTTAGGCTTGGGGTACTAAAAGTGCTCGCTGCCCCAAGTCCGGTACAACTGGCAAACAAAAATCTCCTTCTTTTCCATGTTGGTTGTTTTTTTGGTTTATTTTAAGTCATGCCTACCATAAAGTCCGTTAAACGAATTTCCCTACTATGTGCAACTGTCTATATAAAATGATCCCTAGGTAAACAAGGTAAGTAAAAGAATTAATTTTTAAAAAATGTGAATTACGGGAACCAAAAAACACATCACTTTAACATGTGATTAATTATAGCAGTTCACTGAATGATCATAATAAACGCAAAAGAACATCAACCGTTTTTATGTTTTAAGTCATCCAAAAAATTATATAGAACAAGACTTACTATAACCGAACCTAACCCATTTAAGAACGTCTTCTTTTTCACAAATTAGGACTACAGACTTGTTTTTGTTAAGGCAGATAACTAATTTTATAGCAAATTCAAGACAAAAAAAAAAGTAATGCATGGAATTAAATGTATTAGGCACTGCCTTACAAGCCTGTTGTAACCGATCCAGCAACTGGGTATTTTATGAGATGGCTATTGGTAGACAATTCTCAAAGATCCGGGCAAACCCAACATTTCTTTGTGGAGTGATTGACCGATGAATTTTTGAGCTATCACTAAAAAAGAGGCAATGATTTAAGCCTAAAAGCTCATTCCGGAGTGGAATTATCCCCGGGCTTGTGGCGGTTCAAAAATGGTGTTTATGTATTTCAAGAATGGCTTGCAGCGGAAAAAAGCAGGTGTCCGCTCCCCTCCTATTAATTCTGGAAGCTACACTTCCAAAAAGCCTTGGAGGACTACACCCTCACTAACACTTTTTAAAAACAGTTAAACGAGTATTCGGGTGAATAGCAACACACATAGGGTTTTTTTGATAAGATAAAAGCCTAACAAGTGTTTCACAAGTAGCCAACTAAACAATGGACTTTTAAAGTTAAATATGAATCAGTCCAAGATTCCAATATTGTGCCCTTATTTACAAAATATAAATTTAATTCGGATAATTTTGGTCCTGATTTAAAAACTATTGTAATCTTTTTGTGTCTCAATAGACAAAGAAATTGATGGTTTTTTCAAAAGCTTGTAATATGGTATCAGGGCCCACTATATATATTAGCTGCTTCAAATCGCTTTGAAGGCAGACCGCGGGTTAGTCCTAAAGAAATTGCAGAAGAAAATAAGATTCCCCTTCGGCTTTACCGGCTAAATATACTATATCAATTAGCAAAAAAATAATAATTATCGACTCTTGTAAAAGGAGCCACGGCGGATTCCAAATTGGAAAAAAAAATAAATTCCACAGCATTAAATTAAGTCAGCTTGTTTTTGCTTCTTTGAAATGGGGATCGCATTTATACAGGGAAATGTGATTAGGGTTAAGCAGAAAATGTAATGCAGAAAAACCCTGCCCTGTTTCACCATAAATTTATACAAATTAAGAAATGATCTAAAAACTAAATTGTTAGATGAAACAACCCTCTATGATGGACCACCTGGTCTAGATGTAGGGCTCACCTTTTTTAAAACGATAAAAAAAATTAACTTAAATCGAACAATTTTGTCTGATTCTAAAAAATAATAAATTAAATAGCGTACATGAAAACAAACATTGAAAAAAATATTGGCGTAGACTAGTGTTTGGCAAAAGACTACAGAACCTGCAGCGGTATTTTGGAAATTCGGAATCGATTTTCTGTTGCAATGGCCCGGAAGAAGCATTGAACAGGCTTGCTCTGAAAAACACTCAATGCTAAGCTTTAGTTTATGAAGCTTTTAGAAGCTATCGAAAATGTCGAAATACCGAAGATCTTTGAAGATTATATAAAACATGGGCTTTAGATGTCTTGTAGCGACCCATATGCAAAAAAACAACTCATGCCTATGTGGAAGAAACTATCCCTGTATTTGTTAAACAGTATTTAGAAAAAAATAAATGAGTTTCACGTGCGCCGTCATCCCAGAATTGCAAAGAAGTTTTTTGATTTACTTTAGAGTAGTGCCGGCGAGCTTACCATGCACATGAAAAAAGAAGAGCTGATTTTTTTCCATATGTTAAGAAAATGGTGGCTTCGAAAAACATGGTGAGGCATTAAAAACTCCAGCTTTTGAACGTACAAAAACCCCATTCCAAAGTATGAATGCACGAACATGACTAATGAAGGTGAGCGTTTTAGAAAAATTTTGAAAGACATTACAAAGGGGTATCAACCTCCAAAAGATGCTTGTGCTTACCCTATCAAGTGCGTCTCTTTATAAAAAGAATTCAAGACGACCTTCATTTACATATACATTTAAGAGACATAAAACATCTTATTTCCTAAAGCAGAAGCTATTAGAAAAAGGAACTTTTGGTATCCTAAAGCTTTAAACAAAAAATCTAATCAATCGTCCATTTGAACTGTGGTAGCAATACATCATATGTGCCCCCATTAGTAATAGTGACACGCTACAAGTTCAAATTGATTGATAATAAAAACAAATAACCCATTTAAAAAATAAAGCCATGAACCTATATCATAATCTGTTTTACTGAGTTTTAAAGAAAGCAATTAGGCTATTCCTGCCATTGCTTTATTGTCAAAGTTGTTTATGGCCTCAAATTGCTGCCATGTTAATACTTAAAAAGTGCTGCTCCAAAAGTTGCTCTAAGTTCTAGAACTTTTTTTAGTAAACTAATTGGTATGTATGTCGTTTAATGCAGCGGTTTGGCGCAACTAAAAACCTAAAGAATTACTTTAAACTTAATTACTGGATGAGTGTTGCTTCAGTATCGCGCATCATAGCTGCAACATATTATCTAAACTATTTAGATTTTTGAACGGTGAATCAACAGCAAGCTTAAAGCATTAAAAAACTTGCTGCCTGTGAGTGCTTCAAAATATACGGAAATAAAGTGCTTTTTGCCATGCCCGCAAATCCTTTGTAAAAAAGTAAAAATTTCTTTGTCCCTAAAAATCCGAATACCGTAACAGGTAGATTGATTTTTTATTTATGCTAAAAAATTTTGAATAACATCGAATAAAAAAAACAGACTTAAACTCACTACACCTAAAAAAAGTGAGGTGTAAATTAAGCCTATCGTAAAACTCAAATAGGTTAGCGGCTAATTTGCGCTAATAATAAGGGAAAAGCCGATGCTATTTGCAGGCACTACACTTAAGCCCCAATAACAGCGCAATAACTATTCAGATCTTGATCTGAAAAATGTTGAAAAAATAGGTTTCAATTTTTCTCTTTTTTCATATATCCATATCCTATAAAAAATAAAGGGCAATGGGCTTGAACACAAAAGCTCCAATCCGCCCTAAAACATTAAAGAATATCGATGGATTTGTCCATAAGGTCGATAAAAAAATGTAGCAATAACTCCTGCATTTTAAAACCCATACAAAATCCTTAAATTGTTTTTTATGAAAGTATCTGATGTTTGCTCTAGATATATACATAAAAAGCCCTATAAGAGTTAGTAACATCCAACGTTTGTATAAAAAATGTAAATAAAAATAAATAGCCATTCGGTACCTAAATAGAATAAAGGTCCCAAAACGGTCATAATAGCTACCCCAAAGCCAAGGCCAATACTTGAAATGACCAAATAAATCACGCTATTTTTATCATTTTAAAAAGAGGCCAAATGTTTTACTGTAAATCGGTGTTTTTTTATAAAAACCATGTTTAAACAATACGAAGCAAATTAAAAACAAGGTAGAAAAAACATAATAGAAATAAAAGCGCATAGCCTGAAATGGAAATGTTAGTAACATTCCTATCAAGCGTCACCTTGATAAAAAACAAACAAGCCCATTTATAGCTACTAGAAGAACTTGCTGTTTTCCTTTAAGTAAACAGCATACAAAAAGGTGTCCGTTTATGCTACATACACCCCACCTTAAAAGCGCAAATATGCGAATGCGTATGCACAAAAAAAATTTTATAATTTATGGGGATGTTCGCGATGAGCACAAAGGCGGCAATACCACGCCGAAAAGGCGGCAATGGCAAAATAAACCGAAAGACATATTTCAATTGTTTTTTAGGGAAAACCATACTACTCTTTAGGCCTTAAAAATATATTGGTTTTTTTTTGATGATCCCTTCATCTCAAAAAATAATTTGGGATAGCGATTAAATTTGAACGCTTTAGTTTAAATCATCAATTTATGGTTCCATTTGGAGATTGCATATCATCTCAAGGCTGGTCGCATCAAATGGCTAAGCCCAAGAAAACTAATAAGAATATGACCTATTTTAAAATTAGGTCTAAAATAATGCCTTTTACCTCGTAAAACTTGATTAAATATCCATGTTTTAAAAATGCATTTTTTTTTCTTTTACAACCAGTAAAAAGTGGCCAAAAACTTAAAATTATTTTGGGTACCTAAAAAAATAGCAGCTTATACAAGATTACCATTCCTTTCATATTTCCTGTTATGGGAATCAGGATTCCCACCATTGATTCCTCCTTTAAAAGTCTCACAGTACGGATAGATTCTGTTATTTCAATTAGTTGATGATATTTTAATTGAAAAATTACGGAAAATGTACTGCGACAAATTTGAAAAACCCTATTCTGAAATTACAGATAAGGTAGAAGATTTTAGGCTAAGAGAATCACATCATACCTAAATTTAATTCAAGATTAGCTGAAAAAAAGTTTGAAAGATTTAAAAATTTTACAATTCAATGCTACGAGCGAGTTAAAAAAATACTTTGCAAATGCTTCCTGAATCTTCACATCTAAAACAAGAATTTAAAAAATTTAATTCAGGATGGGTTTTTACCTGGATGAAATTAAAACTTGGAATCGATGAAAAAACCTGAAATGGGTCGTAATTGAGTGAATATCATGACTAAGTAAGACAAGGACAATTACTTGAAAAAAAAATTAGGTACCGGAATTTAATGATGCTCACGCTGCCCTTCGGGGTATGCAATAGTACTTAAGTTCCCTCTGTAATACTTTCTGCGGGCATGAGACCCAAGATTGTAGCAGCTATATGGAGCAGTTTTTGAAGACTTTTACCTGAATGAAAAACGGATATTCAAAAAGAAAATCGTTTTAAAAGTTAGGAATACGTTCGGCATTATTCAAGGAAAGTTTTTGGGCCAAAAAAGGGACTTTGGGTTTCCGAATATCGCATAGAAATTGGTTAAACGCGGAGGTCATGCCTTTGCTACAGATGGTCTTTTTAAATGGGGCCTATCTTAGAGGAGTTTAAAGAAACAAAAAAAATTTTAATTGCGTGAACGTAATATCCAGCTAGTAACTGCCGCACTTACCGCTAAAAATAAAAAAGAATTCACTACTACTGATTTACCTTTAATAACTACGCACAAAGGTGGGGTTGGAACTAAGCAGAGGAACAAATGATTTGCTTTTTGAGCTATTATACGAATGAATGCCGTAGGTTGGAAACGCCTTTTTTTGTTAGTGCCTGAGGCGACCACACCGTTGATCAAAAAACCCTGAATAAGTTGTAGTAGCTGCGAAAGAAGAAGATTGTATTGAGTACTATTTCTCCCTTAGGAAAATTCCATTTCACAGTTTGAGCAGAGTACAAAAGATGAAGAGAAGGCTAAAAATATTGCCAAAAAGAAGACCGGGGAGTGCTTGCCCTAAAAAGTTTTGTGGCTCTCAAAATAAGAGTTTTAGAAAGTGTATTTGTAACCGCATCCGGCAATACCAACAACTTAAAATTAGGAATAGAAAAGATCAAAATTACCCCACAAAAAAACATGACTAATCTATTGAAATAAAATCACTGAAAAAACCAAAATATCATGTACTGTGGGGGCTAGGTACTTCTGCCCTATCTCGCTATGGCCTTAAGCACCAAAACCTGAAGGTTAAAGGGGTTAACATCCTTATTTGTCCCGGACCGACACTTAGCCCTATTTCAACAAAATTCTTTAGTTTGTCAGAAATGGTTTCCAATATCTAGGGCGAAGAGGCCTAATACGATGACTAGAATCAGATCGAACCCAATAATAGTTTTAAGTAATCAAAGAGCTTAGCACGAGATGTACCTAGAATTATATCAGTGAATAATCGTGGCGCGCACAATATGACCCTACAGACATAGCAATCCAAATTAAGTATATTCAAAATTTGCTGCCAACATTACAAAGGAAGGGATTGCCTACTATCAAAATTTGAATGGCGCAAGGAACGGGCGCACTCTCACCAAAGCAAGTTAAAACTATAAATTTTAGACCAATTAATAGAAAGGTATCGTAAAGTCACTTGGAGCGCCGTATACGTAGGAGTTCACATACTATTTCTGAATCACCTGCTATGAGAGATAATTCGTAAGCATTATTATCGGCGCATCTATCGCTAACTGAATCGACGAGTGAACCACACAACTATATGGCGTGTGCTTCACGAGCGCGCTCTGTTCAATTAAATCTGCGATTCGATGAGATAAATACCTGTAAGTAACTCTATCCCACAAAGTGTGACCGCCTTCGTTGTACATATTCCACACACCACATAGCAAGAATTAATCTCTTTTGAGATTCATCACCGTCACTACTGACACAATCCTATAAAATACTTAATAAGTTTCTTGAACCTTTTACGCGTAAAACACTTCCGATAGTACCGAACTATCCATACAAGCTCTCCAGCATCAACTAATATCCGTAAAGCGACCCATACAGATGATGAACTCAAGGTTTTACTACCCTAGGTTCAGGCACAAAAAAAAGCCCTCTATTTTTCTATAAAGAGGAGCTAAGTCATGATTTAAATTTTTCCCATTAGCTTATGAATAGCATAGCCAGCAACAGGAGCGTGAGCCGCTATAGCTTTATATTATATGGTCTTAAAAAAATCTTTCTTTTTTGCTTTTAGAATGATATAAAATCCAAATTGAATCAGTGTCACATAAAAGTTCTAAATACATGCATAATCGGATATAGATTATACTTCTTGGATGTTTTAGAAGATACCCCTCAGAGTTAGACTTCCGTGATCCATCGAAAAATCCGCTAGAGAAGACCGCGTCTCTATGTAATATTCTCTAAAATCACGACAGCGCATGAAATTAATTTACTACAATTGTAGAGCTCAAATAATTAAATAAATTATCTTTGGATCAAAAATCTAGTTGGATTCTAGAATACAACATAGTCGTGTTCACGCAGTGAACAGGGAAACAAGTGTCTAAGGGTGTTTACATAAATTCTTCAAACAATACATATCAATAGACATTAAAAAGATATCGTCCATAAAATCTACCAGCTAAAACAACCGAAGATCGAAGTCAACGATCCGAGATCATCACCCCACTCCAATATTCTTATAAATCACTTATTTCACCATCTTACGGTATTCGCAAAAATGTAAGGTGATAAGTTCTATCTAGATCTCGAGAGAAAAGCAAAAAGTCAAGAAACACACTCTCTCCCTGACGAGTAATAAGAGAGAGAAATACAAATATGGAACATTAGCTTCCTTAAATACGTACATTGGACCATATAGCACAATTGAGAAATATACCTCACAATGCCAAGCGTACACTAAAGCCTAAGAACCACTAAAAAGAAATCCAGCAACTCACCGCCACAATATACTTTTTGTTGAGTCATAAAAGAATATTGAGAAAGATACGACTTGTTAGTGTGTGTGGGCCAAATATACACTCCTCTAAACTTCTTTGAGTGGTATAAGGAGAGTATCCTGGTAAGTCAATAACAAATGATTTGCTCACCAATTAACGGAACGCGCCAGTACAATATAATATCGCATGTAAGGGATTCGAATGAAGCCTATGCGCTTGCGGCACCATGTGGAATCTAACCACGTGCTTAAGTGAGTCACCACAATTATAAACAAAGGACGATAAACCTAAAAGTAAATAGAGAAAACAGAAAGTTCTATGCCCAGTAAGACTACCTAACGTCGTGAGTCTATTTAAAAATCAGTAAACATCAACATTTTTGATATATTATTCACAATAACGATTCCTGGCTTGCATCAGTCATATACTGCGTATCGTGAGACTCCATGAATCTGTGCTCAGAGCACGGTTCAGATTATGTTTCATGATTTGTACAGTGCTAAACACTTTATCCAGGCCACTTACACGAGCACATTTGAACATAGTAACTATTCATCATAGACTTACGAATACACACATCCTTACTACGATTCGTGCAACTTAATATACTGAGATAGCGATATTTACATCAATCTCTTGTAGGTTAAGCATACAGATCCAGTTTTTCCTCTCTCTCTTTCGTCTCCACATCAAAAGCATTTAAACGATATAAAACGTGAGCCAAGATGCACCTCTCAAATCTCTGAGTGTGGCTCTGCTATACTCATCCTTATAAGATAAAATATATAAGCTTGTACTGACTTTCGTACACATGACAAAGACCATAAAACTGAATGATTTACTTCTCTCCTTGTTAATATATCTCACTCGATATAATCTAGTACATCTGTAACTCTTTGATAAACCATAATGGTGCCCAGGTTTTAATTTCTGCGTAATAAAAGAGTGTATACAACCCAAAGTTTCGATGCGATAATCGTCTAAAGAGCAAGCTTTTCGTTCTGCAACGAGATGCTTTTATATGAGTGTGGAATCAAGATATGACCTCAATTTCCAGGTAGAAGCGCAGACACCTACATGCTCTAAAGAATAAATTTATTCTTGACGTTAGAGTTCGCAAATATAATTATTTATGAACGCATTTCCATAAATATAGTGTTTCCGGTGTAACTATTTAATTAGGGTATATGTAAACCATTTCCTTAAAACACTCGAAGCTTTTTGTGAGAGATCTAGTGTCCTATATGGTACACCACGAGATCCGATCCATAAGGTCACTAAGTACTCAGAGCCGCGACAAACAGATTACCATCCACCTTTCTTGATCTAACAGATAACCAAGCTCTTTCTATATCTTCGATATTTAATTTATAGCAAATATTTTATCTATTTTGTACTTGAATTATTCTATTATTCATAGGTGAGAGTTTCTTGAATCCACCATAATGCGATGTCTCCATTTATATAAAATACTTAATATGACTATGTTTCTGAATAAGCCGGTACTATTTACGATACCATAATAATACCAAACTCTAACACAAACTCTCATACTACTAAAGCAGTACGAGGCCGAGGTTAAATCATTTTGACCAAATGAGGAGAGAGAACTAAGCCAACGTCCCTACGGCGGTCGCTGACGCGTTGGCGAGAGATAATATCATCCAATATACCCGCCTCATCTCATAACTCTGTACTCCACGTATATCATTCTATCTCTCTCTTATATTTATTACTCAAGATGAACCATTTAGTCATATTACACTACTAGTTAAGTAAATATTATCTACTACACTAGACATACAAAAATTTACATCTACCTCGTTACGAGCCATCTAACCAAATAATACTCACAGCGCACCAAGCGGCATTTATACGATACACGTCACATGCTTTTTAGTACGGTGTAACTTCCTATCTAGTAACGAAGCAATACCAAATAAGATTAAATAGGTTCGTCGTACTCGTACTCTTACTTGCGCCATCCACACACGTTAATTTTCTCACTCAATAATAGTATTCGCGAGCAAGTATCAGTATTATAATTCTATTCTGTATTAACATCAATACAATAGCCAGCTGTCCCGAGCTTGACTTAAGAAGTATTTCTTCCTTCACTCAAGTAACCCGCCTTTTGAAGAAATCCACCACTGCTACATGTCGCATGCTATCCAATTTTAAAAGATATAATCCTAGTTACAAAACGAATTACTTTATTGGTTTTATATTTTTAAGCGGAATGCGGGGCACAGATTCTATTACACTTCACTAAACTATATATATGCCACAGACTCATACACACTATATGAGAATATAATTTGGTGCTTTCTTTTTTTATTGAGTGTGTAATGTCTTATAATAAAACCTTACACTCCTAACGAATACGCTAAACTACCAATAAATAATGCACAGCTATATACGTCGCGATTATCTCTCTCCCTTGAAACAATATTTTTATCGGCTTTACCCATCCTACATATTATGTGGCGAGATAACACTAAGAATACGACACTACCAAGTCCTCCATCTTCAGACCAAATAAGATAAATCATTTCTTTAAGCCTCGCTCCAATCATATGTTTTATATTTGATGGTAACACACTTTGTGCACACCGAGTAATTCACTAAAACTTTTTAAAAATCGCTGAATATAACTATTTTGGGGGATATTCCGTTTTCAATCACGATAAAAAGTCAATCTCATATTCAGTCATACCCCACATAATACTTGTTATCGAAATCATCAATGAAGTGCTTCACCTTCCCTTACACAAAATTACGAGCAAATAATGTCAAAGCTACATTAATTTCGAGCATACCTCACCACCTCACTGACAGAGCAGTCGAGCGAGATGAAACGAAGCCGATTCTATATAAATATTCGGATCGTTGAGGCCTTCCAAATATTATTTCACTCTCTTGTCAAGTTTATATCTCGTCCCAATCACATGCAGATTTCTATAGGGCATATTATTATTGTCAGCCATACCAAACACATCGATAAGCGTAGGCTTATCTACCTCGAAGAATACTATAATACACCGTGTTTGGTTAGGTGCATCTTGTGAGTGATCTCACAGAACTGTATATAAAAACTTGTCTGCGACCTCACAGCGAGATACCTAAAGTATTCATATCAGCCGAAAAATTTTTAAATTGCTATAGCCTCTGCTGTTTTTAGACGAGAATAAGAGATAATTCAGAAGCTTATTACCAATAGGAGATCAGTCCTAACACCTAAAAAAAGAACGTAAGTAGTGTGTGTATTATAATACTACCATTGATCTAATGACAAAAATTTTGAATCTTCGTAAGCTTTCTACCCAATGTGCCACTTCTTTAGGAAAACTAAAATTGTTCTTGTTGCCTAGCTAAAATCTTTTTATTGATAAAGAAATACAATGGGCCTTGCAACACCACTAATTGAGCATCGGTAGGTGAGGTATGTTCTGGACACAGCTCCTTTTTCTAAACTAATACTAAAGTATTTCGAGAACGTCTGTTTTTACCAGTTTTTGCAACCTGTTAAGGCAAATTAAAACTGATCTTTTATCCTGGTAAGTCTACCTAGTGTACATACCTAATTTTTAATAAGTTTGAATTTTTTACTTAAAGAAAAATTTAAGCTAACAAAAGTAAAGAGATAATTCGTATGAAGAGTGCTTTCAATTCGGAAGAACCAAAAAACCGTGTTTTCTTTCTCTTTTCTTTATTCTTTTACTTTATTCTTTTCTTTTTGTCATTTAGGGACGGTTATAAACTTCCCAGTAATATTTTTTATTGAATTTTGTAAACACGAGCGAGAGTTTGTCTTTGACTCATCGAAACTATAAAAACATTTAATAAAACTTGGACTTTAAATGCTTGGAAATTGGCTAATGCTATCCTGCAACGCCTTGTGCGAGGAAATTTCTGAAGGTTGTTTTTGGGCCTCAAAAGCACCAGTTTCATCAACTCTCCAGGAAAGCCTTATTTTATTTAATAATAAAAACAAAACAAGTTGCCATTCTTTAATGCTTTTTTTATATTATCAACCTGAAAAGAATACCTCTAGGTTGACCTTGTTTTTCGCATGGCCATTCTACCTTACTCTCTGAGAATAACATAAAAAATACCAATCCTCATCAAGTATCAATAATAATAGTTGTTCGGAGAATAAAAGGGGTTGTTATCAGCGATAAAACTAAACGACCCATAAAATTATTTCTAAAAAGTCTTAAACCAATCACTTTTATCTAATTCGTGTATTGGATTTTTCCATACCTACTCTTAACTATTTGTCGTCCTTTTTATCAAAATCCCCATTTGAATACCTTCCATGAACAACTCACCTTGTTATCTTTTTTGCACAATTTTCAGCTAAGGTCTTTATTTTAAAGAACTTAAATAGGCACCCATGAGGCTCGGTAAATTTTGCACTTAACTTAAACAATATCTTCTAACAATTAGTTCTCCTGGATTTTCATATCGGTCACTAAAAACAGTCAACAGAAATTTTCATCAAAGGTTCTTTTAATTGATTGAGCATACAATTCTGCGGCAATCAAACTTAAAACTCTTTCCTTTTTTTGTTACATCATTGTGCTGCATACTGTTTTGTCCACAATGGTCTGCTCAAAGACACCCATCTGAAACCTAAAAGCAATGGGCCTCAGGACTTTATGCTGCACGAAGTGCAATACCAAAGCAATGACGAAAAGAAATACGTAACTTTTTTTCATAATTTATTTTAAGCAAAAATGATAAAAAGAAGAGAAGAGCCTAGCGATAAGAAGTACTGAATTTTCACCTCATCATTTCTAAAACGCTCTCTATTCTTCAATAAATCACTTACTATTGTTTTGAACAAGATAAAATAAAAACTTTAGCTAGTTTTTGTAGTACTACTTTTTTACCCATGATAAAGCAACAAAAGTTATGCCATAACCTGTAAACATCATATAAGCACCTGCTCGTGCCAAGAATCAACAATCGAAATTTAACATTTTTGCCTTTGCCAAGTTAAGTGGTTGTAACTCATGGTGAACCATCAGGATTTGCCAAATTTCCATGATCGCGTGTGGTCTAAATTGGGTACGCAATAATCTGTCATCAGCATTAAAATCATACATTCCTAGAAATACCTAAAACAGCATTAAAACTGAGCCAATCCCTAAAAACCATTTATATTAAACTTTTCCAATAAAACCTAAAAAACCTATTAGTACACCTAAAGAAAACCATACCTCGCGATAACTTTAGGAAAAGTAACTACATTCCACATATCATCAGGCTTAGGAAAGCGTTTTTCATTCCTATATAGGGTTTTAGTCCGTCATAATTTTGAATGTCAAATCATTAAAACCTTGATACATCTATATAGACTGTTCATCCCCTAAGTTCAGGATACTGTGGTGCTCCTAGCATAAATATTCCATAAAGAAAGAAATACAACCAAGAAGTTAACAAAAACCAACCATCATTAGCTATACTCGCTTTTTTCATACTTATAACTTAATTACATTTAATTAATGTGGAGGTTTTTCGTTGTGGTATAAAAAAAAGCGGGCAGGTTATAAAACGTACCCGCTTTTTTAAGTTAAAAAAGAAATTCCTATAAAGAAGATTATTCTCCTGAATGACCAAGGAGTTCTAAACGTTAGATCTGCTGGAGAATAGCTCCGAACATACCCCTGCATTTCTTGGTGTAAGGCAGAACAGAAATCGGTACAATAAAAATTGGCCAAAAACCCATACTTTTTTAGCCCCAGACAGATGTTTTGTTTGTCCTGGCATAATAAAAAAGCTCTGAAGTATTTTTGACCTATCATGGCAAAAAACCTGTGGTACATCAAAATCTTGTTTCGTGGGTAAATATGAAAATATCCTTATCTCCCTACTTTTACACCTTCAATATAACTGGGTAAAAGTGACTAAGATCATAGACATATAGATGTTGCACTTCATTACCTTTACGCTCTACTCTAGTTTTATCAGGAGTTAGACGCTGCATAAGGTGTTTGTTATCATCTTAATCTTATATCTTTTGAGATTTAGGTGCTAAAATTGAAAGCTGGTATACCCGCCGATAATGTGGTTCTCCATGCGTTGGAAATCGAAATATAGCTCCATTTTCTCTCCTGTAATATCATATAATTGG
>Ga0163217_1095132_pt1 | contig 15117 bp, 13 predicted proteins | sample SynspAceP_FD_185933 | JGI IMG/M metagenome (GOLD analysis project Ga0163217, IMG submission 185933) | Saline lake microbial communities from Ace Lake in Antarctica - Synechococcus sp. Ace-P (PacBio error correction) | ecosystem: Environmental > Aquatic > Non-marine Saline and Alkaline > Saline ...
AATAGAGAAAGAAAAATTTTTATTGGCCCTTGTAAAAATCCCGAGCATCAGTTGAATGAAATTTCTTGGGAATATGTTAAAACACTTCCAAATCGCGGAAAGATTATGATCCGGGATAGGTTGTGGGAGAATTGTCCCCCGCGTGTTTGAAATTCCGTGGCCGATGCAGTTTAGCTTAAAATGATAGGTCCTTTGAAAGAAAAATTGGCCTCTTTGATATGCTCGTTGGTTTTGAAAATGAAAATACCTTTTGAAATAACGATTTATAGTGAATAATATATTCTGCCTTACATTCGAATTTTGGGCGGCGGCCTTTACGTAAGAAGCATGTTTTCGCCTTAGCCAAATGAATCTAAATGGTGACCGAAATTCTATGAGCGTTATCTTTGGATTGAAACTTCCTGAATGATGCGATTCGCTGATGATGAGTGAAAATCACGATTTGTTACGAAATTGTAATTTTTGATAAAAAACGCCCTAAATGGCCGTTTTTATGTGTGTTTCCCTCAAGTCTTGATGGCGGTTCCGCTTTTATTTTCTGTGATCCATGATAGTGCTTCGGAATAAGATAAAATGAAAAAGAGAACCTTTATGTCTCCGTGGCGTAAGACTCTCCTTGTGTTGCTTGTGGCTTCATTTCTGGCTGTCCCGGCTTAGCGGACGTCAATTCATTGATACTGTTTTTGGAGGTCGAAGATCCTGCAAACCGTAATGTAGTTAGTAAGGATAGGAAGAATAGCCGTGTTTATAATAGAACAAGGTAAGGCCCATTTAGATACGTCGCGTGTCTCTTTGTATGCTTGTTACGATTGTCACCAATGCCAGTGTAAGTTTACGCTTACTGAAGGGGGTTTTGAGCGATGCGTTTCAAAGGTACTTGTTATATGGTATCTTCCGTTTTCGTTGGCGGATCTTCCCTTGCCACCCGTTTATTCCATCGAGCCAAACGACTAAAGAAGTGCGAGTGAAAAGGCTTTCCTATCCGTAATTCAAAATGAAAGCGTGAACAGATCGCCAATCGCTAACTTAACAGAGCAGCCTTTGTTTATTTACAGAGTATCTGTGCCTTAGGTAAGAAAAACAGTGGGGCGTGTTATATTCAGGGCCGTCGTCTGATGAATATGATTTGTGTCCACTTGCCTTCGTGTGAGCCAGCAAATGCGGTGAGTGTTTGAAGAGTATCAAAATGACGAAAAAGACTTAGTTCTGCTAATTTTGGGGGATGCCTTAGATGGCTCGCGTGCTGCGTAAAGTGGCGGATATGAATACAAATGTATTAACAGTTTTGGGTGGCGAAAAGGGGCGGAAAGGATTCGCAAAAGCCTTGAAGTGCATGCGTTGCAAGCAGCAAATAATTCAGCAACAAAGTGCGTTATGGAAGCGCGATTTTGATATGCGATAACTAAAGGGTCAATGTTTAATTCTCGTTATATTTCTATGAAGCCATTTTGTATTTATATAGTTGTGTATCTGTGTATGAGGTGGAGGACTCATCTGCTTTTCAATGTTCGTTCAAAAACACCACGGGTGAGCCCTCATTGATCGATTGCTACTTCGTCGGTCATATTGACGCTGTCGCGGGTGTAAGATCATGTATTATTTATCGCTCTTGTGCTGTGATCCAGAAGTTAAAATTTCCCAAAAAAAACCATATTGCGTAGCAGGTTGGCACTTAAGCGCGTTAGTTTGCGTGGCTGGAGTGTGAGGATTTGCTGTGTTTATTTGATGAAGATTAATAAGTTGAGCAGAAGAATTGCATGGTATGACGCTAAAGTGGCGACGAGGACGCCGTTGCAATGATCACTCGTAAAACGCGCGTATGGCATACGCCTATCGCTTCTTTTAGAATCACTCTCCGAAGAAAACCAATTTATGGGCTTTATAAAAGGCGCAGTTTGTCGTGGTCCAAGTCTCGGTAGAATGTCAATTAATTGAAGTCAGTTTTTTGGTGAGGTCCAAATTTGATCCCAGTAAGTCGTTTAAGCAAACCAAAGGCTCTGGGGCCCGACTATTTTAGAAGATCAAGGGTCAGGATTTTAGATTGCCGGCGGTGGATCAAGGTTACTACCGGTTGAATCTCTCCTCTGTGGATTTCTAGCAACAAAAAGTCTTATCTTATATCGGGCTAAAGCGGCACTGTTGTGAAAGTGGAGAAGTATGGTAAAGAAAGTGACCGATCTGATTTTTAGAGTTTGATTTGGATGGGTGTGCAGAGTGAAGAAAATTCGTATTTGCGCTTGACAAATTTCGTCGAATTTTGACAATGCCTGTCTGTTGAGGGAATGGTGGGCAGCACCCTAAAACAGCTTGGTAGATTATGATTGAACTCGTGTTCAGACGAGAATTCATGGACTTTTATGTGGTTGCGGGTTTTGAATGTTTTGGCAATGTGGTCATGCAATTTTGTTATTCTTCGTTTGTATAGTTGGATTGGTTCCTTGTGTTCTAAAGGAGGGAGAGGGTGAGATGAAATTTTGTCTTTGCTCTGCTGCGTGGGATGGGTTGCCGAAAGTAGAGGAGCCGTGAGTGCATCCGCGAAATAGGGTAATCTGGGGTTTGGAGACGCCAATTGAAACGATTAAAAAGCTAGCATTTTGTGATGAGCGATTAAATAATAGATCGTGCAATCTAAATGTTCGTATGAGACTGGGATGATCTATGCAGTCCTGATTTGTAGCTAGATCTGCGAAATAGGAGAGAATTAGCCCAAAGTGCGGATGCAGGTTCATGATTGACGGACCTTTTTGAATCATAAGGAAGTCTTTCTCTGAATCGAGCGTAAGCATTGTATGCGACTTTCAGCAAAACGGGCGGTGAGCGCTTTAGCTGTTTTTTCACCGAATGTAGTGACTGTTTGTGACTAAGCAAGGCGTGTTTCTTCTCTATGGACGTATTTTTAGTATTGATCCAATAAGGCGCATCTAATATGATTGTCGAGTCTACTTGACGTAATATGCGGCGCGACTTACGTCTGCTGAAGATGGCGTTATGGCTTGTAGTCAAGAGGGTGGGGAGGTCCCTACATGCCTAGATGTCAGGTAGACGTGAGGATATAGTGAGTTAATTTATGGGCGAAATCAAGTGCCGCGGAATCTAAAAACACGAAAAAGATGTATTCCAGACCTGGTTGATGGCTTGGAATTCGAAGAGAGGCACCACAATTTTTGTTTGCTAAGCGGTATGGCATATTTCGCTCAATTTTCAATCGTGCGAGGGAACCGTCCGAGGAGAGAAGGTGTATTTCTTGATATAGATGACTGAGATAAACATATGAAAAATACGGTGGCTTGCGCTATGCGATTGTCGCGCCTCGCATTATCTGCAATAGTTGTAGTACTTGTATAATTGTCTTTGTGATCCAAAATACTTAGTATTCTTATTGTTAGAACACAGCTGTTTGTGGAAAATTTAATGATGTCTTTTCTAGTTTTCTGATTTGGGCGTTGCGCGTTGGTGCTGGACGTTTGCTCGTGCGATTCTTGTAGCGAGAAGTCCGTAAAGATGGCATATCGACCCGTCTGAAGAAGATAACAACTAATTTGGGCGCTTTTTGGTTTGCTGAACATCAATGGAATGCGGGCGTTCCAGTTTGCGACATCCCGTGTTGCTGTCTTATCTTTTGGCTCAGCACGTCAAACAATTCGTGGATTGGTCTGGTGGCGTTAGCTACCTAAAGCATCCCCTTTGGTGATTGCCGAGCAGTTTTCGTTTACTTTACCGAGCTATCGTTCCCGAACCGTGTTGATTTAGGTGTAGTGTGTCGTCGCTTCCGGTACCTGACAGTGCAGAACAGGCAAGAGCTCGCGCGGTAACATGGGATCGTCCGTAGACAAGTATCCTGAATGATTGGTTCTGTTATTTTTGGCTTAGCGTCTAACTGAAGTAGTAGCGAAGCAGGGGTAATGGCGAATTCCTGTTGGAATACTCACAGTTCCCTATATGGAGCCTAGGTCGAAGCTATACAGCGCCCAAGTCGCCGCAGAGTTCGGCCTGTAAACCTAAACTCCTTGCGTCTCATTTTGCTCCAGGAGTCAAGTGAGAAGTGTCTAATTGGCGCTTTAGCTTGTGTTGTTCGTGCGTAATTGGTTAGAATGCGGCGAGACTGCAAAAACCCAAAACCTCATACTATGGCAGGACGTAAGTGGCGGTTGTAGCGGACGACAGATGAAGAGCAAAATATTTATTTACCTCTGCCAGCAGCAATTTGTGAATTGCGTCGCAATCGTAATGTGCCGTTTGGCTAAACCCCGGTCTGAGTCAATGGACGAAATCTGGTCACCTGGTGGGAGTGAAAACACATGTGAGAGGCATAGTGTTCCCAGTTCGCGGGTTGGGTTTCGAAAAGAGTCTGTTCCTTTCCTGAGCTGTCCCGTTTTTTAGTAGTCAACTAAGGTTGATGAGCTTTATTGTTTCTATGCCCATGTTCATGATCTGAGTGCAGTGTTGTAGTATGAAATGCTATTTACATTGAGATCGGCCGAGGTTCGTGTCGACGGTCTGGGTGTGAGTCGATGTCGTCGTGTGAGAAGATTTTAGAAATAGTCCACTGGAGATCCAGTGCTTCGTTCTTGTTATTTGTCGTTCAGTGAAAGGGTGTCCCGGATGACTGTGGTTAAATCGCGGTATGGTTCAAAAGTATTTGTGGTCTTGTTTGGGTTCGAGTGTAACTTGCGCTGGCAATCAAGCGCATTTAGTTCTAGTGGCATTGGGGTTGCGTGAGATATGACATCTTGGCGTTGGAGTAATGGTTTTTCCCGAACTTCCGTTATAGAGCGATGTGTATAGGGCTGCTATTTTTTGTTCTTGGCCGTAGTCGTAAAGTCCTACAGGGCGCATTTTGTTCATCTGTGCTATGCGTCATATCGTGGGGCCAAAGTGCGTTGCGCATTCTGCTGGCTCCATAGAAAAGACGCAAGAGAGCCAGGAATTTTTGTTCGAGCAGAGTCTTGGTCAGCAGCAATCCAAAGGTGCCGGTTTGTGCTGCTCAATAGATTGAGAACTTCTCGCATGTAGTACCGTTCAATGGGTTGAGAAAATAGTCTTAACCCGCTGTCTGCTGGCCACTTACCTCAGTTCATGTTACAGATTGTGTGGTGTAGCTTGTATACTGGGTTGACATCCTAAAACGGCGGCATCTTGGCTTTCCGGCAAATTTGCAGGATGAAAGTGTCCCTTATGTAGTATGGGTCAGCCGCGACCTCTAGCCAAGACGGTTGTTCTGAAATCGTGACCGTTCTTGTCCCTTCAAAAGTGGTTCTGATTGAAACGTGTTTTTTTGTATCTTGAAAACAAGAGGAGAAAAGTTCCAATCGGTTACCTTTCCCATGCTTTTCAATTAGATGCGCTTTTGTCAGTGGGCGTTTGCCGGGTGCAATGTCCAGCAGGGTCTGGATAGCAAATTTTAGGTTAACATCACAATGTGGCGACGTCTTTGGGCGAGTTAGAGGAGTTAGGCGGCCCAAGAATAATTCCCCAACCTTGCCCTTGTAGTTGACCAAGGTAAAAGCTTATAAGTAGGGTGTCATACCATAAGAGCTACCAGCGTTAACTGCCATTGCCTTGGAGGCCTAGAAAGTGGTGAGTGCTTTTGGTCTAGAGGTGGTTGTCTTTTTTAGCGGCAGTCGGTAGCCTTCCAAAAAATTGCGTCCATTTTGCTAGTCAGAGAATAGCGTAATGTGTGTGCAGTTTTGTCTCTTTGTCCAAAAGCGCTTTTAATCTGATCAATATTTGGGCGTAGTGCTTTCCATTGTTCTTTCTCATCTGAGTCGTTGCTTCGCATTTATCAAAATCAATAAGCCGACTTAATCATCTGAATCAAATATGTGATGTTTAAAGGGGCAGTTTAAATCTGAGTTGTAAAGACTTGGTCAGGAAGCGTTATTAACGCTCCCTATTCAGGGGCCATTTTTAGGTGTTTTGCTGTGCGCCATTCTTTTGGATGAGTATGCAAAAAGGTCGTTGGGCGTTGTTGCTATGGTTCGGTTAGTATGTCCTTTGATAAAACCTGGGCTCTGTTCGACGGTTATAGGAGTGCCGGCCGATAGGGGGTGTGGTTTGGAAGAATGAATGTTCGGGCGAAGAACGGCTAATTCTAGGTGGCTCGCATGGGGTGCTCTAATAAACTTAATTCCAGCCAAGGCCGTTTTGTTTTTGCCTGTTAAAAAGAACACGGCTTTTATGAATTCTCAAGGTCATGGCCCGCTCTCGTCGGAGTAAGTGTGACGAAATGACAATTTTCCAATGGTTGCATTAATAAACCGAGACTTCACGCTGGCGTCCGCTGCCTTTCCTGTTAGTGGCGTTTTTTTGTGATTGCAGAAGCGAAGGTCAAACCAAAAATGGTGATGGAACGGGTTGGGATCGCTTTTTAACAATATTGTGGTAAGGGCGAGTATTTGGATGGTTTGTGTGGCTATGCGGCTCGCGGTTCATAAATTGTTGCGTGTTGGCCTATGTGAATTGTGACAGCATCAGCAGCGACTATGCGAGTAATTACTCGGTTGGCTGAATTTAAGGGCAGTCCCTAGAGGAAATCAGAGCAATATTGGAGATAAATTCACATTTGGGCAGGGATCGGTTATCAGCTTGGCGATGTGCGCAGCGCTCATCGGTGGTTTCTCATATTCTATTAAGTGAAACGCTATCCGCGTGATGTGCATATGAAGCTTGGGTTACTTTCGCCGTTAGAAGCGCAATCGTTGTGCGTTTGCTAGAGTGTTTCGGTTGTCGAGTACGAGAATATAAAAGTTGGTTAGGTTCTGGTGTGCGCGTGCTTGTCTGCAAGTTAGAAGTCAAGGGGCTGCGATGGTTTGTGCATTACATGCTTTTCGGCCAGTCAGTTACATCGGCGGATTGTGAAGGCATATATAAGGCGGAGTCGTTTGTGCGTGGACATTCGCCGGGAGATTGGAAGCAAGCATGGTTTGTGAAATGACTTGCTCCTGCACAACAAGGTGAACATGATTGGGGAACGTCCTTTTGTTGTCTATCTTTTTTGCCCCCATCTGCGTACTTGAGTTAACCCAGCCCGTCAGTTACCATTGTGCAAAACGGTAAAAAGAGATAGAAGTGTGGGCCAGAAGCTAGGACTGCTGCAATCTGCCAATCGTTAAGGGTGTATTAATCCTTCGGCTTCTTAAAGCCATCGGAAGTTGGAGAGCGATAGAAAGGTTATCAACGTTTTTAGAATCGCTTGTTAGAGAAGGTATTCTCCGTTATTGACCGGTTTCTGGCCTGAATCAGAAACCGACGAGCAGCTTTGCAGGTTAATTGCGCTGATTTGGAGGTCGAGCAGGTTTCGTAATTTGGTCGGTAAGAGACGCCACTTAATATGAGCTGTGACTGTATTTAAGGGCGTCAACCTTAAGTGATCCAGACACTGCCGGGGCGCACATTGTCTACCTTTAGTGGTTGTGATGAACCCTGACGTTGGGGGTTGTATTGCTCATTCCATTCGCACGAAAAGGCCATGATCGGGATTAGATAATCGTTAGTCATATGAAGAATTGGTATATCGAATAGAATATCAGAGAGCCAATTGCAGAGTTTATGCCTTGTCAATCTGCGGTGTGCATGACCGAATAGGCCATGGTTGGCACGCATATTCAAGATAGAGCTTGTGCGTTTTGGCTTAAGTCTGGATGCGCCTTTAGTTTAAGCGAGTAATCTGCGTTGGCCTGCTAGTGAGAGGTCCAGAGTTGTCCTTAGTAATTTGAATAACGATTAGAGCGTCAATTTCTCTTCTGGTTAGGGCTCGCAATATTTAAGCCAAGTGCGTACGGCACAAGCTGGAAGGCTGTTGTTAAAATTTTGCTCTAGGAGGATGTTACGAAAATGTTGATGATTCATCGAGTGTGCTTTGAGCATCTAAATATGTGCGGTGCTTGGTGCGTCGGGTACTGAGATACTCTACCACGTGTTCCATGAAAGTCGAGTGTTTTTGGCGCTAGCGACGATATGGTAAATGTCAAAATGATGGCGCTTTGGGTGTTCGCCTTTCTCTTTGCAAGGTTCTTGCATAACGGGGGGTGAGGGTTTGGGTGGGTGTTGGGGGGTTTGTGGGGTTGTGGTGGTTGTGGTGTTGTGGTGTGGGGTGTGGTGGGGGTTGGGGTTGGTTTTGGGGGTGTGTGTGGTTTTTGTTGGGTGTTGGGGTGGTGTTTGGGTGTTGGCTGGGTGGTGGGGTGAGTGGGGTGGGGTTGGGGTGGTGTGTGGGTTTGGGGTGGGGTGGTGGGTTTTTGGGGTGGTGGGTTGGTGGGGGGTTTGTTGGGGTGTTGGTGGGTTTGTTGGTTTTTGGTGGGTGGGGTTGGGTTTGTGTGGCTGTTGTTTGTTGGTGTTTGTGTGGTTTTTGTGGGTGGGTGGTTTGGGGTGGGTTGGGTTGTTTGGTGTTGTTTTTTGTGGGTTTGGTGGGGTTTGGTTGGTGTGGCGTTGGGGGTTGGGTGTGTTTGGTTGGTTTGGGTTTTTTTTGTGGTTTGGGTGGGTTTTTGGGGTTGGTTTTGTTGGTGGGGTGGTTTTGGTGATTGGGTTGTTGGTTTGGGTGTGGTTTTCGCTGATGGGTGTTGGGGGGTCGGTTTGTTTGTGTTGTGTGTGGTTGGGTGGTGGGTTTTTTGGGTGTGGTTCGGGTGTGGTGTGTTGTTGGGGTTGGGTTTTGGTTGTTTTGTGGGTGGGTGGTGGGGTTGTTGGGGGTGTGGCTGCTCGCGCTACCTTTGTTGTTAAATCGGCTGCGCTGATGATTGTAACCGCTTGAAAATAAAGAATTCACATCCTGACTCAGATTTTTTCAGAAAGACGTAAAATGCTCGTCGCCTTTCTTGCGTGCGTCTGCCAATGTAACGCCACCCAAGTTGAAAGTTATGAGGTGATTTTTTGAGTGCTTCAATAGCCTTGTGTAAATGGTTAATTAATGTCCCCACTTGATGATGGAGAGCCAACAAGAACCAAATCACGAAATACCGTATCTTCCCCACGCCTGTTAACCAGCCTGAAATGCTCTGACTGCGCGATGAAGACCGATTTTATAAGTGATAACAGGTTTACTTGATTGTTGTGAAGTCCGTTTTGACCGCGCTCTTGGTCATGAGTTTCCATAAATGGAAAAGTGCGAGGTTTATCGATTCGGCCTTGTTCATCTTGAATGTCATAAACTATTAAGCCATCTAACATCGTTCCAATCCTAAACGCTCAGCAAGTTTTGACTTATTTGTAACCAAGTTGTTCTTCGTCGAGAGAGATTTTTGGTGGCGTGTGCCAAGGAAAGTAAACACCCTCGACTGGATCGTTGAAACCTTTGTTGCCCAAATTGCGATTTCATAAGTCACACTCTAAGTATACAGGCAGATACATGTTCATTCCTGTACCTCAGTAACGTTCGTTCGATGTTTGTATTCTAACAGGAAATCAATTCAAGGCTTTGTCTGGAAGTTGATATAATATTTAGACTGAAGTGAGGTTGGCTAATGGGCTCAGAACCAAAAGAGAGGGTTTTATGTCAAATATTGATTTAAAGGCTACCAGCACGCGGCTTCTGCTACGCCCGTTCATACTTGGTCCTCGCCTTTTGGTGGTGACATGGAATCTTGTCCATCCAAGCGAACGGAATGGTTCATGAAGGTGGCCAAGAATTAAGCGTCCCTTGCGATGGTGACTTAATGGGTTGCCGTATATTATGGTTTTGACGCTGGCGATATTTTTTTGGTGACGCCTGTTGAGAAGGGTTTCGGATTCAGTTGAAAGATGCGCCTTTTCTGTGACGCCTTGCCAGTGGTAGGAACCGAGCCTGGGTCCGTACGATTGGAGTTTAAAACACAAACAGAGGAATGTTTTGTGCTTGGTGTTGATAGCGATCTTGGATCGGCGACAATATTTAGGTGAAGAGCGTCCTTATGTTCTAATGCGCTATGGTATGAAGGCACTAGTAGGGCGAAACGTCTTTTATGGTGTGGTGACAGCCTTGAACCTGTTGATACGTCTGAGGGGTTGGAATGGCATAAATAGTGCGGTAAAACCTATTTTTTATTGCAAGATGAATAACGAATTTTAGTGTGTCTAGTTATAGCGCGAATTAAGCGTGAAATCTGTTTGCGTGTGTTTATTCGTGTAGGGGTATTTTTTTTTGTTATTCCAAGAATTGGTTTTGATAATCGCATTTTAAAAGCCAATTGGCCCATTTGGGGCTTGATGTAAAGCGGACAGAGATTCAAGCTCGAGCTATTCCCGAACATGGGCTGGAAGAGACTATTAGCCGTCATCCAAAAAACAGGTTCAGGTAAAAAACAATCGCTTATCTCTTGCCTGCGTTAACATCGTGTTTATAAAGAAAAAAAGCCTGTCTAAACGTGAATCACGTGTGTGGTTTTGTACTACTCGTGAGCTGCCAAAGCAAGTGTATGGTCAGTTGCGCCTTTGTTGGCGTCCCAGTCGTTTTACTTCGACCTTATCCAGGCTGTGCGAAAATATTTAACGACGCATACATAAAAGTCTTGCAGAAAGAATCCACATTTTATGTCGCGACAAACCGGCCGTTTGGTTGATCATTTAAAAACAGCGGCCATCTTTTCTTGTATGACTAGAGTTACTTATTTAGATAAGCGGATCGCATGTTGGAGTCTTAGGTTTTTGCGGAGGCAATGCGAGCGATTAAACGTGCGGGCCCAGCATCGCCAAGCCCGTCAAAACCTATTCTTTCAAGCAGACGCTGTGATAATCATGAAGTAAAGCGGTATTGCGAGCGAGTTATTGACGCGAGCCTGCACGTTTTGTCTATTGGTCAAGGGTTGAGAGCACACAGACATCACACCACAGTGTTGCTTTGTGATCATCTAGTCATAAAGAAGCGTTAACTAAAGCATATTCTAGTAGGCAAACATTAAACAGGCGATCGTCTTTACAGCGACGAAAAAGCGATACAAGTTCGTTTGTTGAGATTGGGCTGGTTGGGTTTAAGTACCCAAGCTTCTGATGGGAACTTGTCTCAAAGTGCCGCGTAATAAAACAATGACAGTTTTTGCAATGATAGAGGGCAGTTTTTTTTTGATGTGCTTGTGATTACGGATGTCGCTTCTCGAGGCCTAGACATTGCGAGGTGTGTCCTCCCTGTTTTTAACTTGACTTGCAAACAAGCAGAAGAGTTTGTCCACAGACAGGCCAGACAGGCTCGTGCAGGTTTAAAGGTGATGCTATTCTTTGGTTGGCCAAAGGATTGGTTAACTTTTAAGGGGTAGAAAGCTTCTTACATAAAACGTTTTTCAACAGAAGTGCCGTTGAAGGGTTAGAGCCCAAATTTAAAGGTTTTTAGCGCACCGAAATCAGCGGTTCAGGCTACAAAAAAAACCATGTGAAAGAGGCAAGCAGCCGCACTAAGAAATCGTCTATAAAAGACACAAGGAAAAGCACGTTTTCCATGATGGTCAGCAAACAAGATGGTTTGAGGGCGTTTAGTTGCCTCCAAAACGTTTTGACGAAAAAAATGAATATGGGTATTGAAGACTAAGTCGTTAGTCACTGTTTAGAGCGTTTGTGTTATTGATTGACAGATGAGCCCGCATTCACGCTATTGTTAATCTTTTCTTAATCTAATTGGAGATAGCTTATTAATCGTTTACCCCCATTAAATTCATTAAGCGTGTTTTGAATCCGCTGCCCGTCCATGGAGCTTCAATAAAGCAGCCAGGAGATTGTCCTGTTACACCTCGGCATTAGTCATCCCAATTAAAGGCTTAGAGAGTTTTCTAGGCCTTGAATTATTTTTCGACGGTGACTAGCGCAAAGTAATATTAACGGAAGCTGGGGATCTTCTTAAAGCCATCAAAAGTATTTTTGAGCAGTTGGAAAATGCGACGGGTCCTGAATTAAAAGTCAGCAAAACTGCTCAACTTCGATTAGCCGTCGGCCCCCGCTTTCTTACGCGTTGGCTAATGTCCAAGAATGGCAGCGTTTCTCAAGATCGTTATGCCCGATATTCAGATTGAAAATTTAGTTTCATGCCACTGTTTTGATTGAACTTTCTGCCCATGTCGACATGAGATATGGCGGTTTTATTTGGTAGTGTGATTGGGAAGATGTTCGAGACTTTATTTTGCGACAAGCCCTGATTTGGCGCCTGTGTGTAATCCTAATTAATTAAAGCCGACTCAACCTATTAACACCCAGGATGATATGCGTTTTTATCCGCTCTTTTGCATGTGACGAAGCGAAAGACGAGTGGCATGATTGGTTTTCAGCAGCACACTAGATCCGAAGCTCTTTCCGTCGTGTTTGATGTTTTCCTGTTTTTCTAGTGGTTCCTTACTAACGGCAAGCGCAGCGGCGCAAGGTTTGGGTATTTCGTTAACCGATCCTGACTTATTCTGGCCAGAGATTGAAATCGGGCGCTTTGAAAAGTCTTGTTTTAATCAGCATTTGATTACTAATCGATCTTTTACTTGGTTTATGAGAAGGCCGTCGCTCCAAGCACATTCTGCGATGTCGGGCATTTAAAAGAATGGAATTAAATTGAAGAAAAATGGTGGGCATAAAAATACTCTAAGGTTTTTTATTGATCGGTGACAGAAAATTTAAAATGTGAATGAGATTTGAATATGAGCGGCAGTAATAACAAGTAAATAGCATTTTAATGATCAAAGTGAATCCATTGCTTGGACAATAAAAGAGGCACCATCCACGCGTTGGCCGTGATGGCATTGGAGAGTATTGAATTTGGCACGAGCCAAATGAGAATACATGACAGTCGTCATCTGGCGCGTTTGACGTTAAGTTACCGGCTCAGAATACCTGGGATACCTTCTCAAAGGTGATATGTTTTATTGTTTGAAGCGAAATCAGTCTTTCAACGTCTTAAAGTGGAAGAGACTGACGGCTATCTTTGTCGTTATGAACTAATTGTATTGATTTGACGCTAAAAAAGGCGCTGATTTAATCAGCCCTTTTTTTGCGGGTTTTTTATGATAACCGATGGGTTAGCCTCACCCACGACATTAAACCAATAACGTTACCGTATCTCCAGTTGAAACGTATTTTTTGTTGCTGCCCACGTTTAAGGTTCCATCTCGAATATCATTGGATAGACACGTTTGAATTTGTTGGCAAACTAAGGCTAAGAGTCACCAGGCGAATCGTTATAGACTTACTTTTTTCAATTACACTGCGTGTGCTTTGGTTTGACTGTTTAAGGTTCGAGCCAAACAACAATGTTTCCTTCAAGGCATGAGAGGGGTCGCCAAGCCCCATGTTGTTCCCAGCGAGCGAGTGTTTTGCTTCTGTGGTCGTATTTGTTTGAGAATCAGCCATAAAGCTAATCACACCAGAATTTGACCAGATAGTTTAATTTTAGAATTCGATTTCGATTTGGCGCGCGTGACTTGTTGCCAATTAGCGCTGATGAAGCTATGTGTACGCTTTTCTATTTATTACCGAGCACAGGGATCCAAATCATTCTGCCGACGCGGATCAAATGGTTGAAGATATTTTGTTGACGTTCGTAAGACGTTTACGGGTAGTGTTGTTGCTGTTTCGCGACCAATAATAATTATCACCCAGCCTCTACGTCTACTGTATATGCGAACCCAATGTGACACGTTCTTTTATTTGGGGTAATTTCGGCCCAGTTTGTCCTAAATTGCTTTAGCTTTCTGCTGATAGGCATAAGAAAGCCTGTGAGGACCCGATCTGGAGAAGTGGCCATTGATTTGAAACCTGGGGTTTAAAGAGTACACTTCCATCGATACTGGACTCCTGCATTTCAGCGCTTTGCGCTAGATCGAGTTGTCGGCCGCAGATGTTGAACGACATCGAAATAAAGCTTGTTTTTGGCCATAAATGAACGTAGAATATATTGGTATCTTCTGGTTTTAATGATGTTTGCTAGAGCGATAAGCTTTGACGTAAGCACGATTTCCCTAGGAGTCTAAGAAGACCAAGAAGTCCGTTGGCTTTCCTGCTTTTGGTTCTTTCTCTAATGGCCTGCGTACGGTACCTCGCCAGAGTTTTGTACTGAAGCAAGTGGCATGCAGCAGTCTCTTCATGCAAACATTTTGTGCAACGGTAAGGTAAGCTAGGCGGGTTGGGTTGAGCCTATTATGTTCTTCGGCCGTCATACCACCACGTTTGTCCAAGCCATATCATTTGGTCCCCGTTGATGAATAAAACTGCCAAGGTCCAGTAGGCGCGACCCATGGCTGTATCCAAGGATCAAGCGCTTCTCTACTAATCGGAAGCAGAAGCAATCTCTGTTGGTATGCCCCGCTTTTTCCTAATTCCTCGGACGTATAATACAACTAGCGTTCAACACACGTTTTGTCTGCTATCTTAGATTAAGATGGGTGAGAGCTTAAACCAACGTAATTGAGATGATAATCTAGGGGATCTAAGTTCAATATTCATCCTGATATCCAGCTCGGATTCTATCCCACAAGATCGTCTGGTATTTCTTGCTTACTTGTCGCAATGACGGGCTCATAGGTTCCTCGTCGGGGCCGTTTTCTGCTGTTTGCGTTGACGGGAGGAACGGTGTCGATGAAAACCGAAGCTTTTCGTATCCAGCTTCTAACTTATAGTCAGCCTCTTCTGCCTGGTTCCTTAGAAGATCCGCAGATGCGTTGTTACTCTCTTATTTAGAGGCGGTTTGGCAGGCATCTTAGGTTAGGCTTAACAAGGCAAACCCATCCAGCGAAAAAATTTATATGTCATGAAAGGTCCACATAATTGGAAATAAAGTTTGGACATTTTGAAGGGGTGGCGATAGAGGCAACAAAACTATCTTTGCACGCTTACTTGACTAACAAGAAGCAGATAGAATCTGTTGGCTGGATTTTCATTAAGTTGTTGAGGTCTGCTTGATTTTTAAGTGCCTCTATGGCTTCTCAAACAAGGGTTACGTTTTTTCTCTAAGCTCCATGTTGTGGGCATGTTAGGTTGGTTTTTTCGGAACGTTGTGCTTGGCTTGCATTTGTTGCTGCTTCATGAGCGCCCTTATTTTTAGGCTCTACCGATAGGGCAAAACGATAGTTGGCAAGTGCTGTATTCGTGTGTACCATAAATTTAGGGTACTATGCAGGTAGCGATGAGATTTGTTGTCATAGCTCCCAGCCCTTTTGTTTATGGGTTTCCTTCCATGATGCGGTTGCG
>Ga0163217_1004588_pt1 | contig 15116 bp, 17 predicted proteins | sample SynspAceP_FD_185933 | JGI IMG/M metagenome (GOLD analysis project Ga0163217, IMG submission 185933) | Saline lake microbial communities from Ace Lake in Antarctica - Synechococcus sp. Ace-P (PacBio error correction) | ecosystem: Environmental > Aquatic > Non-marine Saline and Alkaline > Saline ...
TGAGCAGGGCGTGAAAAATAATAGAGAAGAAAGAGAATCCCCGGCCTAAATTACCGGGGGTTAACGCCATTTTTGGCCCCCGCCAAAGGCAATAAAATTGAAAAAAATCCCAGCCAAGAAGCGTGGTCGTATCATTAACATCAACGCCTTTCAGTTCAAAATAGAAGAAACTGGGGCCCAAAATGCCGGAACAATTCCGTTCTATGCATCTCAAAAAGGGGGGAAAGCGAAAACGCTAACGCGGAAAATGCAGCGTTAGAAAACCTTGCCAGAGGTTCCAAGATTTCCTGTTGTCGGCGTTGGCCTGAAGCCTTTTTTGCAACAACCGTCCAATGAGGAATACCTCCTTGAGGAATCCCTCAAGAGTTCAGTCCGGTTTGATCACATCCATCCCAATCGCCGCCCGTGCAGAACCTGAAAGATTGCTCCGGATGGTAGCGTTCCTTGCCCGTGAGATGGCGCCAGCCCTAATCTCACGGCAACAACACAACCGTCATGGTCCGATGCGAATATGCCACGGAACAACTGGCTATTGAACAAGTTCAGAATGTTCAAGGCTTATACCCAAAAACAAGCCATCTCCAAAGTTGCAATTCAAACAAACGAGCCCAATGTTCCCTCTCAGTTTGGGACTTCATAAGGCGAAGTCCACAAGACCCGGTCCACATATTGTTGAATCTGCCACGAGTTTCAAAGCTTGGAGAAAAATGAATTTTGACGTGGCAAGATGGCTTTCCCCTTGCAATAAGGTAACGGAACCTTAATCTTGCAACGATAAATCTCCATCCAGCAGTTCTCGGGTCAATTATAAACTGACCACAAGGCCTCCTCCGCCAGCAGCCCTACATGGGCCCTGCCTTCAATGCTTCTACCATTCCAAAACGAGAGGATGTCAAGCGCCCTCAACGCTTGGCAGGGTGCGCTTGAGAACACCCAGTGGTTCCCAATAAGGCCAGGCAGAAGGCCTGATCTGTGCCATTTTTGATCGTTTTTGCAAGCATCCAGCCATAAGGTTTGAAGAACCCATCGCAATGGCACCACACATGGATTAACTGGTTATTAATTGCACCCGAGCCACCAAGTTTCCGAAATGAATCCATCAGACTAGAGCGGAATAAATATTGAAGTACGCATAGCAAGGCTGGTGGGTTCTTTTTCGTTGACAGAACGAACGACAATGGTCCGAAAAATGGTGCTCTGAACGCACCACAACGACCATCTGGTTCGGAAAGGACAATGGGCACATCAAGCCCAACCAAAGCTTTGCTTCGTAAGCGGTCCAAGCTGTATCCCTGGCAATGCCTCACGCTAGGCGAATCACCCCTCACACCATGACGAGGCCGATCGATTCCTTAATCTACCTCAACATTTGCAACTGATTTGGCTTGTTATGAACCAAAACCAAACATCAGAATGGGGTTGGTTGATGGAGTTGGCGTCGATGCATCAAAACACTGGGAAAGAAGAGGTCAAGAAAAAAATAAGAACTGAAAACAAGCCCACCTAAACACACCGTTGAAATGAAAGCACTTCGAAAAGAATCATTGAAGTCCAGAATGTGATGTGATCCAAAGAAAAATGGAATTCTTGGCGCAGCAATTGGCAAAGGCAATGAGCCCTGGCTGAATAGCCAAATCTCATAGCAACTTGATAGCAAAGCTGACAATGAGACTGGGCCTCAAAATGATGTCATGCCCAGGCTGCGACGCCCCGTCCAGGAAGAACAAGGCAAGTCACGAGAAAACAAGGAAGATGATCTGGGCGATGCCAGCGGCTGAGCCCCGGCGATCCCACCCAAACCGAGGACTGCGGCAATGAACCGCAACGACCCAAAAAAACAAAAAGAAATAATGAGCATACGAATCACCGGAAAATAGACGCTGTTAACAATAGTCAGAAGATTGCTTCAATCCCATCTGTCCTAGGTTTCACCAGTGATCATCCACGGCCCGCTCCAGCAGATTGCTCCACATTCTTGGAAACAGGAAGGGTATTAAACCGCCTGTGAACAAGCATGCCTTTCCTCCATCATGTCCCGTTGTGCCTTGAATCCGCTCTTGCTGTTGGGTCGAAGTCTTGGCTGAAACATCAAGCCTGAACAAGGCAATCCATGCACTGGTAACCGGAAGATAACTCCGATCATCCGTGGTGAACTGGACAGCCCGTCCTGCCCCACCCATTTGGGGCATAGGCCACAAAGGCAGTAACGTCACGGGAGGTAAGAAATACGCAACCCAGAAACAAGTAACCCCTTACATCCTTTGCAATTGCGATTTGCCAATCGTACGAAGGTTAAAAGGTAAGGTTTGTGCCCTTACAGCAAAGCGAGAGGGCTTAAAATCATGATAAAAGAACATAGGAAAAGAAACGAAGGCCCACATATGAAAAGACGACATTTAGGTGCCAACCGGCCAGGCACATTAGCCTTCGCATCCTCCAACTGCCAATCTCCCCTTGATTGACTTGTTCGCTTGCCACTAACTGTTTTGGGCTCACTATCAGTACTTTGCCATGATTTGGCCTTCAATGTCTTTCTGTGCTTGAAGCTGTCACCTAACACCGCGATTTGAATCGCCATCCAGTGAAGGAATGCGTACAACAATGTATGACAGGAAGGCAAACAGATCACCATAAAGCCCCCTTTGAACTTCCTTGACTAACTGCTTAAAATCGTAGAGCGTGCGTAAAAGTAAATCAAGATACCAACCAATTGGTTCCTGACCAATGTATCGAATTCACCGGTGGTGGTGGCGGTTTGGCGAAATAGCAACAACGGTGATCCACATGGATACCACAAAATCACTCGGCATAACCGCCATCAGGGCGATCCTTAGCGTCATCAATGATACTAATTCTCTGTCTCCATTTTTATCACTACCTCCCATCGCAACGCCTTGACCGTCAGTCTGAAACCTGTCAGCGGCCATGGGGATCATACAAATCCATTCCGTCACTTGGACGACCTGGAATGCCGCCAAGCACGTTTGCCAAAGGAATGGGCACACACCGCATCTCGACCGGACGCGATGAGAACGCGCCGATCCGGGCGTAAAATTGTGTCTGGCACGCAAGTTGAACCAATGGCCCATCAAGTAACGCCTCAAAAACCATACCAGAAAAGTCCATGGCGCATCGATGTCGGCGGGATCCGATATCACGCCAAAAACCGTGCAATAGCGCGCCGAAATGTCAATGCAAATGCAGAAGTGACAGCAAAAAGGGGGCCCGGAGCCTTCCTGAAATAGGCCTGCCATGCCGGCCTCAAGAATGGAGCAAGAGCGCAGGTGTCCCCGTGAACAAATCACAGATCGCCTGAACGACAGACCCGCCTTGAGAACCTGCCGAACAGTCGCCCAAGCCAGTTGGAAGAGACATACTGTTCGCAATAGCCTCCCAAACGAAACAGCAGCGTCTCATCCGGCAACAGTATTCCAAAGGAACCTGCGCTGACCTCAGGCACCATACCGACAGGTGCCTATAACAGTTAATCAAGGCACGCTTTGAAAGCGACCGTCCCTGGGACCAAACAACGCGGCAACAGTTACCGGGAAATGATCACGAAGGGGAATAAGCGATCAATTCGGAGGTCACGTCCAGCAAGATCTTGACGGCGGTCTCATGCACACTCAACATCCAAGAATCATGGTGTGCACATCCAGCGAATTTTCATCCCGTGAACTACCTTCCCTCAATCAGTGTTGAAGTGCTCGAAAGTCCTGTTGCAAGAAAAGCTGTGCCCCAAAAAAAAACCCTCAACAAATCATGTCCATTGCCAAGCGGTAGTGAAGCGGGTGCCCATTGTGCATGTCCCCATGGAAATTCCATGGCGACCAAGAGAGTTCACGGACTTCAGACTTGGGAACAGGAAATCGTCGATGAACGCCCAACGCCGTGGTCCGGCTCCTTGACGTCTTCAAACGGTCATTGGCCGACATTAGCTTTCGCCTTGCTTGGCCATCAACAGAGACGTCAACCCCGATCACCCGTGGCTTTCCAATTGATTCCTGGTTTTCCTTGAGCTCCTTGGATCAGCCGTGCCTTTGGTTGGATCCGAAACAACAATCAACACACTGCTTACTGAATCGCAGCAGCTGGGGCTTGCCTCTGCAAGACACTGGAAGCAGGTATGAAGCTCAAGGCCCGTCGAGACAGAAAACTCATCATATACGTACCAATCGTTGATGGTAAATCATTGATCTCCAAGTAGATAGCCATAAACTTTGAAGACGAAAGATCATTCATTATGGCTTCTATCATAGCTAAGTACAGCGTTCGAGCCATGCCGGCCAGGGCTGGTGCACGACCGCACGCCGCAATGGCCTGGATTTGCAAAGCAAAACCTGAATGGTTGGGTTCAGCCCAGCTGGCGACGACCCCGTAAGAAATAGATCAAGCTCACACAATGATACCAGGAACAGGAATTGGGCGTGCCCGCGGCTGAACCCAGCGATCCCCAAAACCAAGGACTGCCGCAATACCGCAACGACCAGAAAAAGCTAGAGAGTAGTGGGAAGCAATAACATTGGGCCGAAAAGTTGGGAATTAAATATGGGATATTAGTGTAGTCATCCCCTGTAAGCACCCGGGTTGACTTCGCCTAGCTCAGATTCAGGAACATGCCAGCCAGCAGTCTTTGCATCCCTCGAATAGCGGTTTCCACCTTTGGCTTGGGCTTGCTTCGCCTTGCCACTAGTTGTTCTGCTCTATCTAAATCGGCACTTGCCGAGGTTTTTCCTGGGCCTTCCTCAATGTCCTTGCAATTTGCTTGAGCCCATTGTTTCCTAATCCCATGGTTGTCTTCCCCGATGGTTTAATCACATCCAGAACGTTTGGAATGTTGCCAATCACCATATGCCAGAACAAGCCCATTGAACAACCTCAACCGTTCATCTTCCTTGAGCTCTCCCTGTTAATAAATCTGAAATTTTTCTGCAAAACCTGGCCTTTTAGAGTAAATAAAAAGACAACACAGAAAAGCTTTTATTCTCAATGGTGGACTTAGTGGAGACAAAAATGGCCGAATACGCCTTGCGTTCCTATTTTGCCGAGAACTCTGCCTACAAACTAAGCGCAATACAAATCGGAAATCGAATTGAAGAATATTTCCCTCGGCCCCATCGCTTGGCAAATGTTTGATTATCAAAAGTAGAGCTACGCCACAGTTATACGCAGTAACCAATGATCTGTCCCACCTGTGATCGCTGAACCAATTCACATTCCCCGGGCTGAAATTCCAGCCCAATGGCGCTCTTTGGTGCTGCAGGGACCAGGGCTTGGATCATGTCCAGTCATGGGAACACACTTGAAATACTGGCCATCGGCCCAAAGGAAACTATAGACAGCCTTATCCATTTTGTTGGTCTCCCCAAAGCAAATTGCTGCTAATTCAGCAATGCTAGCGAAGATACGGAAAAAATGGATCCATTGATATTGCTATTTTCCCTACAGAGGCAGCTTGCTTGATGTATCGAATGCAATATCCACCGCCAAATGCCAATTGGTACTTTATATTAGAACCTAGATCAAAAGCAACGAAAATGACTATTCGACTTGCATCAGGAGTTAAAAGCACTAACAAAGATACAGAAATCCTCCTAAAGCTGCTGAAGATTGCGAGCTGGTGTTAAAGAAGTCAAAAAGATCACTGGATTCGGATCGCATTATGTCTACCAGTTTGATGCCGAATGTGCGGAGAATCATCCGGGCAGGGAAAACGAAAACAAAGCCTCCAAACGCCTTAAATCTGGGCCTACCAACCTCCGCAACCGAATATTCCAGTTCAGGCAAAACAACATTTAATACAACTCAACTGCTACCTAATCCGGACACTAGCTAACACCATCGCCCTGGTTCCGGACGCAACCGTTATGAGAGCCCAGAATTGAGTTCGCGCTGCTCCGTAGTTGTCTCTCCAATTGCAACTTGAATATCTCAACAACATGGAGTCGCCCAGCCGCAAATGTCGGATTTTCCTTGAATCCAAGATCAAAAAAACTATGGGTTTGAATGCTGTTCACCATCAGGCCAACTCATGTGCCTTCTAATCTGCAATCATGTGGAGTTAAATTGGCAATGTGATGTCCTTTGAACCTCAGCACGGTAGACAATCAAGATTGTCCCTATATAGCTGAAGCATGAAATCTCTGCAAACAACCTGTCGGAGTCGCATCTCAATCCAAGCAGAAATTACAAAGAAATCCATCCCAACTAGACGAAAGCCTTGCTTTTGAACTCGTCAGTGGGGCAAACAGGAGCCATTTCTGTACGGCAGATCAATAAGTATTGGTGTGGTCAAACGCCACCAGACAAGTAATGGCCTGCCCCTGCGCGATTGGATTAAAACGCAGATGCAGACAAAAACAATGTTCAAAGCCGAATCCGCTTAGATCGCCTTTACCCACCCTGCAACATCGTTAAAGCGCCGTGCCAGTGGGGTTAGCTCTGAAATCTCATCCTCAATTCATCAGGATTTCGTCATCTTCCGCCCAGGTGATTGAAACGGTGACGTGGCGGCAACCCCCATAAGCCTTCCGAGTAAGCAGCAAACGGGATCTCAACCCTATCGCGCGCAAATCATTTCAAAACAATGAAGGAAAGCACTGCAAAGTTGCGCCTGCCATGGAACCGTGTAAAACTAAAAGTTGTTGCCGAATTAAAAAACGCAGCTTGATCGTTACAAGAATTCTCAACACAGGCGCACCTGCAAATGTAAATCCTAAAAACTTGAGCGAAGCAATATTGGACTCGATTCGTTTCCAAATAACGTTTGAATCCTCAAATGACCTCAAAGAGCCCATTAACGCGCATCCAACATACTCCTAATTTTTTGAATTGAAGATTATGCGGAAGTGCTTGATCACTGCTGTGTAGACAAATTACTACCCTCGTGCCGCCTCACTCACGAATGGAAGATCTGATCAATTCGCTTTAACATTAATCACACTGGCGCATTGAACTATTCCAGGCAACCCACAGACCTGCCCTGAGTTGGTGAACAAACGATTGAAGTTCTACAGAATTACCAATCCGCAAAGCTCAATCGATTTCGAATGTCAGGCTCCATGCAAATTGGGATTGCGACTGCACACAATCAACGAGGTATTGAACCAAACCTATTAACCATATGCACAAGTACAACACAAGCTAGAACTGGGTGAAATCGGCTGTGCCCCAATCAGGCAATGGAATTCTGACGGGCCTCTCAAGGTTGCAACCTTTTTTGTCCGTGACAACGCAATTGGCCATCCCGCCCAACAAATTGAGCGTGTTTCAAGATTTCAAAACGTTTGCAATACACCAAGACCCAAATATGGAGGAGGACTGGGGGCGGCCAGAGACGATCGTTCGCCCCAGATCGTCCATAACAAACATGAGGCAAGTGATTTTGGTGGAAATCCGAGGCTTCGTGAAAGGCAGCACATTCTTCTTACGCCTTGCATCAAAGAAGCAATCAATTAAATCCAGTTCATCATTGGCCAAACCATAATCGCTCGCTCAATGTTGTCGATGAGGATAAAGCAATGAAAGATTTTCCGAAAGCCTTCCAACGCTATGCCGTCGATCGCCGGGGTGAATTCTCCTATTTATCCGCTGCGTCGATGGTGGATCATGCACTGCATTTCTCTATCGAACCGTCGCTAGTTGACCCCATAGCAACACCACGTCCGAACTTGATTTACTGGAATCTTAATTTAACCCGTGAACGACCGGACGAAAGTCTTGCAAAAAAGTTAAGCGAGATAAAATCTAAAAACGATTCCATCGTGATTTTGAAACGACATCAAAAGCAACCCAAGGACATTGAAGCCTGTTATGATGGGGCGCTATAATACTATAATGGTTAAAGCCGATGGAATTCCGACAGCTAAAGCACGGTTCAATCCCTTAATCAACTAACTGGTTTCAACACGACTTAACTACCCACGCAGACAATTGAGAGCTGCCCTACATAATCCCAAAGTCCGCAACCATTTTGATCGTGACGATAGCCCAGAAGATCGCGAAGAATGTTATCGACCGCCTACATGTGGCGCGATCGTGACCAATGACTATACGTTCATCGAAACAAGTTTTTTTGGTGAAGAAGGTTTGAATCCTGGCGGCAACACCATCCCGATGCTGTGCTACTTGATTATTCGATTGCCGACCAAGACGGATTGTAATTTCTCGCTGCGCTGCAAAAAAAACTCCCCTTCCAAAATCGGATTATGACCGCCGTGGCAGCGAGGAGATTGCCGTTAAAAAGCGATTAAATCAAGCGCCCAGACTAACTAGTTAAGAGCAGATTAAACACCAAGAATCTGAACACACCTCTCGAATGCAACAATTAAAGACTGTGCAAGCTAGAAGTACAACTGTCAGAATCGCAATCGAAATCGAGAAAGTATCAATTGCCAAGTTAATCAGAAAAATATCCAAACTTTGGATCTAGATATGGTTCCTTCAAGACCATCGCAAAAAGAGTGCGCAACTTCCTTAAGCTGAATCGGGGTCTTGTTTCAAGCCAACTCGATTGGAAAGGAAGCGGTTTTGCAGCAGAAGCGTGGGCAGCGAATGAATCGTTCTTTCAGAGCCTATTAATGATCCGTCTTTTGTCCGAAAACTATATCGGACAACTCTCAGCGCGAAACGCAAATCCGCTGGCAAACCAGACGGCCACAATGCCACCATTTCACCCGGCCATTGAAGCTGCTGAAGAAAATATCAAGTGCATCTAATCTGGTCGTTCCCCATTTTGAACGATGGCCAGCTGGGAGGGTTAAATTGCTCATTTCCTGTGCTGCTCCCCGGCCAAGTCGCAAGCGCAAGAATGATTTGCTTCACCAATGTGTCCCACGCATTAGCGTTGCCACAGCAAGCAAGATTTATCAGAATCCCAGCGCGAACTTGTGAACGAGTTCGCACAGAGGGAGTCTTACGAACCTAGGACGCAATACTCCGATGGTGCTCGAAGCTGCCGGGATGACAACTCTGGACTGGGAACCTTCTGACGAACTCCTATTTACCTGGTCCAGCAACATGCATCCGTTTTGGATTGGGGACGGAGGAATCCAAAGGAACCCTAAACGATACTTCGGCTTGCCTACACCCCGATGATCGTGAAACGCGTCCCTTAGGAACCCTTCCAAACGCTCTAGACCACAAGAGAAAGATTACAACATTGATTTTCCCGAGTTCTACATCCGAACCAAGGGATTCGCTGGCGTCAAGCCAAGCCCTACAGTCTTTACTGACCAGAATGCAACCTATTCGCATGTCATGTTGCACCCATGGATCATTAACTGAACGCAAACAGTCCTGAGTGCAGATTGCCAAGAGAGTGAAACTCAGTGCGTCGTAATTCTCGATGGGTGTTTAACGCTTTGTCGGCATTGCCTTACCTTGATGAACAATTGCTTAGGTTTATATCGAACTGCCTTAGAAGCGGCTTCTTCTCTGGTACCCCGGCAGACTGTTTAAGGCAAAGTCATTTTCCTGATACCTATTGTGGGCTTACTATTCAGAAGGTTCAGCCCAACTCTCTAAGGACATACCGACAAAGCAGATCAGGAAAACATCCCGCTAACGACTGCAGATCCGGCTCAAGGAAGATCACCTTAATTAACCCATTGATTTTTCCTGCCCAACTGTACAATAAGTGCAGGGATTTTTGTATCTGATTCCCTCTGGCATCGATATCAGCGAACGTGTTTCAGGGCGCAGCGGCATTAAACGAAGCCCAAGAACTTCAATTAAACGGAATCAATCGAAGCAGCCAAACGACCTGCATCAAGGTTCTTGATCTTGATGCCAATTGGCTCTACAGAATGCCGGCGAAGCCGGGATTTCCTTGAAGAGCTGCAAGCTGACAGTTGTCCCCTCAAACAAACATGGTTGAGGCCTGTGGAATGTGATTATCACAATCAGCAAAAAAAGCCTTTAACTAACAGCTGAAATCACGGTGAAGTTTGGCAGGTTCAGGAACTATCAAGCCTTGTCCAACGGCCTGCCCATTTGCGGGAAATTCCGTGGTTACGCCAGACTTGATTCAAAGCGGACAGGTATCCAGATTTTAACGACAACACGGGATAATCACATTCAGCAACGATTGATGGAAAAACAACTACGGCAAAAAAGAATGCCAATTTCTGGAACTTAGTCAATGATCTTCGCATAACACTCAATTTCTTAAGATGTAGCAAAATGCTTATGCCACTCAGCGTCCTTCAACCCATTGCAAAGAACGAAATCTAGGTCCATCGGACATTAACACTAACGAGCTTTTCCCGAATGCTCCAGAAGCAAAAAAAGAAATCATGGGAATAATACCACGAGTCAATGGCCAGGCAGGTTGAAAACGTTCAGGGAGTCCATCGATGAACTCCTCAGTTTTTCTAAATCCACCCACTCTCAAAGCGCCTTACTTGATGAAAATGGACGTCATTGGGACTCGTTGCATAGCCACGAATATCACTGATCGGATTCAAACTAAACACGAACGCGAAGGACATCCTCCACAAAGAAACAATATTCCCTGGAAGAAGCGCAATGACGCTGAACCGCATTAAAGACGAATTCCTGCTGTACTCTCCCATGAATTGCCTCAGCCTCTTGCCCAATTCTGCTGGAACAACAAAATTGCTGCCAAACCCGCAAAACTTGATGACACCGCAATAAACCTACAGCAAGCGTTAGCAACGAATCGAACGAATGCCAAGGCCCAATGTCGCTTTTGTATTGATGATCCTTTGATATGGCCTGCGTTTTGCAGCAAGTTTATCCTCTAAAAATTGGTCTCCTGTCAGTTTAAAGGTGGTGATTGAGTCCGCAATCGAAACTGTGCAAACTTGCTTAGCGATCGCCAGTCTTTCAGAATTCGCTCCAAGCTCCTTGAAGTTCCAAACACTATCTGGATTTCCGTTCGCCCACAGGTCATCTGAACTTGCTGACAAACCGCGGTCAAATTCAAGCCCAGCGGCCGCCCAGATTGGACATTCGGTCTTTGAGAAACGTTGAACAACTCTTAGCAGAGATCACCATCACAGATACAGGCAAAGCATCAGTCCGGATTCTTGCTTATAATCTTTTGAGTCATTTTGCCTAAGGAAGACACCACATGTAACTCGAAATATGGCGCTTAAGGGTGGGTATGGCGATCGTCTATCAAGTCCCCCTGGGTTTTTAAAAAAGAAAAAAAAAAAAAAAAAGCCCCCCGCCAACGGTGGCCGGTGACTGCTGAGAGCCTTGGCGAATGGAAAGAGCTTGTTTCCTGTGAAAGCTCCCCTGCTGATAAGCCACATCAAGGAGCAAGCAACCGAAACCTTCGCAAAAAGCGAACCCTTGATCTCACCGGCTATTCCTCTGATCATTGACGACGATCCAGACAGTCGCGACCTAAACTCTGACCTTCAATCTTGATCAGGCCGGAGCCCGAAAGTATTTCAGTTTTCTACTGCTGCTTAATTCTTCCCCGCTTGGAATCATTTCAACCTGATGTTGTGGTTAGTGATTGAATGCCAGATGATTGATGGCTATAACGTTGCTCAAGAAAGTGCGATTCCCTATTATCCCCCTGAAGCAAGGGAGGCAGTTTCCGAATGAATCGCCCTAACGCTTACGCTTGGCGAAGTTTGACCCGGCAAAAACGTGCCATCATCGGCCAGCTTGAGAAACACATCACCAAGCCCGATTGAGCCTTGAATCAATTGGTGGTAAACGATCGCTTGATTTTGCTGGCAAACAATTCCATCGCCAAAACTGAAACTGCAAAACAAACCGAACGCCAACCACTGATCCAATGCCTGTAGCCCTGGCCCATGGCTGCGGAGATGGCCGTGGATCGGCCGTTCATGCGCACAGCTTCAGCACTAGCAATCAAAAATCCAGGCCTTGAAAAACCCATTGATACCGACCAGAAACCATCCATTTGAGCCGTCATCGGTATGCACAATGGCGGCCACCAACTTCCGTGTTGCAGCCCCTCCAAACCCCCAATCCCAACCCTTCCAACAAGAGGCTTCGAACATGAACATCTGCAACACAGAAACGGTCATCACACAGCCATCTCCCAGCGTTTTGGCCCTTGGCTGGTGGCCGTCACGCAGCGTGAAGCCCTCTCGCTGGCAAAGCCCGGCATGGAAAAGTCGCCCGGCATCGCCAAAAAAGGCGGGCCGATGATGCGGCAGACCAGCAAGCACAGCTTGCGCAGGCCAAGGCCACCGTGTCGGATCCTCGAAGAGTTGGGTGTTCGTGGCCCAATCTGGTACCTGAACAAGAATCGTTGGAGTGGAAGCTCAAGTGGCGAACAATGAACAGCCACCCATCAAAAGGACTCCATAGCCCAAGCCGTTTGACCACATCCCACCATGAATTCTCCAAGGGTGGGCCTCGGCTTGCGGTCTGTGCACTATTTCCCACATCCTCAAGGTAAAACGCCCGCCCGTGCCTTGGTTTTAGCCGCTCCTCGGACAACCTTTCCTGGGGGCGGCTACCGCCTCCATCAATCTGAGAACCTCTGATCCGCCAAGACCTTAATCCAATCACCGCACCCTGCTATGGGGTTGGGCTTTCGCTTGTTCAGCAGATCCACTCAAACTGGGACTAATCTGCATTCGGTTTGAAAAGGCCCTGGCCACCCGCTATCGAATCGCGGTTATTTGTCCGTACCATCTGCCTGGGTTTTGAGCGCGGCCACTATTTCAACGATCTGTCTCCGCTGCCCCTACAACGAGGCCCTTGTGTTTGAACCTACGTGCTGAATCGAATCAAACAGGTGCAAGGAGTTTCTTGGGAAGCGAATCCTGTCGAAAAACCTTTTCCGCCCTACCTCAGTTTTTCAGCAACGACTACAGCGAATGGCAGTTTCCTCGCCGCACTGGCTCACAGGTCCGAATTGCGATCTGTTAACTTGATATCAACAACGTTTTTGTTGAACGCCAGCAATCACGCGCCTTTAACCCGATGGATATCTCTGCTGCCTGCCATTCGATCGCTGTCCAAAAAGGTATCCACTTGGCTGGCTAACGAGCACAAGGTTACTTCTTTTCGATAACCCTCACGGAAGCCGTGCAAATCCGTGTTTGGGTCCGCTGTATCAAGAAAAGCACTAGACGCTTTGGAGGCGGTTCCGACCCTGATCGAATGGACACCAAATATTCCCTGCTTCGATGATCCTCCAAAAACGTAAACCGCAAAGCCGAGAACGTAATCGATGCCAACTCCACCCTCAAGCGAACTGACCTCTCTGCCATACCTTGTTCTATGCGGCGATCAGCCAAGCCAGCCGATCCTGCCAGCTTGCGCTCTGGAGCCGAATGCCCCGCATTGCAGCGCCAGCTGACGCAAAGAGGGTTCGCCGCCTACGGGGCCACGTGAAGGGCAAGCTGATCCCGTTTCCTCGAAGACATTTATCCCTTTTCACGGCTGTTGATAATATTTTTCGGAGGACTTACCGAGAGTTTCATCATGACCTATGCATCAGTTTCGCGCGATCTGGGCGATAACGGCGCTGAGCTGCGGCCTTCATCAAGACGTTCACTCCAGCTGAACCTCTGCCCCTATCTGGCCCGATGTGGCCCCAGCTGGAGGTTGGCACTGCACTGGGTGTTCAACGCACTCATGACGAGAAAGCCGTTCGACATGCAGGCGCTTCCCAAGTGGCACGAGCAATGAAAGCCTGTGTTCAACTGCCTCGATCTCAGTTTTTGCGCGATCGATCTATCCGGTCCACGAAATCTGGAGGCCAATCCAAGAATGCGTCACTGATTCAGTTGTCCGTTGACCTGGACCTAGGGAGGTCGCGAATCTTTTCATCTGAGAGATGGCGTTGAAAACGCGGATTGAGTGCCCGGAGATGGGGAATGAGTTGCCTGGAGGCTTTGCCGCCAAAACAAACATTTGGCCAGCTCTGCGCAGACCTGATCAAGGCCTGGCCTCTGTGGATGCATCCGTGTTGCTGCCCGTCTTCGCCAAGCGTGTTGGGTGAAATCGTTGTATTGGTGAGGGATAGAAGCTGTCATTGTCCGTTGTCCCCCTAACCTCCCATTGGCCCACACCGGCTTTCTCGGCTTGAGCTGATAAACTTCTTGTACTGGTTGCGGTGGGGGGAATGGCGATCACAGGATCGAACTGTGGACATCTTCTTGGGTAAGGCAGTGCGCTCTACCGCTGAGCCTAATCGCCCGCTTTCATTCTGGGGCCTGGAGCCGCCCATGCTTGACGGGGACAACCACCCGACTGCAGCGATGGCCAAGGGGCCGTACCACGAACCCGCGCCACCCTGGCTGCTGGCTCCTGCTTTGCGCTCTTGCGCCGGCCTGGCCTGCCGGATGGACGGCCGGCTCGCTTCCTGTGGCGCCTGGCCTCTTGCTCCCCCCGATCTCGACATTCCCGCCCACGCACCCGTCGTTGGACCCCTGCGCTTGCTCTTGGTGGCCTACCGCAAGGGGCATCTCGCACCGCTCAGGCTTCTCCCACAGTCGCTGCGGCACGGCTGGACGCCTGGCCATCCCCCTGGCGTTGCTTGCCCTGGCCTGGCATTGCGCCTGCGTCCTTTTGTTTCGGGGGCCGCCGCCCCCAGGAGCTGCTGGCTTGGGCGGGCGCCCTGGCGCGAAGCAGTCGCCCGCGGTGCTTGAGTTCGCTGTTGGGCTGGAGGCCAGCAGCTGGCCTGCACCTGAATCCAGTGATGGCGACCGATGCCGCGGCTGCCCCCCAGGCTGCTCGGCCGTATCGCGAGCCACAGCCGCCGAGCCCTGGCCATGCCCGCCGATCCCACCCTAGCGCCTCTGCCGAAGCCTGAATCGCCGTGGTGGCACGGCTGCGCGATCCGCCAGCGGTTTGCCCCTGGGACCTGAGCAACCCACACTACCTCCCTGTGCCCTATGTGCTTGGAGGAGCCCACGAGGTGCCGACTCCGCCATGGCGAATGACGCCACCTCCAGCGATGGAACTGGCGACCTGCTGCTGCAAGTGGTGCTGCACGCCAGATCGCCAGCGAGCGGGTCGCTTCGGATCTGGGGGCGATTGCCCGGGCTATCAAGCGCCAAGCTTCATCCGCCGCCTATACCCCATGTGTTCGCAGGCGCCCGTGGCGGCCGACACCGCCGCCTGCGCGCCAGTGGAGGCCGATCAGGCCTGAG
>Ga0163217_1060314_pt1 | contig 15116 bp, 21 predicted proteins | sample SynspAceP_FD_185933 | JGI IMG/M metagenome (GOLD analysis project Ga0163217, IMG submission 185933) | Saline lake microbial communities from Ace Lake in Antarctica - Synechococcus sp. Ace-P (PacBio error correction) | ecosystem: Environmental > Aquatic > Non-marine Saline and Alkaline > Saline ...
CCACATCCCAGAATTTCACCGCGAAACGTCAAATCAAGCTGTTGGGTGAAACAACGTGACTGCCAAAGCGTTTTCCAGGTTACGCACCTGAAATAATCGACGTTGGGATCGGTTTCTCCATCTGTTTGTTTGTGTCATTTACCATCCCATCTCCATAAAAAAACAGCGCCGCGATGGAGTCGAACAAGAAATAACCATAAAAATCGCTGCATAACGCTGATGTGGTGTGTACGCCTACTGACGGGCGCTGCCGCTTGACTTTGAAAACCTCCAAAGGCTAAGCCACGGCTTGCAATTAGAAACGAAATATGGGTGCTTTCGACAAAACCCACCAAAAAGTGCTTCAACGGACATCCTGGGAACACAATCGATATGAATGTGTCGGATGGTCCAGCGTCATTGCACACACCAGGGCGCCACCACCCATGCCAGATATCATCCCTACAAATGTTAGCAACGGCAGGCCCTGACCATCAATTGCAAGCACCCGCGGCAAACAACCACATTTCGATGGCTGAGGCCCAGCGTGCGCAGCGCGTTCCAATCCTCATTAACTCCATAGCGCCGGATCTGGGCGGTGAAAGAACTGGCCTGTGCGGCCAGTCCAAACAGGATAAAGCCGCCAATAAAACGCCACTCCCGCAGGAGAAAAGCCACCAAGTTTAACGGTGTAAATGGTGGCGGCCAAAATCTGCCAATACGGTGGCCGCCGAGGAAAGCGATAACAAGCACCTACCAGAAAGGTGAGCAGGCTACAATGGGTACCGCAACAGCCCGGTGTCTTGAACTGCAGCAACAAAAGCCGTCATGCGCCAGCGCCGTGGGTCAGTGTTGTCCACGCGAGGGCCGCAATAATCTGGCCAATAACAGCCAAACAAGGGTAACAACGAGCTGGTTAAAACTCAGTTACCCAGAGCCCGACATCGCGTACCAAACCAAGACAGCGGTAAGCCGGGTTGGGCGGCAGTGTTTTGTTTGATCGGCTCCATGTGGCGAAGCATTGCCGTGACTGCGAGCATTCACAATCAAACGCACGCCGCCTGCGAGGCTTTTTCGCGAGAGCGGTTCACTTTTTCACACATCACACTTCGTTCTAGTGTCGGTTGTATCTCTATCGCGAGCGTAAAGTATCTATTTTGCTGACATCAGTAGCGCGTAGCGCAGTATCGGCCTTAGCGCGCTCAACGAGCAGGCGCGACAGAGGTATGCATACTAGCAGCTCGCATTCTATCTGACACATATATCTACAAAGAAGCGAGAGAGTCGCACTTTGGTGACGGAAATTTGTCATGGCAAAACACCAGCACGAGATGAAGAGCCGTAGCGGAAAGCGGCAAGGGCCGCCAGCCAAGAGCCGGAAAAAAGCATGTTTTTATCCTTCTGGGGGTCGGCCGGCTTGCTGTGGCTGCTATCGGCAGGGCCGTCGGCATACATGTTGATGGGTGGGGATGATAAGTGGCTGAAACGGCTGAACCCGCCCAATCCGGTTCGCGAGGCTGCACTTTATCAGCCGCTGGATCCGGCCTTTGTGGTCAACTATACCCATGAAGGCCGCAGGCGCGGTACAATGCAGGTCAGCGCGGTATTGAGGCCGCGATGGCCGACGGGGATGGCTAGCGTGGCGGCTCACATGCCGTTGATTCCGCAACGAGCTTGGTCTGGTTGTTCAGCAGCGAGGAATTTTCAGACGCTGCGTTTTGTCGCCCGAAGGCGCAATGAGGAAACTGTGTATGCGGCGATAGCGCGCGCACCGGCACGGGCGAATAGGCGTTCGGCAATCTATATCGATGAGGTCTCTGAAGACTCGCAATCCCGGTCATTGACTAATACCATATATAGGTCCTGCAAATAGGAAGCCCATACGCCGTCTAGAGATCTGCTCTCTATCAGATAGAAATCCGAGTGCGGAGTACTGCCGTCAGCGTCGATGATGGGGCAAGAACGAGACCGAAGTCGATAGTACAAGCCCGGCGTCTCTGTGTCTATATAACTTATTGAAGCGTGACCAGCCAGGATCGCATCGTGCGTAAGGGCGGATGCCGACGCTGGAGATGATCAACCGAACGCTCTTGCCCGTTATTACCTCTGTCTATATCAGTATTTTCAACCTTGAGAGGATGCGCAAGGTCATGCTGAGATGTGGCGGTGGGCGGTGTTTCAGGTCATGAAGTGTTGGCGAATACGTGCACTCGTTGTACGTGCCCACCAGCCTGAACCTGGTGAAGATGAATGCCCGCTGCGCGGTACGGCGCTGTTTATCCTTGATGCGCGGCTGTGGTTCAAAACTGGTTCGACAAACTTCTTTTGGCGGTGATAGGGCCGGCATGCCAAGATCGAAGGCCGTGAAATTCCACCATCCCGACGGCAACTGCGGGTGGTGGGTGGTGCCTGGATCAGGTCATTCCTGGAACCTCGGAAGCCTGGCAGGCGGTGCAAGGAAGTCAATTTCGAATTGAATTCCGAGGTCAATCCTGCCTGGCGAATCATCGTCAGCCCCATGGAGGTAGTGGTGGTCTCGACGCTTGCCACATCGAACTGGATGGCGGTGGTGGTGATATGACATCACTTTCCCCCTAATTCGATGATCCGAAGCCCTTGCGTGAAGTGCTTGGACTCGGTGGTTAGCAAATCGATGTCCGATGAGCATAGAACGAGCGCGGGTCAAAGCGCTGCGTGAGGAAATTACCTGCTGCCAAGGTCACCCTTGAGCGCTACGGTAAGTTACGCCGACAGCTCAAAATATTGAAGGAGCTTCTGTTTGAGCCATGCAGCCCGGCGAATGTGAATCCCGGTAGAGCTGCCTGATCAATAATGGTCTCTGTGCCAATGCGTGCCAACGTTCAAGGCCAATGCTCGGCTCGGTCAAGGGTAATTCTGGCATTACAAATTCTGGGACGAATCGTAACGTCCCTCGGCTAGGGCTCGGCGGACCGCTTATTCGTGTAGAGGAAGAACAAGAAATGGCTGATGACAAGAAGTCACGAACGAAGTCACCCTCCGAGAAGCAGGCAACTGGCAGATCCGAATGGGCTGCGAGGCCCATGGATGAAGCAGGCGATGCGGATCAGGACGAACATCTGTATCTGCGAATGCTGGCGACAACAGCGAACAGCTCCCGCGGCATGCCGATGGGAGATTCAGCGGCATCTTTCCGCAGCGGGTGGTTGACGCATTCGATTGGTACCGACAGCCCGACCTGGAATGTGATTCTGGACATTCCGGTGACCATTTCAATGGAAGTCCGGGCAATACCGATATCACCATCCGCAATCTGCTGCAGCTGAACAGGGTTCGTGGTAAGAACTCCGGATCCGTCTTGGCCGGCGAGCCGCTGGATGTGAAAAGTCAACGGCACGCTGATTGCCCACGGGAAAGTGGTAGTAGTAATACCGAGAATTTTCGGGATTCGCCCTGACTGACGTTATCAGCCATACCGAACGATCAAGAAACTGCGCTGATGGAGGGCGGCAGCGAGCATTGTAAACGACACTGGCCGCAAGCTTCCCCGCGCTGCCTGGCGCAGACTGGCCACTGCACCCGTGTCCAGTCCAGGCCCTCGTTGAAGAGGCCTAACTGGCGCAGTTGGCGGCCGGCTTGATCCTGGTCGTACCGGGCTTATCTTTCTGATGGGTTAAACCTGAATGCGCCGCGTCGCGCCCCCTGGCACCCCAGGGTGGCAGCATTTCGAGGTCCAGCAGCCTGCCCGCTTGGCCTCGCGCGACCCGTATTTCTACTGGTTGAATGTGGGTGGCAAGCAATGTTTTGCCTCGGTGCGTCTGCAGGGCGATCAATACCCTGCATGTGTTTTCCGACGAGCCGTCGCCGAAGTGACGGCCAGCGGTGCATGAACTCCCCGATTTTCGCGCCGCACCTGCGTGGACTTGCTGAAACGGGAGCCCAAGGCATGATGCGCTGGTTATGGTTGTTTCTGGATATTGCTTGCAACCCTCGTCATGGCACAACGCTGCGGATCCGTTGAGTAAAGCCGGCCATTACATTAAGCACCGACCAGGAAGGCCGAGCGACCCTCTTCGGTCAGCTTGCAGATTCTACTGCTGATGTCGGCAGCTGACCTTTATCCCCGCGTTCGTGGATGATGGATGAACCAGCTTTTACCCGAATCATCATCGTGTTTTCGATTCTGCGTCAGGCACTGGGTTTTTGCAGCAGACGCCATCGAGCCCCAGATTCTGATCGCCTAGCCGCTGTTTTTCTGAACGTTTTGTTCGTCAATGGCCGCCGGTGTTCGAGCGTACAATGAAACGGCGGTTGCAGCCCTATTCTGGCCGAGGAGCTGACACACGCAGCAGGCGGTGGAACGCGGCCAGCTACCGTTGCCGCGCCTTCAATGCTGGCCAGACACGTGAAACCGATCTGGAGCTGTTCGTGCGCCTGGCCCGCGTAACCGACCTGGCAGCCTGGGCGGACGATGTTCCTTTTCATATCCTGTACCGCCTTGTGTTACTCCGAGTTGAAAACGGCGGTTCCAAGATAGGCTCATGATCTTCAATTCCTTTTCCTGGTATTGATCTGGTGGTGCCAGCCGTGGCCTGATGGCCATGGGTATGATGATGCTCTCGCCATTGATCATCTCGCCCTGCCGTTCAGATCATGCTGTTTGTTTCTGGTGGATGGCTGGGTGCGCTGATCATCAGGTACAATTGGCCGCCAGCTTTGCGGTGGTATAGGAAGCAGCGATGACACCCTGAAAGTAGCGGTAGACCTGTTTCGCCCAGGCGTGTTGGCTGACCAACGGTGATGGTCGCCGTTATCGGTACTGCCGAGCCTGTTTTGTGGGCCCTGATCGTGGGGCGATGGTTTCCAAGGCCCGCTACGCAGATCAACGAGCAAGACGCTGAGCTTCTTGGCCGCGTCTGTTGTTTACCTTTCTTACCTCATTTGGCTGGGTCCCTGGCTGTAACGCAAACTTATTGACTTCACTGAATCGGTTTTATACCGGAACATTCCCGGCTTGATCGCTGATTGATCGAGCTGTCCAGCGAGGTCATTACCCAATGGGTCATGAGCTACTCTGGGTCTTGTTTCGTAAATTGGCAGTGGTGATGATGACCATGCCGGTGATCGGTACGCAGCTGGTAACCCTGCGTATTCGTCTGTTCCTGGCCATGGCTATTACTGCAGTCATTGCCCTGGCCGCATGTACCACGCCGCGCCTAATCATCGATGTGCTATCTGCTGGGCACCTGGGTGCTGATCGCAGAACAGATCCTGATTGGTGCGGCAATGGGCTTTTGCGCTGCAGTTGCCTGTTTCAGATACACCGTGCTGGCCGGGCAGATCAATGCATGCACCTGATGGCCTGCCGGTCTTTAGCGTCGATAACGACCTAGCATGGGCATCTCCGTGGCAGTGGGTGGCCCAGGTGTCACCATGTTGGTTACCTTGCTGTTTTTTCTCCTGGCAATGAACGGTCATCTGGTGGTGATCGAAGTGAATGGTAGATGAGCTTCAACACCTTGCCTATCGTGAGACGTTGTGCCCAACGACTTCATGCGCTGGTGCTGCGTTTTTCCTGGTGATGTCTGCTGCGTTGCTGGTCGGTCTGCCAGCCATCACCGCACTGCTTATCGTCAACCTGTCGTTCGTGTGATGATGCGCGCAGCACCCCCAACTGAATATCTTCTCTATCGGCTTTTCCGCTGAGCTGGTCTTTGGTCCTTTTCATCATGTGGGTTATTGTTGGGCACGTGCGAAACAGTATCAGGTGGTCACCACCGAAGACGCTGATCCTGGCTGCGCGGCCCTGGTAGGAGCTGAACTGATGGCAGAAGCAGTCCAGACAGCGTCAGGATAAAAGTCGAAGACCCCACGGAGAAACGCCTGCAAGGATTTGTCCGTGACAAGGCGCAGATAGCGCGCTCCAAGGGGCTCCAGATACGCTGGCAAGTGGTCATGGTCGGCGGCGGCCGGGCTGAATCATGGCTTTCGGGCCGGCAATGGCCGAGCGCCTGAGCTGGATTTTGATGCGCTTTCAAACTTCATATCGAAGCGTTCGAAGCGGCTCTATTCCACCGATACCATGGGTTTTGCAGCTATTGGCTTCGGTCCGGTATTGGCCCCTGGAAGTGATAGGGCCGTGTTTTTCAATGCTGTTGAATACGCCGCGCTAGTAGGGCCCATTTTGCTCGGCGCGGGATGGCCCCTGCTCAGTGCCAAAGGTTCCGATTGGCACCCAAGTTCTCACGGATGAAAATCCCCTGGCGGGTCTGCAAAGCGCATGTTTTCATCAAGGCGCTGGTTGAAGCCTGCTCAGGCGCTGGCCAAGTTTCTGGTGTGCTGATCTTACCGCCCTGGCGAGTGTCAAATCTGTTTCAGGATCAGAATGCTGACCCTGGACCCGCCAAACCTTAAAACGGATGCCACGCCCCACAGTGCACGTATCCTGGCAAGCGCTGTTGTTTCTGGCGTGCCTCACTGATTCTGATTGCTGCGGTGGATATCCGTTCCAGCCCCTGGGAATAACAAGCAGAAGAAATGAAATATGACAGCAGGAGGTCAAGGACGAGTACACAGGAAATTCGGAAGGCAAGCCAGAGGTCAAATCCGCATCCCGACAATTGCAGCGCGAATGGCCGGAAGCGGCGCATTGAATGGGCGAAGTGCCAAGGCCGATGTGGGTAAATCACCAACCCGACGACTTCGCCCGTGGCGCTGAAATACCGATCCGATCAAGTCAGGCGCGCCCCTGTTCGTTATTGGCCAAGGGTCGCGGACTTTACGCGCTAACGCAATCGACGAAGTCGCCGCCGAGTCACGATAATCATCGTGTCTGGAATCGCCTGCCGCTGGCGAGGGCGGGTATTTTACAGTAACCGAGCTGGACCAATGCAGATTCCCTCAGGGCTGTATCTGGCGGTCGCCCAGGTACGGCTTATGTCTTCCAGCCTCGTCCAGTACGGGCAGGGCAGGGCAAGCGCCCTGGGCCCATGCCCAAGCCGGAATATTCCCGATACCTTGCCCGGCAAGGTGATTAAACGGCCCCAAGGCCTGCTGCCAAAGCGCCGACGGACCCAGCTATCAGGCCCTCACTTCGCTGAAAATGAGCTACAGTAGAAATCCTGCCTTTCCTGCTTTCAGGAGCACCCTATGCGCAGTTCACGCTTTACCGGGTTTCGAAATTATTGCCCCGCCGCGTTGATTGCACTGTCCCTTTGGCATTCATGGCGATCAGCATCAAAGGCCGGCTGTTGCATGTTTTCGCGACGCGGCAGGGTCCGTGAGTGTTCAAGGGGCTGGCAGAGCGCATAGTGGATGCGGATCTCGCGCTCTTGGCCTATCAACTTTTCCGTAGTAGGCAATTCGCCTCGACCAACTGCAAGAACCGATATCGAAGCGCAGCAAGAGCCCTGAATTCGCTCATTCCTGCTTCTCAAGGGGCTTTGTGAGGAGGATATTCAGTTATCGATGCCGAAAGTCACGACCAGCCACGCAATATGTACGGGTTAATACGCTGGCCGGCTGGACCGCTTACCGGCAGAGGTAAACCGTATTGGTTCGCACCGAGGATGTGGAGGCCGGGTCAAGACCAGCATGCAGACGGTCGGTGAGCTGGTGAATCGGGTGTTGCTCTGAACCCAGAGGCTACGAGTTCCCAGCCGCCGCTTTGTATTTACTCAGCTTTGAGTCGAATCAAGCCGGCAATGATTGCCATGCGACCGCGATGCGCGGGCCGCCGACCGACCAAGTTCGCCCGCGACGCTGAAAGCCAGAGGTCGGGCAGTATTCCCGCCGTGCGTCTCAGGGCTACTTCCTCGATAGAAGATGTGGTGCCTTTACGCCAGGACCAAAGCGCGTGCGGGTGGTAACACACGTGGATTACATCCCTGCGTAATCTATCGATTGAATCATCGAAGGGGATAACATAACTTTCCGCCTTCGACTTCCTGCTCCTCAACCCAATACACAGCTTACCCGGTCCACCACCACAGCCTCTGGCAGGCTGACATGAAAGGGTGGCTGCTTGGCCGTTGACCTCCGCAATGAATTTGCTGCTCCGCGCCTCGGCCGTACGCGCGCGCCAGAGTTGCAGCAGCACTTCCTGATCAAAGTCCAGCGACAGGGCATGCGCTCTTGATCCTCTCGCCCCAGGGCACTCAAACAGCGTGGTGCACAGCTCGTTACTAACGAAATCGATATCGCTTTGAAGCGGATTTGCAAAACTCGATACGCATTATCTGCTGCAAAGTGACCTGTTGATAGACGGTGCCGAGATCTGGATATCATGGTTCGAGAACCCATTGTGACGGAAGTGATGCCTTTATGATTAGCAGTTGGCGGGTGACCAGAAGAGGCATAAAAATCTATTTTTATGTTGTTATGTTTATAACAACGGTTATATCATAAACCCTTTCCCGGAATCTCACCCGCATCTACTGTCATAGGAGTTGCCAATGTCCTTCCTCCCAAGCCTTGTTGCACCGTCACCGTGCTATCCGGCCTATCTCGTGCTGGCAAAGCACCCTGCTCATCAGATCCTGCGCAACCGCGATAATCTTCGCGTCGCGGTGATCGTGTACGACAATGAGGCGAAATCAATATTGATGCCAAAGTGAAGGTGCAGCGCGACGTTACGGCTAAACCGTGCCGAAGAGCGTCTGGTGGAAATGAAGTAACGGCTGTATCTGCTGACCCTGCGCGAGGAATTTGTGCTGGAGGTAGCGCGTCTGGCCCGAAGAGGGCCGCTTTGATTATCTGCTGATTTGAGGTCAAACAGGCATTCCGAACCCATGCCCGTGCTGAGACTTTCACCTTTCGCGATGAGCAGGGCCGCAGCCTGTCTGAAACCTGGCGCGACGGACACCATTGGGTGAGCTGGAGTGGTCAGATCGGATGAACTTTCTAAGCTCTTATCTTTCAGGCGCGCGCGCGCAGACAGCGGCTGGCCAGCGGGGCCGAAGGTGCTTGGAACGGCAGAAACAGTATGAACGCTCTGTGCATCTTACCGGAGATCTCTCTTTGATACGACGCTAAGGTCAGAAGCTCTTCCGATGTGATTGCTGGTTCAGCCAAGGAATTGGGAGCATCTCGAGAATCTCCAGCCCAGAGTGCGAGCGCGAGTGCATGTTCGATGCGCAATCCTGTAGTCCGCCGCGTATCAACACCGGAGGCAGAGTTATCCCTATGGTCATTGGTCGGTGCCGCTGGGCAAGGTGCTGAATACCGGGCGGTTCGATTTTGAACAGGGCCTCCCTGGCCGCCGGGCGATGAGCTGATTACAGAGAACCTGCGTGGTGAGCATGTGCCAGACCGAGGAGTACGGGCAATTGCCGCCGATACCTACCAGGCGCGCAGACCTTTTTCAAACCCAACGCTTTTTCTAGTTTCTTAACCGCACCTGGGAAAACGGTCGACCTGCTACGTTCCCAAAGGCTTTTTCTGGTTTGGCCACGCGGCCTCAGGAAGGCCGGCAGCTGGTCGCAGGCCGGGGCCTTGATGCGCTACAGCTACGCTGGTCGTTGGTGGCGTTCAGTGCCCAAGGAGCATTGGCCTGCCGAAAGGCGGAAGGGAGTTGGAAGCCAAATTCTGGGCCAACTGGGATGTTGAGCGGGCGACTGTCGCCAAGGAACTGGTGTTTTAATCGGCCAGCACATCGATTTGCTCTGCTGACGCAAGGAGCTTGGACGCCTGCCTGCTGACTGACGAGGAAATGTCGGCAAGGCCCGCTGCCTGGGATTCTTTTGCCAGACCCCTTCCGTCCCCTGGGTGGAGAGGCAAGCCTGATGTTGGCCCATGCACTGGTCGGCGCCGCCTTGCCAAGTCGGCAGGTGGGGCGGTAAAGAAAGCTTGCTCGACATACTGCGGCGATGACGTCCAACGACTGGCGGTGTGGCAGCGGGCAATTGCTCCGCACAGATTCTAGACATTTGCCAGCAAGCGGTGTTGGACTCGGGCATGGTTCTGGCGGAAACCTTACCTGGAGCCGCAACGAGCAGGGCGATGAATGAACGATGTTCGGCCTGCCAGGCTTGCTGGGCAACGCTCAGCAGATGCCCGGTCATGCGAGTTTGGTCTCCGATGTGGCTTACCTGAACGAGCCTGTTTGCCTGCCTGGTGGATTGACGCAAGTGTCGGGCATTCCGGTTACGAACCCTGGAGTAACCCATGTGCCCCCGCTGGCATGTAGATAAGGGTGCCGTGAAGGCTGATCACCAGCTAACGCTGGGCCCATGGTCTGAATGGTTTGGAAGACCAGCAAATTCGCCGCGCGACGCAGTTAGGCCAGCCCGGCGGTGGAACGCCTTATTCAGATCAAGGGGGCTGCAATCAGGTGATGGCCTGTGGTTGAGGTGGCGCTGATGAAAGGCGAAGCGCTTGGCAAGGCAATGAAGGACGCGGCTTTGGTGACCGGTCGCTCAGCCTTGAGCGCGGTCAACGCCGGCTGATTCTTGACCCTGGACTGCTTTGATTGAATGATCAGCCTGTCAAGTACCGCGGTCCAGATTGAGCGCTGACAGGCGAAGCAGCGGCAACTCTAGAATGGCGCCTTTTATGAACGAGTAGCCTTTCATGCAGTTGCTGCCCTGGCAATCATCAATCCTCGCCGGCTTTGGCGCCTTGGCGCTGGCATGACCTCCCGCCTCGGGAAAAACCTGTTGCTGCACTTTCTGCACGGCCAATGGTTTTGTACGCAACTAATGAACCCATGTTGCAGCTTATTTGGCCTGAGCATTTCGATCTCCTGGCTAAGGTGATCTGCAGGGGTATGGCGAGAGTGAAGCATGGGGGGGGGGCCTCCTTTCCTCGGCTGAATCGAAATGCGGAAACTGGCGCTGAAGCCTTTTCCGCTGGGGCGCGAGCGTTTTGGCGATGCACGCCATTAATGCCTGCGGCCACAGTTTTGGTGGTGTTCTCCACCAGTCTGGATGTCGCGCCGCAATCCCGGGTTATTCGAGCGGGAAGTGATTGCTGGATCCGGGTGCTCTTCCCATGAGCCTGATTCAGTTTGGCGTACCAGCCTGAGCCTATCGGTGTGCGGCCGCAAAATCCGATGGCGATGGGGCTCGGCCCGGCGGTCATCACTGGGCTGATCGGAAAACGGCCTTTGGTGGCATTGCACAAATCGGGGTATTTTTCCGCGGCTGGGAGCCGGCAGCCCTTCCAGGCGCATATTGGATCAATTTGCGCTCAAGGATCACAGGAGCAGGCTGTGAAACTCAGTGCCGCCCGAGTCGTGAAGCCTGAGGTATTCGAGAGCATGCCCAGGCGGCTCTGCCCGCGCGCTCAAGCGATCAGAACGCCGACTCTTATCGTGCATGGCGAGAAGACCTACCCCTTTGTGCAACAGTCTGCCAAGCGAAAAAAGCAGCCGCGATCAATCCACAGATCAGTGTCACTCGGTAGCGGGTGGGCACTGCTTTATGAGGAAGATCTCAGCCCGTAGTGCGCAGTCCTTCGGGATTTTCTTTTTAAGCGCCTGACCGCGCGCATAAAAAAAGCCCGGCGCATCGCTGATGGATGTGCCCGGCTTTTTGATAGAGCTCGAATCTCCCGAAGAGCTAACCCCTCTCAGGCGGCGGCGATCACAAAATCTCCATGATTTCCGGCTCGATCAACGCTGTGCAGCGCGGCCACAGCGGCCAATCGTAATCCTCTTCCTGAAGAATGCACTGCATTTCCACCTGCCCGGATCGACTGGGGGTGAAATAGCCCTGAATTGGCCCCCCCCCCTGATGTCGGCGCTGGCCAATGCGGCAAAACGGTTCGTGGCCAAGAAAACCCTTGACCTTGAGTACTGAGCCACTAGCCGAGACGATGGCAATGTTATGCACCATAGACCTCGGACATCGGAATACTTTTCCTCGATCAACGCGCGCGCGGTTGAATCATCTTGCGTGAACCCGAGGCGTAGTAAGGTGATGCTTTGGCATCCGAATCCTTGTCACCAAACATCAGCTTGAGCTGAATTGAGCAATTGTGATTTCGATGTCGTAAACCCACATCACCGAGCATTTCCTGATCGAAGACCTCCCAGCCGAACACATCCTTGCGTCCGCGAGATACTCGACGCAGGGCTTTTCTCGCTGCAGTAGTCTGACTGTCAGGGTGCCGGGCGTGGTGCGGCTCAAGGCATTCTTGATACGGCAATCTGAATGCCGGCCTTGCGTAGTGGTGCGCGCCGCCTTGGGATGTATCGCTTCCATGCCCAGGTTGGACAGTTGATCGGCTACGTTCGTAATTGGTACGGCCGATGGTCAACTGTTTTCCGAGCCCGACGAGATTCGGATCAGCACTGGAAAGGTGGTATTCCTTGGTGGAATGATGGCTTCGCGGCGCTGGTGTCGCGGCGATCTGAGCGAAGGTGATCTCGCTGTAGCCACGATCAAAGGTATTCCTCAGCCCTTCGCTGGCAATGCGTGGTAACCGTAGCGACGACCCAATTCTTGCTCGATCGATACCGTCGAAGCTGTCCCCCCGGATCATTCCTGGAAGCTTTCGGCTCGGGTTGATTTCCCAGCCGGTAAGATCCACCAGTCCGAGCGTTGGCGCCGTTTTCTCAGTGCCCAAATACGGTATTGGAACGCAACTGTGGGCCCTCACCAAGCGATGCCAACATCTCGCGCACCTTCAACAGGTGCTCGTCAGTTGAAAGTGACCGTAGGTGCACACTGCTGCAGCTCACATGCAATCACGCACATCGCCGATCCGACCTTACAATAAAGCGGTTCTGCGGCCTGGCGTTCGTAGTCGCCGCTGAAAAAGTTTCAGCGTTTTTGGGCCTCATGCTGCCAGCACGGCAATCCAGCGCAATTCCAGCCCAGGCATCTTCATTCGCGCATCGGCAAAACGTCATACACGCCACAGGTTCCGCCGCGGATTCTCTGTGCTCAAGCAGCATATTGGTCATGCCTGCCATACGCGGACACCACAAACACAGCGTTTGTACAACCTTTGCTGTTGCGATGGCCAATAAGAGGGTGTCCCAGTGACTTCGTCGAAGCGGCACATTGAAAAGTGCCGCCGATCTTCTTCTACAGTATGCATAAATCCAACTTCTGTCGTGTGGTGGAATGTTGCCTGACCATACGCCTTTTCCTGGGGCAGCATGACTTCTGTCCAACGGCTTTAGCCGCTTTGAATGCTGGCCGGCTTGGGATGCAATCCCGGCCAGCAGGCTGGTACTGCAGGTGGCGTCTGCTGGGTACACGCCGTCCCGCGTCGTGTACTTCCCTTGCGCTCAGTGGCGGGTTGGAAATACGCAGGCCATCTTCATGTTCCCTGAAACCGCCACCGCAGCGGGATGTATGCTCGTTGCGTAGCTGATCGAGGATTACAAGCGTGCCGGGTTCGATCTTGTAACCTTGCCGTCCGACAGGGTTTCAATTCTCCAAGCCATTGCCGCTCATGCAATACACAGATCGAAAAAGATGGGTTCTTGTACCAGATGTTGCGTCTCGGTGTTGGCGTAGATGGTCGGTAGATTGTTGAAACGGAAAAGCCCATCTTGGTCGTCTTTTCAACAACATGCCGGGTGCTTCCCAGTTTTGTGAAACCACACGTACGTTCCGACGCTCTCGCAATCCTACAGTGGTACGTACAATCATGGTTTTCCCGTTCTCCTCAGGAAGCCTGTCGGCTGTGTCCTTTCGTTCATGACCTTTAGGCAAAAGCACGCATCCCAGATGGTCATGGCTTGGTCGATCTGTTCATCGCTGATGATCAGCGGGGCTCAGACACTTGACGACCTGGCTATGATTGCCCGCGCCCGTCTCGATCACCAAGGCCGTGCCTGGAAGGCTTCCTGGCAATGGCCGAGGCAATTTCGCCATTGGGTGCAACTGATATCCAACCATCATGCCACGCGAACCCTTTGAACGAACAGCGAATCCGGCCGTGTCTTGCGACGATTTTTTTCTGCATGCGTTCCTTGACCATACCTTGCCTTGGCCTGACGCTCTTGGACGAATTCCATCCGTCGTCCAGAAAGTGCTCCATGCCGCAGCAGCAGTAACGAAAGGCAAGGTTGTTTGCCTCGAAAGTACCGTTGTGCTCGCCTGGCTCCCACCTGGTCCAGCTCGCGGCGAGCAATAGACCACGACGGCGAACGCCAGGCATAACCCGCTGAGCGACTTGGACAGGGTGATGATGTCCGGCTGAATACCCATCTTGCCTCAAAACTGAAGAAGGGTGCAGGTGCGGCCACAACCAACCCTGAAATGTCATCGGCAATCATCAGCAATGCCGTGCTTGGCGGCAACAGCTTTTTGAAGTTTGCCATCCCATTCCGGCAGAGGCGGTATTCAAACCGCCGTTCACCCTGAACCACTTCCGCACGAAATCACGGCGGCGGCTTGTCGAATACCCGCTGCTCGGGTCGCGAGTACCATCCTTGTCCATCATCCGCGATGGTGTTGGGGCGCCTTATCGCCAAATAGTTTGGCATAGGGCATGCGGCTTGACGTCAGTCAGGGCCACGCCAGCAGGCGCCACGGTGATGCTGATTGCCTGTCACAGCAAGGCGCCAAAGCCTGCAGCCATGGAAGCCGTTGGTGAAGCTGATCAAACGTTATTACGGCCAAGTCACTTTACGGGCCAGTATTAGGGCTGCTTCCACCAGAGTTAGGTACCGTAGGGCCCGCTGAATTGAGTCACGTAATCCCAAAACCACGCGGCCTCAAGGATCACCCGGTGGAAAACTTCCCAGGAAATTTTCCTTGGCCCAGGAGTACATGTCCAGACCATGGGGTAAAATTAGCCGTCGTCGGCGATGTAGTCGATCAGTGCCTGCTTCAGAACCGGAATTGGTTATGGCCGTAGGATTCAGAGTGCCCGGCACCGGCAAGAAAGTCGATGTAAGTGCTCTGCCTTCGCATGGTAAAATGCAATTCCGCGCCGCGAGCTTGCTTGAAGATCACGGGAACGAGCGGCAATAGCTACGAATACCGGATTCATGTTTTTCGAACTGTTCGAAGTTGGTTCATGGTGTCTCCTGTTTTTCTAAATTAGGTCCCAGTCTGTGTAGCTGGAAGGGGCAGCTACGAGGTTGTTGCAAAGGGCCAGCGCTGTTAAGAGGCACTTCATCATCGTGCTGGGCCATTGGAAAATGCTGCTCCCGGGAAAAGATCGTCACGGGTGCTGTAGTCGGCTCCAGTGACGAA
>Ga0163217_1020688_pt1 | contig 15115 bp, 15 predicted proteins | sample SynspAceP_FD_185933 | JGI IMG/M metagenome (GOLD analysis project Ga0163217, IMG submission 185933) | Saline lake microbial communities from Ace Lake in Antarctica - Synechococcus sp. Ace-P (PacBio error correction) | ecosystem: Environmental > Aquatic > Non-marine Saline and Alkaline > Saline ...
CGGATAAATAGATATGATTGATCCGCTTCTTATTTGCCTAATTGATTCAAAATCTCTTCTCAAATGCAATAAACTGGCGGGGCCACGGACCCAGATTGGGCGATAGCTGGGCAAAACGGGGTCGCCTAGGGTTTTTTTTTTCCTTCCCCAATGCAAATAGTCCCCTTGGTTCCGAAAGCTGGAAAAACTGTCCCGCCTTAAAGGCAGAACTGAACCGCACGTCCCGGTCAAAACGATAAGATCAAGTGTTCCCCCGAGAGAACGGACGCCGGCCGTGCTCGGTTGGACGTAAAGGCTTTTAATTGGTTCCAGAAAGCGCGCTGCGTGGCGAAGTGTCGATTTTAATCATCTCCAAAGGACCCCACTCAAGGTGGGCGAACAGCAGTATCCCTCTACCGCAGTCCGCTTTCGGGTGTTCCCCAGAAGGACACTCGTCCTTGGTGCGCAACGGAAACAGCCCCTCTTTCTTTGATCAATCCTGTCCAGACGAATCGAAGAGAACGAGATATTGATGTCGACAACGCCGCGATCTGTCGAAGATCATTGATCGCGGGTTGCGCCTGCCCGCGTTCGATTAGGCTAAGCGCACCCCGGGGACGACCGATTTGCCATCAGCCAAGTTTGCAGGGTCATGCGGCGCAACCGGCGGCATGGCGCGGATGTCCGAGCCACGTAACTGTCCAACGGCGTCTCTTCGTTGGGCATTGCCAGCCAAAATATCGATGACGAAAGAATTTGAAAACAAATTATCGCACCTACTAAAAAATATATGTTGATTTTTTAGTGGGCGGCGCTTCTGATATAACGAAGCATTCGATTTGAAGAGAGCTACCATCATGACCGTTATCCTTACCGTCGTCAGCGGGCGTGTCGTCATTTATTGGCGGCAGGTATCTCTGGCTGCTCTGTCGCGTATCATCTGGCTAAACTGGGTTGGAAGAAACGTCATCCTGTTTGGAGGCAAGAACTTCACCCAGGCGGAACCACATGGGCATGCGGCATGGCCTTGTTGGAGCAGTTGGCGCGCGCAGCCAGAACAGACGCGCTTGGCAAATACTCCGCCGATCTTTACCGCACGCTTGGAGGCAGAAACCGGGTTGGCTACAGGCCTGCGTCAATGTGGGTCCGATCAACAGTTGGCGCTGACTGCCGAACGGCAGAGGAGTTTGCGCCGTCAGGCCCGAAGGGCGCGTGTTCTTCGGTGTCGAGGGTGAACGAACTCTCCCGCGTCGGACATACCTGTCGCTCCTATCCGGCATCTGAGCATGAATGATGTGTCTCTGGTGGGGGGGGGTGCCGTAACACCTCCCGGCGACGGGCCGGCTGATCCAGGAAAATTATCGCCGTTGGCCCTTGGCCAAGGGTGCGCGGATGCTGGGCGCTCAGATCGTCGAGGGCGTGATGCGTAAATGAGGTTACTCAGGCTGATGGCCGGTGTCACCGGCGTGACTCTGGCAGGAAGGCGAAGAGACCGGCACGATCGCAAACCGAGCATGTGGTGAATCTGCGGCGGTATGTGGGGCCGTGATCTGGCCGCACGCAACGGTGTCCCCCCTGCCGCTTCATGCCTGCGAACATTTCTACATCGGTGACAGAGGAGCATCCCGGGGCTTTGCCCAATTGGCCGGTCGCTATCGCGTGCCGGAATGAATGTGCCTACTACAAGGAAGATGCGGGCAAGATCCTGCTTGGGTGCGTTCGAACACCAAAGCTAAGCCTTGGGGCTGGATGGCAATTCCAACGGACTTCTGGCTTTGCCAACTGGCCCGAGGATTTTGAAACCATTTCGCAGCCGATTTTGGAAGCGGCCTGTCAACTCGAATGCCTAATCCTCGCAGAAGCGGGCATCCACGACCTTTTTTTAATGGCCCTGAAAGTTTTACCCCCGATGAACCGCTACTATTTGGGCGAACACCAGAGGTGACGGGCTATTGGGTGGCGGCGGGCTAACAAACTCTATCGGGAAATCGTGTCGTCTGGTGGTGCGGTATTGGCGCTGGGCGGGCAATGGATGAAGCGATGGCGAGCCCCCTTTCGATTTATGGGAATCGATATCCGGGCTGTGCGCAGCCATTCCAAAAGAACCGCCGCTAATCCTGCAAGAGCGCGTGACCGAAACAACTGGGTCTGCTTTATGCGATCAGCTTTTCCCTAAATCGGCAAATGGCAACGTCGGCGGGGCATTCGCCGTTCGCCCGTTGGCAAACGAGCATCTAAAGGCGGCGCGGTGCTGTCTTTTGGTGAAGTCGCCGGCTGGGAGCGCGCCAACTGGTTTGCCAATGAAGGCCAGACAGCCGAATATGAATAAAATATAATACTTGGGACCGAGCGAACTGGTTCCAGAATATCCCCGCGCCGAGCACATGGCTTTGCGCGAAACACGTGGGGCTTAATAGCTAATACTCACGACAAAAACTAATGACCTCGTTCGGGAAGAATCAGCGGTCGAGGGACGCGATGCACTGATCTTTTTTAATAACAGGCGGATGTGCGTGCCAACCGAGTTGGACTGGTCCATTTGGATGCGAAGTGGTTTGTCGATCGTTTTCGTGTTTGTCTGAAGTATTGGGTTTGGACATTGGGGTTTTGGGTCTTGCCGTTTTGATTTGGACCACGGCTATGGTACAATATTTATCAGAACTTTTGAAACTTTCCCCAGAAAAATGTGTGGTCCTATTCCAGGAAATCGCAAAGTTTGTCAAAGTTCTGCTGTTGTTTTTCTCATCGCACCCGATAGTTCGCAAGAAACTATATCATCTGGGCTGATTGTGTTTGGTGTGCTTGTGGAAGGAGTAATCCTTCGTTACTGAAGTGGCGATCCTAATGGGGGATCAGTGGTTGTCCGTTTCGCGCGTTGTCGTGCGATAGACCGCTTACTTTTTTGGTGGTGTTTGCCCGAGGGCACGGCGAACCGGCTGCACATTATCGGGGATGTTTGGGGTGCATTCGTATGTGGATCCCGATCTCTAGTCTTTATCTTGCCCGGTACGGCATACGATTGGTAAGGCTAGGCCTTTGGGGTTGGGTGTCTGAACATAGTCAGGCTGACATGGTTGCGGGCGTGCATCTAGCGATGAATTCCGTCGTCAAATGAATGCACCATTGTTGAACCGGTTCCGGGTGGCCTGATCTATGTAGAGCCCTTGCGCTATCTGGCCGTTCGCTTTCTGGACTAAAGATACCACACAAAGGGGGTATTAGTTAGTGGTTTTTTGACAGATGACGTTTCTGCGATGGTTGCCAGTCTGTAAACCAGAGCTAGGCGCAGGCTGTCCTGCCTTTGATGGGCCCTCCGGAAGGACGCGAGCCTCTATTTGGGTGCCGGCGACGGCGCGCCCCTCGCAGACTCTATCAAGACGACCCGTGAGCCATTACATGCGAACGCATTCCTCGGCACGGTAGGCGCGAAGAGTAGCCTCGATGGTTCGGGCTAGTGGACCGTTCTTTTTGAGGGCCCCATGCGCCGCGGACCGGGTGACTTACGTGGGGAGCTGGGGCTGGGAGACTAATTTGTCCCAACTGAAATTCAAGGCCGCTGCATGTGTTCGAGTGGCTCTCCTTTTGGTGATGGCGGTAGGGCGATTGCCGGTGGCTTGGTTTGGCTGATGAATAGTTGGCGTTGTGTGACTGAAACTCTGCGAGGTATGCGAACTGTTCTTCCATGGCGAGCAAGTTTTGCTAGAGGGCTTCGCGGGGAATCTTGTATAAAGCAGGGGTCTTGAATGTGCGGGCTCACCGTGCGGCCACGACATTACCTCGGGTTTTTTTGTGTTCTGCTTGGCGTGCGCGATATTGATCACGGCTGCGTAGGATGGCGGGAGTCTGTGGGCGGTTTGGCAGGAAGCAGCCGACAAAGGGCGCTTCATTTGTGGAGTTGGTTGTTGCTGTCGAGGGTTTCGGCGGCGTTTCTGACGTAAACGTGTTGTAAGCCCCGGGTTCACTAGCGCGCGCGGATGCTTTGCAGTTCCGCCTGACCGGTAGCCTTGCGACCTTGCCGTTTCCGCGGCAGAGCTGAGCGCGGATTTATGCGCGCGGTGAGTGTGGGTCGGTTATGGCCTTTATCCTTTACGGGGCTCAGGCACTACGGTCATGCGCTCTGCGGTGCCGTGGGCCTTGGGCTATGTGCCTGCCGCCACGCAGGCGAGACGCGTGGAAGAGATGCTGACCTCGACTTATCAAAGATCGACGTGGCCGGCCGTATTGTCGTGCTGAGGCGTCGCTTTAGGCCCGCTCTATGACCCGAAATCGCAACGCATTCGGCGTGTAGAAAGTGCCGGCGTAAGTTGGGCGCTGGGCTTGTCTTTGTTACCTCACAGCTGGACGAAGACGTGGTTAATATTGTCGCAAGGAAAGGTCCGAAATGTCCGCAACGACGGCTTAGATCGTCTTGTATCTTGGCGGCGTGCAAAGATGGTCCGCTTGGGCGGTTGCCGCCGGCAGGCATCTTGTGGTTCGTCGAGGCAAGCTTTCGGGGCCGTTTGCGACACAATAAAACGCATCTCGCAGTGAAATCAAAGATAGCTCCTTTTCACCCGTTATAAATTCAAACGGAGGCCTGGTGTACTTTCCATCTCGCATGATAAAGACATCCGGGTTCCTGAAGCCGTAATCCATTGCCTCGCTCATAGTCCTCTCCGCAATGCCAAAAATGTTTGTGTATAGGGTCCCCCTCCACCTCGACGAAACTCGACTTCGGCCGCTTTCGGGGCACACTAATGCTGAATACCGCCGCGCATCAGCGTTTGCGGACGCATATCTTACCATCCGCCTGAACAGCCAAGGCTATCGAGCAGCTGGTAGTCAGGGCAGCGTGGCCAACCAGTCTAATACCGGGCATATCGAAGATAGCGGTCCAATTTCTCCTGGCGCGGACAAAGGTTGGGGGGCGAAGCTCCATAATTCGAATCTGGTCCCTGCGTTTCAGGGCGACGTAAACCGTGCTGTTGTCTGGGGAAAGCCCAATTCCATTAGTGTGATCATCGTGAATGAACGCCGAGCTATATGACTGCCGTCAGTCTTGGGCATATAGTAAAAAGACCGTGATGCAACCATAGGTTGAATGTCGACTTGCCGAGAATTCTGTGAAGTAATAGCCTCCGATTCGCATCGAAGACTAATATCATTTGGCCGCTCTGAGCGGCTGAACCTTCACAGCTCTCATAAATCGTTTCGAAAGAGCCGTTAACTTAGGATCCACATCGCTGAATTGACCCTCCTTTAATAGTCCTCTGGAGTTCGCAATCGGGACGCCTGATGCCATCTGTCTCGGTCCAAACAAGCCGCCCGTTATTGCAGACATATATCAATACGCGTCAGGACCGACGGCGGCAAAACCTGTTTGGCCCTCCCCCGAAGCTTTGGCGATAACATCGATCTTACCCTCGGGGTCTACGCGAGATAGTGTCTGACGCAACGGATTTCGACTAAAATGACCCGTGCCGTCAGCCATAGCTATTGGTCCCTCGGAAAGTCTAGAACCCTCGCAAACTTTCAAGTAAAGGCTTCATTATTAAATCGGCCCTTTTTACAAAGTTTTGCATTTATTAACGGGTAAAATAAAACTCAGATAATTAACGGGTATGGCGAAGCTCTACGCTGTTTCTTGATAGAGAAATCCACACGCCATTTATTGAAATGCCACGCACGAAACCCCTAGTAATCCCGACTACAGCGGATACCGATGAAATGTGCGGCTCTAACCCTAAATCATTTTCGCTATCCTTCTTTGCTTCAATGGCGAACCCTCAAATTCACTTGCCAAGGCTTCCATCAGTCGATACCATTTCTCAGACGTATTGTGTGTAAGGAAATACGATCTCATCATACTTAGGAAGTTCTGTTGCTCATCACTGCCAACGGCGAGACATATTACTGAATAGGGCGTCTCAATAAGGGGCGCGGCAATCGGTGATAGCTACTTGCCGGACGAAGTTTTATATAACGCTACACCGAGATCGTTATCTCTGACCCCAACTTCTCGTTTGACCAATCCGTGCTTTAGCAAGCCGCTTCACTACGTCGGCGACAGTTGAGGCATCTAAACCAGCTCGCGATGCAATGCCCGTTTGCTCAACTCCGGGCTCATAATCGATATTATCACACAAGGATCGTATATTGATTTGGCGTCAGTTAACCATGCTGGCAAGGCAATCCAGGAAACGGCAACTGATAACTGGTGTAAACGCCGAATTTGGTTACCCCGGGTTCGAAATTTCTTGCCACGATTTTTGGTCCATCAAACTTCGATTCGGTTAAACTCGTTATCTCTGAAGGGCTGGTTTTCACCAAGCTTGTCTAAGTAGAACGTATGTGCGAGGGCCGAATAAAAATTTTACGCGCCCTAACCTCTAATTCAACCATTGAGACCGGGTATCATACAAACTCTGGCGAGGCGACAAGTAATCTGCGATGACGCAAGCAATCATCAGAAACCACAAAATTCCCTGAAAAATACGGAACCTAGAGATACCTTTTTGGGGGGGGGTTCCCCGGGCCGCAACCCCCCTTTTGATGACAAAGACATTTCATTTCCATTGGAGGCGAAATCATTCCGATCTCAAAAGTTTGGTTAGGAAGACGCCAAAACCAAATGCACGGTTAAAATCCAGCCGTCTCGACAATAGGTAGCACGATTGGAAGTGTTAGGCCAGGCATTGCGCCCGATGGGTTCGAGAAACATACCCCAAAACAAGGTAAATTAGCGATCCCGAGGATTCAGGAATATCGATCCGACAAAAACCGATAACTAAGATTTGTTATGAAATTCTCCTGAACCGGCTGAGCGCGAGGCAACGTATAAGTAAAGCTGCGCCACAACCTGATTATAAAAAAGGCCAGACGTGGGTTTTAAAGGTTTCGACCGCTGCTTCCAGAGGTCTTCGGAAGCTTAAAGAACGAGACGCAAATCGAAATAAGTATCGAGAGCAGCCGATCCCACCCCCACCGCCCCGCCTCTGTGGGTGTAAAGAACCACAGCGAGAAGACCTCCGAACACCCCCCAGGACGCAATACTAAGATCGGTAATTGTCTCCCTTAGCGCCTGAAAAACGCATTCCCGCAAAGTGATCTTCTTCGTTTACCGGCCGGCGCAAGTTCAGGCTTCAACTTCACCCGCAAACAATAATCAAATCCGATGTAACCAAGTGCTGTGGACAGACCGAATCAGATATCCGCCCAAACAAAAAGTGACGCAATTGGGACCTGCGCTTAATACCGTAATAGGATCATCAGGATTGACGGGGGAATAAGAGCCCCAACGTCCGGCTAGCGCTTAGGGTGCCAGCCGCAAGCCTTTGGATCTAGTTATAATTTGACCATTTCGGGAAAAGCGATCCTAACCCATTCGCGGCGAGGCAAATGCGATGGAGGAACCGTGCGACGGCTGCGAAACCAAGCGGCCCCAATACAGAAAGCTACCGCCAAGCCTCATCCGGCAACGCCGATAGCCATAGACGAGCGGCATTTGAAGCAGACCGCGCGTTTAGCCCCGCCCGGTAGCTGAGACATAGCCCATCATAAGAAAACATCGGAATCGAGCTCGAGTGTCCATGTGGCCTGCAAATGTCTGCGGCACTAGACTAAATGTTCCCCAAAGCGGCTCTTGGTCCACTGATCGCAGTAAATTCCTACAAAGGACACGCCAATAAGAGCAAATCCAATCGGGACCCTATTCGACACCAAAAAACAAAGGACACCTATGCAAATCAGGGCCTATTTCAAGATGTCATAATGACTTCTCCGCTTAGCGGTTCGTTTTCGGGTAATCTACCAATTAAGAACTGCAAAAAAGCGGGCTGGCTACGAATAGGGGCTTTTTGTTTGGGCAGCAATCCTCATCGGTGGGTTCACTGGTATGTATCCAAGCAATGATACTGGAAGGCATGAGCAAAAGTTGGGCCCCTAACCAATATAAGACCACAATTTGGTCATCCTACAATGAAGCTTGAAGCAGCGGCGGATGCGTTGTCGATTCTGGTTTGATCCTGAGATGGTTTGGATCGCCTCCGGCCGAGCGGCAAGCGGGCGGGTCGGCAACAGCAGTTCAGTAAGGCTGCCATTTCAAACTTGTCTGAACGCTGAAAGGTCTTGGGTTTGGTATGCCGCTTCGGCAGACAACTGGGTTTGTCGCAGAGCCTGTTGCAGTTGGTGGACTGGACTGGGCAGTGCCGGACTTCCAGCAACCTAATGTCGCCCCAGCGAACACTGACGTGAAGCTTGCCGTATCGCGGATCGAGGGTCCCGCTGAACCTCCTTATCGACAGCACCGGTATCAAAGCCGAAGGAGAAGGCGAAATGGAAATGCCCCGTAAGGCCATGGTGGCACCAAAACGGCGGCATTGGCGCAAGAACACATTGGATTCATGAGAAAACTCTGGAAGTTCGGACGGTCGATGGTCAACCAGCAGCAAGGGCGACGCTCCATGCTGCCCCGAACTCTTGAACCAAATTCGCGCCCGATTCAGGACATCGGCAGGCGTCAGCCGCAGATGGGGGCGTATGACACGCGTAAATGCACGAGGCGATTGCCGCCAGAAAACGCCCATGCAAGTGATTCCCGCCGCGCAAGAATGCCAAAGCCCTGGAAAACCGACGAGCGTCCGGGCTAGTGGCCCGAAACGACGCGGTTCAAGTGCGCAGCGCTACTGGGTCGCACTCTGGTGGCGACGCTGGGAGTGGATAACACGCCGAAGTCGCGTCGAAACGAAGATGCATTGTATAAAACTACTCGCCAATCGCTGAATGGCGAGGGACTTCGAAAAGGCAGGTTGCAGAGATCTCACGTCCCGTTAATCTCCTTTTTCCTCAACAGCTAGCACTGCGCTTGGGCATACCCGTCAACCGAGCCCGTAGGATAAATCCGTCCGGGGAAAGGGGGAAAGCTGCTAACATCGGGTTTGTGCAACAAAGCCAGTCGACGGTTCAATCCGTCCAATTCCTACCGAAACCGTAGGTTGGTAGGTCACCCAATGATTTAAGTTGGGCCCCTCTTCAAAATGGAAGCGGACTGTTCTCAGGTCGCATTACATATCTCATGTCAGTAATGAGCACTTCGGTCACCTAAAGTCTCCGAGTAAAAATATAATCTCTTTTGATCATGTTGCGCATGGTGTCGAAATTCCAATCAACAGCTTTGACCCACGAATTTTAACTCCCATCAGCTAGGTAATGTTACAACAGCGTTATTAACCACCAAATCCACAGTTTCTCGCGCATTGCACTCCAAGGGTCTAATTCCGCGGCGCTTGCGAGCAGATATAGCACATCGCACGCTGCATCTTTCGGCGGCTTCCATGCATACCTCAACCCTGCCCACTTAAAACCGGACTGTCCGGCTACAAGAGCAGCGAAACAGCGACGGTGCTGGCGAATTGCCCTTGAATTCATCATATACCGTCTTCTGTGAAACACCGGTACACACACGCCGCCTCAAGGCAAGCCGATAGCGGGGACGGAACGTCGGTACGCCTCCAATGTATGCCATTACTCTGCCACGTTCCGTAGCTTTTGAAATTTCATCATCTTAGTCCGAGCTCGTAACGGTTAACCATGCGGGATCGGTTAGGGATTGGCGTTTTTGTAAAGCGGGGGTTTCTTTGAATCTGATCGGCAATTTTGGGTATTTAGGTCCATTCTGCGACAGCAAACGCACGCACATAATGAACGTATCGCGGGTGGATGCCCCGCAAAAGAGAGGTAAGCGCAGCTTAGATCCCGCCTTAACTTTGGCGGGTTTTGATCTGGCGAGTCCCTTCCTCATGGGATTTGGAAGGCGAGATTCTCCATGAATGGTACGATTGAGTTTCTCACGGATCACGGCGCAGGTCGTCGTAGATGGGCCGCCACTGGGCCGGAAGAGGTGAAGGCGCGCAGGGTGTCGGAACAATTGCCTGTCACGTAGTAACTACGGGAGCGAACCGCTCCCTCAGGGTTTTGTAAAATAGCCACTTCAGGGATTTTTAATGATCAAGGTGATCCCACGTTTTCGAAGATGACGATGACATACGGAGAGTTTGGGTGCGGACTTTTCATTGGAAATTTCAGGCGATTTCGAGGTCTGAGGCTGCGCTTCCGGCAGTGAAGCGCTGAGCTTCAGTCGGAGGCATTTCAAGCCCGATGTCTTACTTTTGATGTTTATGATGCCGAACATGAACGGGCGTAGAAACATAGTAGAATATCAGAGGCTTGGAGGGCTACTCCCAGATACCAGCTATCTTCGTAACCGCTCGCCGGGCAGGCGTCGACAAAAACAAGGAGCTATTCGAAGGGCAGGAGCGCTCGGGCGTTATCGTCAAGTATCTTTGAAGTGGCTCCTTAGCCAAACAATCCTTGACGATTTATTCGATTGGGGGATCAAACTAGTCTAGGGTTACCTAGTTTCTTCTGGGCTGGCCGCAATTGTTCAGGCGCTGCTCAGCCAGAACCAACAACAAACCTATTCCGGGTCAAACATAGCATATGCATTTGGTAAGTCGGCAGTCTTCAACCGCAGCCCCCTAAACTCACTTAGGATAGACCGAGCTAGCGCTTTCAACTAACGTTTTACCCCGGCCAAAAGTGTCCCATTTACCTTTTTAAGCTCAACCAAAGTACCCTGAGGCTGGTCTCTGCCTTTCTCGCCTAAAGGTGTCCGGGCTCACAAGCCCCATCGCCCAATCAGGTAAAGGCACGCTCATTTGGCCTGACCTTCCAGACGTTCGAAAGGCCGTGAATGAAACGCTGGATTCAATTGCTAATCCGCTTATAGCTTTTTTATTGACCATATCCTCAAGCACTTCCAGGACCTGAAAAAAGGTTGTCCGTGATACATGAGGCAGGCCGGTGACCACGCGCTCATTGTTCTGATGGAAGCGTTCAAAATGTCGGATAGATTCAATCGTTACCTAGTTGGGTGTCGGTAACACTTGCAACATAAGCCATTTTGTAAACCATTTGAAATCGTACTCCTCATGCTAACCCATGGTGGCCTAAGTTGGGGCAAAATGGCTATGATCCCAATAGCCCATTAATATCATACGTGTAGGCCTAGGTCCAGGCAGAACCACCCGAAAGGTCCCAACCTAATTGAAAACACGTGGGGACCGCGTTAATCTTATCAGGGATAAGTCCTGCAATGCTGGGGACGCAATGCCCAAATCACTTTACGTAAAGTCGTTTTCGCGAGATGATCCGCCATTCATCATGGCAATCTTGGCTGGAGGATCATTTCTGAGCTAATTTTATTTTTGAATTTCGGGGGATTAGTGCTCTTTTCGAGTTAACATAGATTAATAGCCCCCCTCCTCGGTATCTGCTAGAGCGCGGCAGTGCAAGCGGCCGAACCGTCCCCCAAATCGTAGAAGTACGTAGAGTTCTGATGGTTTCCTGAAATAGTGGACTGAACCTAATTTCATTCGCAAGTTTTCGCCGCTGGCGTGGGTCATACTGGCTCGCCGTCGGCGACTTTAGTCGTTCTCTGGTGTTATGCCGTTTTATGAGGTAATCAAAGCTACTTCCGTACGAAGCTAACAAAGGCTAAATAACCAATCGTTCAGATAGCCCCCCTTGCCATGATTGAAAGCGGGCCATTTGCGTCTTATGGCAGGATGAATGAAAAAAACAAAGCGGCAGCTCACGTCGAATGGGTGTAGCGAGCGCAATCGCGTTTGCAGCGGCTGTCGGGACCTTCTGTGGGTTGGCCGCATTTTTTGTAGCCTACTGGCCTCTTGAATTTTTGGTCACCCTAGTTAGGCGAAGCCGATTCCACATGTCATGGTTTACATTGAATTTTCTCACTGTATGTTACTTTTGACATTCAACGTGAAGCAATCGCTTACGGATTAACTAGTTGAAAATGCTACATTTGGTAGTTGAATGTTCGAAAAATTGTGTAGGCGTTACCAACAAAATGATGAATTTCAATGAGTTAGAATGCAAGCAACGATCCGTGAAAGAGGCGGATAATGGCCCAACTTTGGGAGGGCATCACATCAAAATCCGGAACAATCTCTGATGAGGTCGTAGATCCGAGTACCCTCGAAATTTGGCTATGCAGCCCTGAGGTGCCCCTGGCAAACTGTAATTAATTGGCTGGGTTCCACGCAGCATTTTTGGGGCGAGCAATGAGTTTGCGCAATACGAATCAACTTTCGAGCAAAGCGATGAGAATGACCTTGTGTGGCTTGCCCTTACTCGCGCGCAATCGTTTGGCGAGTCACTTAGGACTGGATTGAACGCGAGGGCTGATAATGCGGCTGAATAGCAGAAGCCGTCGAAGCCTACTTCGCCACCTTTAATGCGCCGTCGGCCTTTGTATCTTACCGCTTTCTGTTCGAGGATTTGGCTGACACCTGCGTTCGGGCGTGATCCAGCCAGATTTTGAAGGTCGCGACCTTTGCGCAGGTTTTGCTGTCGCATCGCCAGCCGTTCGTCAGCAGATTGCCCTCGCCGTTCCCTTCGTCCCGGTAAAGTGTTGCGATCTGCTTGAGGCCCCTTCCTCGGTGATGGGCCACGTTAATTATGGGTCAGCTCGTAGCTTGCGACGCGCGTGTGCCCAGCAACACGCCCAGTAGGATTGGGGGGCATTGTTCGAGGCAGATCAGCAGCACGGTTGTATCCGGCCATAGCCGTCTACTTGTAGGTGCGCACAAAAGCCCTGTATATCTCAGATGCATATTCGCGCGGAACGTCTTGGCTCGTAGGTAAAGCCACCGCAGGGCGGTTCGGATCGCGTTCAATGCGCAGTCATCGCGGGCGAGTGCCCCAACAGTAACCCCTTTCTTGGATTTGCCACGCCTAGGATCGTGACCGGGGCTGGTGGTTTCGTCTATTAACCCGGAGGCGATTAAATTGGCAATCTGCCGAGAGGGCAGAAGAGTTTTGCTGGAGGTCTTGCAAGATGCACCAGCCTGGCGTCGGTGTACGGGCTTCAACTCATGCGCCGGCTTTGCCAACCCAGAAAGCCAAAGTGGAGGGCGGTCGATAAATCAAAACGCCCTTGCCGGGCAAATCAAATTCTGGCTTTGGCGATACAGTGGCAGATGATCGGCGTACTTCGAGAGGATTATGCTGGCGATAGATGCTTCTGTTGGCATGCCGCCCTCGATCAAGGCGCGAACCTGTGCAAGATGGGTGTGCACAATGCCCGCCCTTTTGCACGACCGACATGCCGTACTTAGGCGGCGTGTGACGATGAATCTGGAGCTGGCGGGGTCAGCGATGTCCAGCCGTTCGCTGATGTCTTCGCCAAAGGATGTGACGCTCGGGAGCCCGCAACAAAGCCGCAGGTAACGTCTGGTGGCTATCAACTTCTTCAATACGCGGCCAGATGTTTGGGCAAGAACGCTAACGACCTGGCACGGGACTTTGACGCCGCCGCATTGGGGAGATCAATCGCTTAGTGCCTCAGCGTGGACGGCAACGCATCCACTGCCCACACAAACGCAGCAACCCCGAAAAAATCAGGCAATATCAACTTTACCTCGTGGGCCTGAAACGCCGCCATTCAGATAAATGATTTGGGCGGCATGCCAATACGCCGTGGCACTTCGTTTACGGTAACGTCGACACAAAGCCTCGGCAACCAAATGGCCCTTCACCGCGTCAGGCAACGCCGGATTGCCATAAGGCGCCACGCAAAACTCATGGTCCGCACGTGGGGAGCTCCAAACGTAGCTCCCGATGAACTGCCAACGCATCTTCCCCGGCAAATCTATAATATGGCAAGGCCGGATCTCAGATATGAGCAATAAGGCGGAAGGTGGGTCTAAGCCGCGTTACAAAGTGAGCAACTGGCTAAAGTTAATGAACGCCTCCCTGATATTTTACGCAACGACTGAGTCGCCGACGGCATCCACACTGATTTCTCACGGACGAACGCGCCAGAATAGCCGATATTTTGACCTATTCTAATATTTAATAGGGTAAACACATTTGCCGAAGAGAGGGTTCACAGACTTGCTCGTTCTAACTGAAACTTCAGGCTTAAAACTTCGCCGCAAATTCCAAGGCATTATAGTAGATTACTCACATCGGCGACAGATTACGATACGGAAAACCTCGGCTTGAAGTGATACTTCTGCGCGCCTCAGCGGCATCCAGTCCCCCCATGTACAGGGTAGAAAATCCAACTATAAGCTGTCGCGCCCTCAGCCACGAAGCGCCGGAAGCTGAACCTTCGAAGCCCTCTGCATGGAGGCCACGCAGGGCGGCACTTAGCGCCAAATTCCGCTGCGGCGGCACAACGGCATGCTTTGGGAGGCTGACAAAATATTAGACATGAAGTCTCGTAAGAAGGGGCTTCACCGATCCGACACAATTGGGATTCGAATGAATGCTAATGTAGGCGAATGTTTTTCACCGGTCTGATTTGCTTTTCTGCTTGGCGGCTCCTACCTGAGCTAGCGGCAAGGTCATCCTTAACATTACGGGCGGCGGATTCGAAGGGAGAGCTTCACCCTCGAAGAAATCCTCGCGATGCCTCGCAGACGACTGTTGTGAGAACAACGAATTACGTTGCGAAACAACCAACTTCCAGGTCCAACCCTTACGCTCAGTTCATTGAAGAGATGGATGTTTCGCAGATGAACGACCTAAAAAATGGTCGCACATCAACGATTTTTTCCTCGGAAGTGCTGGCTGTTTCTGACGCTTTTTGAATATGACGTCATTCTGGCGGTTTTGCTAACGGTGATCCAATGGCCAGTTCGTGACATAGGACGCGATTTGGGGTTATCTACCCGATGGACGACAATTCCGGAACTTCATGAGTCGACCTCTATGCAATGATAGGTTGGTATGGCAATTAAAAAAGCGCATCTCCGTAGAATAACCCCTTAGCAGGAATTTATTCGCGGCCTGCTTCTGCTATTGTTTAACGGCGGCCAGTTATTTTTGGGATCATTGTGATTGCCAAGCTGGACGAATGGGGTCCAGAAAATTCAACTGCTGAGGCAGAGTGAACCCTAATGTGGGTTGCCTCACAATTGCAGTTTGAAATTGCTACGCTCGAGAATACCTTGGCGAGATGGCAATGCGGGTCAAATCAGCGATAGATTGAAAGCCAGTGCGGTTTGAAATCGCATGGAGCCGGAATCAATAATCCTCCAGAGGGTGAGCTGCGCAGCTCATCGAAAAGCTT
>Ga0163217_1059907_pt1 | contig 15114 bp, 9 predicted proteins | sample SynspAceP_FD_185933 | JGI IMG/M metagenome (GOLD analysis project Ga0163217, IMG submission 185933) | Saline lake microbial communities from Ace Lake in Antarctica - Synechococcus sp. Ace-P (PacBio error correction) | ecosystem: Environmental > Aquatic > Non-marine Saline and Alkaline > Saline ...
ACTGTCCTAATTCGATCTTCGTTCGGGGGGAGCTCGCAACCCACCATCACTATGCTTATTTCAAATGAGTGAAAAAATTTTTTTTTTTTTTTTTAAATAAATAGGACAAACAACAATAAATCGAGTCAGCAAGTGAACTGCTAGGCTTAATAATAAGTTGAGGGCTATGGGCAACATAAACTGAGTTTTACTTTCTAGTTTTAACCTTTTGCGTACAATGCGCCTCTGACAGTTTTAACCTATGTTGTAAAGCAAAAACTAACTCTGCATGACCTTAATTGCCTTTGGTAAATCATCCACAAACTGCTCCGTAGAGTTTGCGCTAAAGAAAAAATTGCTTTTTCTCCCGATGCTATTGTTACTTGCCTTACGCCTCACTGAAAGCAAATACTCGGGGCGCAGAAGCAGTATTGTATCAACCTGCAACAGAACAGAAATTTACGCAAAAATTTTGACCACAGTGATAAACAAAGACTTATTGCTTGGTTATGATTTCATGGCGTTGATGCCGTCTGTTTTAAGAGACACAGCTTTCATTATGAACAGCAGATGCAGTAATCGCATATTATGCGAGTGGCCAGTGGTTTAGATTCTTGAATGCTTGGGCGGAGCCGCAAATATTCAGGGTCAAGTGAAACAAGTCTTACATTGAATGGCAGAAAAATTCTGGGGGTGATCCGAAGTAAGCTTTGAACGCTGTTTCAACATCGCTTTGGCTGTTTTGGCAAAAAAAGTGCGCACTGAAACCTGATATTGGGTGCCAAATGCTATTTCCGTTGCTTATGCATCCGTGCAACTGGCAAACAACATTTTTTTCGTCATTAACGATAAGTAGAGTGAATATTGATTGGTGCCGGTGAGGACCATAGAATTGGTGGCTAACATTTGTCAGAACAAAATGTAAAGTCCTTTAACTGTCGCCATCGCACCTTAGCCCGAGCCGAGAGTATTGCTAAACGCCCGTTTAGGGGCAAGTGTACTGACATTGGAGCAAATACCCGAGCATCTTAAAAGACGCGGATATCGTGACTCAAGTTCGACAGCCAGTCAACTGCCTATATTGGGCAAGGGCTTAGTGAAAGAGCCCTTAAGAGCGTCGGTATAAACGCATTGTTTTTTTAGTGGATCTAGCCGTACCACGGATATAGAGCCAGAAGTTTGGGGCAGTTGGATGATGCTTACTCTTTATACGGTTGAGATCTGCAACAATAGTAAGAGAAAAACTCGCCAACCGTCATGATGCTGCCCAGCAAGCAGATTGTTCATGATTCAATATTCAGGCGACAGTACTTACAATGGAAACAAAGTCCGCCAATTATTGATGTATTGAGACCTTCAGAGAGCAAGTCGGCGCAAAAAGGAGCAATTAGTGGTCGCGCTCTTACCAGTTGAGCTATGGAAAAGACGCGTCCATGGTGCTGGTTGAATTGGCAAATAATTAACTAATAGCCTTATTCACGCTCCGACCAGGCTTGAAAAAGCCGCACATGAACAAGATGAAAACATCCTTAGCAATTTCCCAGATGCCCTTCGGGCTTGGATCCAATAAAATAAAGCTTAGCCTTGCAGTCATCGACTTGATTTTAAGCTAACCAAATTAGCACATCGCCAGCCACATAGGCAGCAAACAGGAACAACATTTTGAAAGTATGCGTAACACACGCAAATTAGAACTTTTGCTGAGCGCTTGAAGAGGTTCAAGCTCTATTGCGTCAACCTCGGTCACGTCAGATCAGGATAAATATCGCGGCTCTTAACCAAAGGAGTATTCGCAGTTAGAAGACGTCGTTTAAGTGTTTTGTGAATTTCAAGTGGGCGAAAAAGATCTGCTTGCTGCCGCAAGAAATGTTAGAAGAAACGAAACTGAAATGCGTGAAACATGGCTCAGAAAGAATATAATCGTCTAAAAACGTATAGAACGAGCTCACGCAAACCTTGCAGATACTGTTATTTCCTAAAAATTCCCAATGATGACAAAAACTGTTTCTTAAAATAAGAGCGGGGGCAGGTGGCGACGAAGCAAGCTATTTTTGCTGGTGCTTGTTTCGTATGTTTCCCGTTATGCTGAATCGCAGCGTTGGAAGTCGAATTGGTCACCTGCAACGAAGGTGATCATGGCGGTATAGAATGTCGTTAATGTCATGGGTGACGAGGCGGTCCTACGGCATACTAAAATTTGCACATCTCTGGCGTCACCGTGTTGCAAGCGAGTGCCGGAAACTGAGTCGCAGGCGTATTCATACTCGGCTGCACTGTGGTAGTAATGCTGAAGTGCCTGAGTCTGAAAGGCCATTGAGATAACAAAGCGATTTGAAATCGTACTTTTCGAGCCTCCTGGTGCAGGTGGTCAGCACGTTCAACAAACAGATTCAGCATTCGTATAAGCCATATTCCTAGTGGTTTAGTGGTTGAATGTCTAGACGGCGCTCACACATAAAAACCGGCCAAGGCGATGGCGTATTGCAGTCGCGTTTAAATCAATTGGAAGAGGAAAAACGCAAAGCAGGAAGACATCAACACGACGCTAGTTTAGTTGCCAGTGGTGATGCTTCTGAACGGAATTCGCACCTAAATTTCCACAAGGTACGCGTTTTACGGATCATGTAATTAACGCTGACTTGTATCGATTGGATGGAGATTTATGCGCGGTGAGTTAGATGTGCTAATTGAAAACCGATTTCGCCAAGAGCACCCAAGTGATTTTGCGCTTCTTGTCGGATGAACTAAGCCACTTCTTCCTTGCGAGATAATAGTATTGCCCGCCACTCCATTGGGCGGCAACATCGTTCAATCTGGTGACGCTTCTACTACTAGTTTTGTAACTTGGATGCCAAAATCTTATTGAGCATTGTCTAAACTGCAGTTACTACTTACTTGCATACCTGGCCAAAAAGCCGTGTCGAGCAGCAATTTACTTCAATTTAAAGACTTAGTAAAACAATCGATGTATAGGTCATCCTGTTGCTCACTCTGGATTGGCTATCGGAGATTTTTGGACACTTCGATTGCAGGTATCAATGCCAGTTAATACGCGTCCAGAGACTGAGTTTGTTGAATCAGCCCTATGGTTCTCGATTTACCTGCCATGCAGGTCCTAGATTTAAGGCCACCGGTACGGCGCATTGCCCCTAAGCATTGAGTGAAAAAGCCAACTGGCAAAGTTTCATTGGTATTGATAAAGTGCTGATGCCGTAGTTCTTTGCGGCAAAGTAAATGCGATCCTGAATCAAGTTTATTCTGTGCATTTAGTCAAAGTGATTTGGTTTAGAGAGAATGTTGCTCAGCAGCAGTTCGATTTGATTGTGACAAATATTCCCCTTATGTGGAGCAAAACACAGGTCCCTAATTTTAAATCAGGGGTGATGTGAGATTTGAGCCAAGGCAGCGCCTTACTTCAGGGTTAAGATGCGCTTGGACGATTTCGTTTTATTATTGCTCACAGCAAGAAACTATTTAGCTGAATGAGGTTGGCTAATAATAGAACATAGGTTTTGAAGCAAGAAATCATGAAATAAGATATTTAAGTTTGAATCAATGCTTACTGTCATATTAAAGACAAAACAGAACTTTAACGGCTTAGCTCGAGTGACGATGGCAAAGAAAGCGGGAAATGACTTGTAAGCAAATTAGATCTTCGTTTTACTTTAATCATCTAAAGTTAAAATATTGTTAGTCAAATTATGTGGCAACTGGTCTGAGCATCATACAATTGGGAGTGCATAAAATGTCTGATGAAAATATTATTCGCGCAGAAGATTTGAGAAGAAGTAAGGGATTCAGGCGTATTTGGGAAAGTACTAATTGTTGATGATTGAGCCAGAAATACACGCAGTACTAAATTGGCCTTAAGTGATTTTGTCTATATTCAAGACAAAAGAACTTGAAATTTATCAGTGCTTATAACGGTAAAGGAGAGCAACATTTTCTTAAGATCACAAGATATCGCTTGTGGTATTACTAAGATGTCGTCATGGAAACTCGACGACTGGCAGGCTTAGAAGTGGCTGAACTTTGTGCGAAATGAGGCGAATGAATCATTTCACCGTATTATTTTGCGACAGGGCCGATAGCCCGGCAGGCACATGAGGTGATGTCATTACTAATTAACGATATCATAACGATTAATAACGTCTAAAACCAGAGCTTGACAGCACAAACTATTTCTGGTTGGTATGCAGCCATTGCGTTCTTATTCGCGACATTTATGGCTAATTGAAGAACAACCGTAGATAGCGTTTAGAAAAAATCATTCTCCGCTTACTGCCGACTTATTTAGATTCCCTCTCTGGAGCATTTTATCGAATAGAGGGGGATTGTGCAAGCAACTTGCCTCCTTGTTGCGTGGGGAAAGTAAGGAACTTTGCCTATCTAAGTTCTTGCTGTTGGTTGTCCGAGACCTGAGAATGTTAAGAATTCTGAGCGGATTGTTTGTATTCACCGGTGGGAGAATACACATCGAGAGGGTGAACGTTTTGGAAAATGTGGCTATCAGGTAAGGCAGTTGGGTGCTCTCATTGTCAGAAAACGGCCCTGAGACCAAAAGCTTGGTATAGGTGAAGATGATATCTGGTGGCTTATTGTAAATAGCAAGTCAATGCGCCGGTCCCTTGCTGTATATGTAGGATTTACCCGTAACTGGGACTAAAATAAGAATAAACGCTTAGTGGAAAATATTTGCGCAAAATGTACAAATTGCTTTTGATAATGTGTTGCGCTCAATAAGATTTGAAGATACTGCAAGAGATTATTGAGCGAATTGGTCAAGGGCACTAGAGTTTCATTTTGGCGAGGGTAAGCATTTTATTAGTCGCCGTGTCGTCCAAATGTGTGAGTTGCTCGCGCGTAAAATTTGGCTGAGTGAGGAATTGAGGTGAAATTATTGTGTTTGGCTGTGGGGCCATTACAACGATATTGGTTAAAATTTAAAATTCGGAGCTTATTCTACATAAAGCCGACAAATTGATGACGATGAGCGCAACTTGTGCAAAATCATGCGGAATTTGGTTATTCAGTGTTAAAAATTCAAAACGTCCTAATCAAAACGGCTGGCCGTTGATTGCCAGAGATCATCATGAGTATTTGAGAACGGGCAAGGTTATCCGCGGGGTAAATCTGGCGAAGATATTGCATATAATTTTGCAGATCACAGCTCTTAGTGGAATGCTTCGATGCTTGGCGGTCCCGGGCGTAATTATAAAGGACGCTTGGTCTTTAGACAGGTGTTTAAAAATTATCAGTCAACAAAAGGACAGCAATTTTTGATCCAAGTGTTAAGTTGTGTTCCTTGTGCAAATATTGAGGCAATTGAGGCTGATTATTTGCTTGCATCCAGATCCAGAATAAAACCGCATGAAGCAATATAAAGTTCAGTTTATTTAAACGATCATTGGTTTTGATACGTTTAATCCAACTCATCAAAAATAATAATGAATGATGATTAATAATTTGTATGAAAATAGACGCAAACAGCTTTTGCATTTAACCTTTATGCTGTTAGTGCTTTGGCCCTTTTTCTTAACCGCCTTTGTATTAACCTTAAACGCGTCCCCCTATATTGCCAAAAAGCCTTGACAATTGCTCAACATATTATTGATACATTTGTGGATTATTATCTGCTTGGACTATGCTTTGATGGTGCGCCAATACCTTTTGTTATCCTTGGGTGAGCAGAAACATTAACTGGCCTTCGTGCATGTACTTCTTTATGGTAACCTTTTGCCTTCAAAACTTAGCAAAAACTCATCTTATGCGCTATAATTGTGTGGTTGGTGCCTTAAGTTGGTTGCCTAAATGCTGGAATGGTTTGCCGTCACACAAACATCGCTTATTTGCTGGGCTAAATTTAGCTTTTTTGTTTTTATTAAATGGTGGGTCCCAGTAATCAAGAATATTCATATATGCCCGCGATAGTATAGTGTCGGTCACATGATGGGGTGATAGATCGGGAAATATTTTTGGGCAGGAATTAAACAGAGTATCGGCTAATAACGATTGTTTTAGAGCGAGCTTGTTGTTAGCGCATATTTTTCCATTCCAACTATAAGACCTGTTTCGTGTTAGCGAGCAGCAAGCTTAACGCTGGCGCTTACGCAAGCGAAGCTCAGCTTTGATATTGGTCAGGCAGATTTAGCTATTAGATAATCTTACTGGCATTTTTTCTATGTTGAAACTGGCGTTTAGCGTGGATGAAAAACAGTATTTTGGGCTAAACAATATAGTCTCATTTCTTGATAGGTGCTTGATATCGATCCGGTATTTCCATTACCTTGGCATTGTTTTTCGGCGCCTTAAGCTGAAAAATTTGGCTTTTGGTAGCCATGCGGTGAACTTTTCCGGGCATTTTTTATTGAGTATGTGAGCTTGCAACGAGGACTTTGGTTTATCTGATCCAGCAATGGTAAAAAATGTCTTAAGGTCGAATATTGAGACTAACTATATTTCAATATCAATTGGTGAGATTGACAGAAAAATGCCACCCCGAAGCCCTGTTTGGCGCAAACTGTGAGAAATTCTTGTGGCGGGCTACTGCAATAACTTTAAAAGCCAGTTTAATATCAATGGCCACATTTTCCTTGGCTTTGACGGCAGTTAACTTATTAGGGGTCCAGCTTTGCCCAAATGACCCTATGAGCGGTCGTGATAGAGGGTTTTTTATTGCATCAATTGAATGTTCACAAGTTTGCTATTTGCTGATTATCGTTTTTTATTCAACACTGTCTAAGCCCAGCAGTGTTGCTACTCGGCGGCTTCAAGTCAAAACAACTGGTATCCGAACCCTTGCGGTTTTTTCCTAAGGTATTTTCAGCTTTACTGCATTAATCGCCTTAGTTAATCTTGCTCAGTTGAGCGCTACTTATAATGTAAGGTTGGCATATACTAAATCAGTTTTTGCCCAAGGGGCGTATGCCATACCGAGGTCCACAATTGCTTTTGTAACTGTGCTAGTTGACTGATTTTTTGCATTCTACCACCCATATAGCCGGCCTTAAATACGCACATGCGCCACGCTTTGGCTAGTCAAGGCAGGAGCGAGTCTCTTGTTGTAAATTGTAGTTCAACTATTCGCGACTTGGTGTTGGCAGTCGCCTTGCATTAATAACGTAAACTTGCATTAAGCGACGGTCACAGGCTAATGCGTTGCCCATAAAAGGTTGGGCCGTGCATAAAGACCCCTGAGTCACCATTGACACACACCTTGTGGCAAATCTTTGTAGAAAGTGTTTGCCGCAAGTGTGAGATCACCCCCAGTCAAGGACTTTACCACTTAACAGGAGTATGTTGGGCTGAATGTCAGCATGTTCACAACAAACAATTTTACACAGTACGGCCAAGCAGTGCAATTTCGTCCAAATAAGCCAAATATTGTAATCGTCACAAAGTTGGCGACAGGCTGAGATACTCAGGGTGATATAAGAGCATTCCACCGCATTTTTGCTATGGGGTTCGTAATTAATGCCGCTAATTCCATGATTTGATGTTGCTTCATAAGAATCCTGGAAAGGTTTGATATCATCTTCATTCAGTGCCTTAGTCAAAAGAGTTTGTGGGCAGGGGCAAATTTTGTTGATTGAGTGAATGGCTTGAATAAACTGTTGCATGCCATTGAACAGGATACACCCCCGACATCGCAGGGAAAGGTACATCGCCTGATAGAAAGCGCGGGGTAATTAATACCTATGCTTAGCACCATTACGTTGGCAACAATATGGCAGCGCCATTTTTCATTGCGACTTTCAACCGACACAGAGCTGGATCAGCTAGAAAAGAGGTTTAAACCTTGCGGCACTATGTGTAACAAGGTTTCTGGCACAATCAAATGGCCTGTTGTGGGTGAGACACACATACGTGTGAGAAATTGATTAACTTGGGGTGTTAATCGCTTTATTAGTTTTTCTGGGTGATTGTATCATGGATGGATGTCCGACATGAGGCAACATTCCACAGTTTTTTTTCCCTCCGCTGGCTTAATTCTATTTCAGCCCATGTGCGCCGACCAATTGATAACAGGGGAGGGGAATTGATAGCTGATGTATAGAGGAATGCCATATGTGGTTTGTTTGATCAATTGTAGATTTTATCAAGTTTTGTGTAATTTTTGCTCAATGTAAAGTTTTTTGGTGAGGGGTGGGTTTAGTTGACAATGTGGCGTTGGCTATTCATAGACTAAGCGCGCTAGATAATTAAGTAAAGTTTGCTCTCTCTAAAGAGCACTAATATGACTCCTCTTTCTGTTCAAGGTATTCACATTGATTATTTCAACTTTCATTACGCATGGATTGGAGGTGCTGAAGTTCACTTCTGTTTTTTGATGCCATTTATGATTTATTGTTTCAGGCGCAAACTAATTATCGCCAATTTTCGATCCTAATAAAGTACAGGTTTAAGCACCCTTGCTGTCGTTAAAATGGGGCTTGCCCGAAGTATTGCAATACTGCCCAAAGTGCCCGTTATGATTACCGGATTGAAAAGAACGTTTTGATGGGAAATAGATAAAGTCATCCAACGGGCCAAAGAGGCTAAACAAGCCAGGTTCACACGTTTTTTGTATGGGTGCAGCATGGCGTAATCCGAAAGAATGCGGGATAATGGCCTATGTCACTGAGATGGAGTCAAAGAGTAAAAGTTAGGCATGGAAACCTGTATGACTTGGGTAATGTTGACCCGTGGATCAAGCCTTGCTTTACAACGCGGGCTTGGATTATTAAATATAACTTAGACACCTCCCTGAAGTTTTATGGTGATGTTATTACTACTACTCGTACCTATCAGACCCGTGTGTGGTGTGTGTGTCTAGACGTCAGGGTGCGGGCAATGAATGTATGCATCTGGTGGTATTGTTGGGGTATGGGCGAAAGTGGATCTGATCGCTCCGGTTTGTTTTGTGCACTGGCGAACCTAGATCTCATCCTGAATAGTGTTTCCCTATTAACATGCTGTTAAGGTTAAGGCACGCCCTTGCCGACGTTTGTTAAGACTTGGATAAATTCGAATTTATTCGCGACCCATTTGCCATTCGCTCGAATCATGATGCCAGAAGTCTTATGTGGCGTTTGTAGCTGGAAGTGAAAGCATGACGACAGATGCAAGCTTTATGGTTTTTATGGCCGGTGCAAATCTATTTTTATGGATGTAATTGGCTGTACATCTAATCAGATACCCATGAAGATGTGAATGTTCTTTTAAAAATTGGGGGATTAATTCAGCAGCAAACTGTGGAGTATTCGATGAAGCCCCTCAAGCGCTTATAATTAGATGAAATAAACAAATCACAAGTCGAATTATTTTATGATGCGCGGCGCCAGCGTCTAACCGTTGTCTTCCGCTAAGTTAATGGCTTTTTGACTTTTATCGATGAGGCTTTACGTGCTGCGCCGACCAAGACGGTTTATGGCGCAGCGTCTACTTTTAGGCGCAAGCAACGCGCTCTTTATTGAGATTGATGGCCGTTTATTTGATTTTTCTAGTATGACTAATATCTAGGCTAGGGGCTTTCGCAGTTGGTCGCTCAGGCTTTGGGTAGATGGCTTGAGTGAATATGGCAGCGGCAGTGGGAGCATCCCCTCTTGTTACTGGCTAGCATCAAGCTCATCAGCTTGAAAACACTTAGGTAAGGCATTGAATCGGGAAGACGCCCTTTGTTTAATTCGGGGCTTTTGCCGCCAATCAAGCGATTTTGTCAGGCTCATAATTTCCCATAAAAAAGATGCAGCAACAAACTTATCCGTGGCGATAAGTTGATGCATGCCTCTTTTTGTTGATGGCGCTCAATCTTCGTTCGGCGAATTTTAAACGTTTTAAACATAACGATCGCCACTTTAGCCATACTGAACAGCAATCATGTATACTGATACCAACTGAATTGCGACCGAAAGTGTGGTTTAGTATGGACGGTGACAAGCTCCGATATAGAACTCGAATAATTGTGATAAGCATAATGCCTGGTTTAATGGTGGATGACGCCCATGGTTTTGGCCATTTAGGTAGCAAGGCTTAGGTATTGTTGAGCAGCTTTGAATTAAGGCCAAAAGGAGTTCCGATTTGATGGTACTTTGGCAAGCGATAGGTTAGGGCAGGTGCCTTCATTGGCAGGCATGAAGCAACTTTTGATTATTTATATTATTTGCTCGCCATTATATCACAGTACTTCCATGCCAGCGGCTTCAAGCTCATGCCATTTTGGCCAGTATAAAAGCTAATCAAAATCCAAAACGGCGAGGGGCATTGTAGCACTAGAATCTGCCGCATTTTAAGCAATTGGTCCTTGGCAGCCAAATATTCGTTAATTCCCTCTGATACGGCAATTCAGCCGGTGTTTAATAGGTATCCAAACAGGGTCTTGCTGTTTAAGTGAAAAATTGAAAAGGGCTAGGCATTTGGGTGTCGGCTATTTCGTTATCCACTGTCCAAAAGTAAGGGATGATTGCGAGTGAGCTAAGTTGCGCTGCACGAAGAGCAAGACGTTGCAGCCTTAGTTGATGCCTTGCAATTGGCTTAGGCAAACCTTGAATAAAGCACCATGAATAGTCCCTCAGGCTCTTCATCAGCAAAATAAAAACGGATTGGCCAAACAGTTTTAGTCGCGGGCCGCTAGGGAGTAATGATGCTTTAGCAAAGGTACAACTCGATATTGCCCTGGGATGCTCAAGTAATGTTGCCAGCTTAATAGTACTCTATTGCTGGATATTGATGTGGTACTGGCATGGATACTCAGCAACTCAAAATACGGCAGTGACAACTATTAGCCATGGATTTGGCTTTTTGCGGCATGTTGCACACGCTCGACTATCCCACGTATATCTTGATAAGCCCGATCATGGCTGCAAGGTGAATGCCGAGCAACTGCCCTTAAAAATCATTCGGATGGATCCATCTTTTCTTCCATGGTATTGCAAATGGTGGGGCGCTCACCAGAAGGGTACTAAGTGAGTAAGCAGAGTCCTTGGTTGCCAATAGGCAGGCTGTATTAGCGATAATGATCAGGGGTCCTTTTTACTGAACTAGCCAAAGTTGGGCCAAGATTGATTAAAATCGTTCATGTAAATGAATTTCATAGTAGTCAAACTTGGTTGCAAGCAAGCCTAAAAGTTGGCTTTTTGCAAGTCGATATTAAAAGCCTTGTTCAACTTGGCATCCCAATATTCGCCATCATGTTTGCTTTTCAATTAAGGATAGGGGCGAATATTTTGCTCGATCACAACTGCGGTCAAGTGCGAGCTCTGGCTTCATGCGTCCATATCTTAAGATGCACTTGAAAGTTTTTATTTTTGTCAATTTGGGCAGTATAACAATTAACCGTTGTCTACCACGTATTTTTTGGCTGCTAAAATATAAAAGCGAAAATATTTATGGGGACATTAGTCGCCAGCAGTGGGCTTATTTTATTACCGCACTGATACTGAACGTGAAAACGTTTTTTTTTTCAGGTGGTTTATTTAACGCTTTAAATCAGTTCAATGAAAACCGGAAGCCCTATAAACCCATCGCTGGCGGGTTTGTGAAGTACGTGAAAGCGGTTTTAAAAAATGAAGATGCTCTTGCCTTAAGCAGGCCAGTAGTATTTGATTTAGCTTATAGTGAGTTTAATCCTTATGCCTTGGCTGAACCTATAGGCCGCTTTGCCGCGCAAATTGCTGGGCAAAAGGAGAGACTATTGAATTTGGTCCTCGAGCGGACTTAAACGGGCTTTAGCTTTATTTTACAAAACAGCGGATGTGTTGATCTGTTGAGGGGCAGGTGGATGGCGCTTACCATTGGGTCAGATGAACAGGGTCACAGGTTTTATGTCTGACTTTTTGTCGGCCACAAAATTAGCCGTTTATCTATGGTGGTAGGCATGCGTTTAGGTTGTTTGAATCATGCTATGTTAACCGCTTGATAGTATTCCCCGTCAACGATGGTTTAAAGTTGTCGCTTGGGTTTGCCAATACCCTGAGCCAGATATGCCATTTTATAGCTGAAAATATTGAATCATTAAAAAGTTTGGTTTGAATGCACCGCTTATGGCCATATTACGCGCGCCTTCAATAATCGCCAAGAAGCGCCCAGCTTTATTGATTTGTCTTGTTTAGGGCGATAAAACCCAGCATGATTAATGAAAACGGTGGTTTGCCCTTAATAATGTGTTGTAAGGTAGAGAGAAGGCGGTTGTTAGCTGGCTAACAGATTGGGCGAATTGGCCGATAAAATGCTAACAATACAATAAGATCTAGAAAATAGACTATGGTGAATTGTTTGATATGGCAAATAGTCGATACCTCAGTATTGTTTTGTTGTGTTTTAGGTAATATTTGCCGATCTCCAACTGAGAAGCCGGTATTTCGGGAAAATTAAAAATAGTCATCTCACCGTGATTATCGATTCAGCAGCGGACAATGGGTACAATCATCTTGGATCACCAGCTGATGAGCCGAGCTAAAGCGTGGGTGAGATGCGCGGTTTCATAATTTAAGGGGATCAAAAGTCGTAGAGTTTTTGTGTTTTGACAGATTTTTGAAGTTCGAATATATTCTTGCATGGATAATAGAAATTTACGGGGCATTTACATAGAAATGTGCCAGCAGAAACCAACATAAAGTGAGTTTTATTTATGCTTTTGCTGTTCTGATGTGAGCGAAGTGGCCGATCCTTATTATGGGGAAACGAGGGTTTTGGAGTATGTGGCTCGTATTTTTAATCGAATTGGCAGCGAGGTCTCAATTGTTAAATTGCATACAATTGGTGGCAGATAGGTTAATCATAACTCAAAATAAGCAATAAATTTATTTAATTGTGCAATTGATTGCTTGATTTTAATTTTGTAGTAACGTTTTATTTGCGTGCTATGTTGTACGTAAGTGGGCCTTTTAGTTGATCCTCTGAATTAATAAGCTGTGAACAGGGAGTTAATCCTCGTTACGGTTTGCCTTTGGTATTAACTGACCATAAGGTTTGGTTGCGCGCTTGTCAATTAGTTCCGCAGCAAGTATTGCAAGTTCTGTTACTAACGCTTAGAGGATCCTGGCATTATTGGTATTTACCCAGTGGTGCTAGTTGTGCGCGGCTTTTTTTTGCTAGCTGGGCGCAGGGCTGTCTTCCTGATCTAATTCAATAGTTTACTAGGGCCTTCTATCAGGGAATTAAGATTTTTTCATGAGGGGATAATTTTAATCGACTATCTTAATTTTTAATACAGATAGAACTACATGGAATAGTAATCAGGCCGGGCGAATAATCGCTAAATAGTAACTATTCGGCACGGAGTTTATCAATAATGCTATTTCAGCGATCAGTGGCCGCAATCATGGCGTGGTTGCATTTTTTTTCTGATGCTCAGTCAATGCGTAATCTGACGCTTTTGGTTAATGGGTATTGTAAATTGCATCAAACGCGTAGGATATATTATTGTGTTGGCAACAACCATTTCTTGCGGACTAATTGGCTATTTAGTTAAGCAAGGAAAGGCATTGTTAGGTACTATTTTTGGCGAAATAGCGCGCAGTTAGCAGGCCTCGATGTCAATTTTTCAAGTAAAATGTTACTTAGTGTGTGCCTGTTACAGTGTGAGGACGGCTGTGTCCATTAGCCGGCTCTATAGCCTTTGTTGGCTTAATTGGTCCCTCTTTTTTACGGCTGGAGTAATGTTTTGTGGTCATGATAATCGTTTTATATGGCCAGCATCCGGCATATTAGGGGGCCCTTTGCTGGCTTTGGGATTGAGCTGTTTTACCGCGGGGATTTATGGATAAGCTTAACCGGTCTCACATGCATATACCGCAACCTTAGTGGCCTATATTTCTTATATTGTGGGCAACGGGGTGGTTTTAGGTAGGAAAAACAGTTGAATGCTAAAGTTTTGAGCAAATTATGTGGCTGGACGTTTAAAACGAGGTTTAGTGAAGGTTTTTGCTAGTGGCGGGAGTTTGTACATGATAATTGGGCACACAACGCTCCGGTAAATCATCGTTGTTAGTGCAATCGCTGATTATTTGCCCTTGAACAAGGGCAAATCTGGTTTGCACAAAAAACCTACAAGAATTAATAGCTTGCCTAACTTGCAGCTTTGCGCTGCTTGCAGAACAGCAACAAAATAGCGGCTTCGGCCTTGACTGTGGCTGAAGTGCTTATATTTTTCAGCGAATAAAGACTTCCTTGTTGAATTAAGATTTTGGGGCTTCGAATTGTGCAACATTAATGCGAACCCTCATACAACTTTTCCGGAGGGCGAAGCCAGCGGGTGCATATCGCCCGTACTGTGTTGGCAAGTCTGGCCACGATCAAAACTGGGGGACTGCGCTTTATTTATTGGGATGAGCCTAATAAGGACTCGATTTAAACATCAACATTTGTATTCAGTTTATTACGCAAACTATGTCATAGCTCGGTTAACTTGGTTATTTGGTGAATCATCATGATTTAATTTGTGTCACAATACGCTGATAAAATCTGGTTAAATGTCATAGCTGGACAGATTGTCAAAGCTTGAGCTCCTTAGAGCAAATTTTCTAAATGGAACTGGCGCGATATTCGACTGCGTTAGATTCAATCTGCCGGTTGATGCAACTGTGCAATAAGATATTTCAACTTATCTAGCGTAGTACTGTTTTTATTGCTTTAGTTTATCATTCGCCTCTAACGTTTCATCCAGTGGATTTTTCTTTGATTAATCAAACTTATTATTAATTGATAACCATAAAAGGAATTATTGTGAGCCAGTGGCCCCGCGATAGTTGGCGTGCCAAAACCATTTTTGAGCAACTACATATGATGTAACAGCAATTAAGTGCCGTTGAAACAATAATTAACGTTAATTCCTCCTTTGGTTTTTGCGCTGAACCGCCAATTGTTTAACAGTTAGGTTAATGTGGGCTGGCGGAAAGAGTGTCTTTTATTCAAGGTGGCGATTGCGCCGAATCGATATATTAATGAAGTTTAATGCCAAAATTCCGTGATACTTTTAAAAGTGATTTTTACAAATGGCCATTGTATTGACCTTTGCGTCGTTGCCATCCGTCACAAAGGTGGACGTATGGCTGGTCAATATGCAGAAAAACCTCGTTTTCCGGGGATTTCAAGAACCATTAGATGGTGTATTTATGCCTAGTTATCGCGGGACATCATCATGTTTTTTGAATTTCT
>Ga0163217_1042538_pt1 | contig 15112 bp, 12 predicted proteins | sample SynspAceP_FD_185933 | JGI IMG/M metagenome (GOLD analysis project Ga0163217, IMG submission 185933) | Saline lake microbial communities from Ace Lake in Antarctica - Synechococcus sp. Ace-P (PacBio error correction) | ecosystem: Environmental > Aquatic > Non-marine Saline and Alkaline > Saline ...
AAGAAGAGAGAGAAATCTTATTAATCAATAGACCCTTAAGCCATGAATTAAAGAATTCAAATTCATGGCTTTTGCATTGGCTTTTTGGTTAAAATCATAAAAAAACCGGTTATATTGGGCGGCCTGAAAAAAAATCGAGTAACAATGGGCAAACCGAAAAACAAAAATCTAAAAAAAAACAACCAAATATCAAAAAAGCGATCTTAAACTAAGAAAAACCCCCCTGGAAAAGTAAATTCCGCTTCCAAAGGGGATTTAGAAAAAAAAGGGAGAGGTTTTTTTTAAAAAACAGAAAAAAAAGTAGTAAAAATTTTTTAAGCAAGGCGTTTTTTAAAATCGCCTTGCTGTAAATTATTGAAATTGGCAGGGTATTTTAATACTTTTCAAGATCCAATAATCAAAAAACCAGACATGTGGATGCCCAGAAGGAAATTGTTCCAAGCGGTTTAATTTCTTTGGAGCAGGATAGTAAATTCAAGTTGGCATTGGAACGGTGACGGAAATTAAATCCCAGCTTCTTTCAAACATCGAGACTAATCCGCGCAACAGATCGCCTGCGAATTTAAGCAAAACTTCTATGTTGATCCATCTATCTTTCTGAGCGCAAGTAACGAAGAGGCCATGTGACTCATTTGGAGCAATCTCAGCTGACCGACTACCTTGTTGCAGGCAAAAGCTACGCCTTAATCGGTGATTGCCCAATATGTGAATTGGGCAAAGGTAGATCAAAGGCGATCAACCCAATTTACAAAAAAGCTGCCTGATACGCAATGAGAAAAGTAATATTTTTTTCACTCCGAAATACCTGAATACAACTTGCTGTTGCTTAACGAAGAATCCGGAAAGATTCAAAGACCGCAAATTGCTACATACAACATTGAAGAAGACTATTACGAAGTCCATTTGAATTTGGCTGGCGCACGAAAAACATAAAAGCTCGCTTAGAAGGTTTTGGCGCTCAAGTAATGCTTTTTGATTGGCATTGCAAATTCTAAAGAGTAAGGCCATTGAGGTCTTACTCTTTTGTTTCTACACCAATAACTTTTTCACAACTTTTCTTGGTTCTTAACTCTTGATTCTTTTAAAGATTCCTAAGAGCCTAAAAATCTTAAATCTAATATCCTTCACCTACTTGTTATGGCTACATCACTTAAAAGTCTCAGCGAACATTCGCAAAAACATTCTAGAACATCAAGCGTAAAACTTTGGTATCATCGTCCTCTGAAATGGAATGAAAAGAGGCACTGAGCGTATTTTTCAGGCGCTTTACCAAACTTTGATTAACACGAGCAAGAAAAAAAAATAATCATCCGAAAGAAACGTTCTGGATCAATTTGGAAACATCGCTTGCTTGCTCGTGCTGGCACAAGAAGAATCTATTGATGCCGTGATCTGCTTAGGATGTGTGATTCAGGGCGAAAGGCCAAGCATTTCGAATTTCATTGCGATGCGGTGGGCCTCATGGTATCCACAACCATGGTCAGCCTGAAATTATACAAAGCGGTAATTTTGGAGTTATTAAACTCCAAATACCCAGCAGCAAGCATTGGATCCGTGCGGGAGAAAAAGCAGGCAAAAACAAGGGCGATAAGCTGCTATCAGTAGCGATTCTAAAATGCTAGGCTTTTCGAAGAAATACTTGCGAGTAGCAGCTCAATAAATTTAGAAAATAAGAAGGTGGCGCTATTAGAATAAGGGGAAAATCAAAATCCAGTTGATAAATTGTTCCTTCTGAAAACTTATAAAAAATCTTGTCTTCTTTGCGCTCCTTTTGCGACTCCCTCCGTGTTCTTTGTGCGGTAGCCGAACTAAAAATACCACGCTCAACAACCTATTGTATGAAAACATGAAATTCGGCGGGAACCTCAGTGGGTCGCCCAGAACGTATGCATCAGGTGAAAGGACTTGATCACTTTGTGGAGAAGAGCCAAAAATTGTTGTGCTTTCCTGCTCTTTCCAGGTAGCGACAAATGCCCCTCGTTGGATCGGAGAAGCACTAGCTCTCGCTGACCGTACGCTTGCAAAATCAAAAAATCGAATGAATTGGGAATGCCATTATTTTTGAGCTTTTTCCTGAGCTGCTTAAAGACAGATTTGGCCAAGAGAAAAAAGCAAAAGTAATATCCAAGAGCAATTTCGAGTTCTTGAAATATTAATCCTCAAAAATCTCCTTTAATGAGGCGATTAATCGGATATTCCTAGCACAGGCGAAATTGCTTTCGCCAAGTTATTTCCAAAAACCTTTTAGAAGAATTTGAGATTCCCTTCCACTTTGTCGCTTTGATTTTTATGAGTATCGATGAGAATTCTGAGCCGGAACCTGGGATAATCTCTGAGAAACGAAAGCCTATTTTAGCAACAGAATGCCAACCGGAAAAAACCTTCCGTCACCGCAGGCTACATTTTGTAAAAATTCATCGAGATGAAAAATCGATAACCCTCAAGCGAGGCGGATCAGATTATACGGCTTCACTCATTCGCAGGCAGCGATCCAGGCTTCAGCCTGCGAGATCTTTGGACAGATATCGATGAATTCATAATAATGACCCTCGAGTAAGTAGACCGTACACGTCCTATTGCTGAGATGTCTTTTGATGAAGCTGGCCGAGTTGGCTTACTTCGCGCAAAAATTCTTCACCCCCGCTCCATCTGGCCAGCGCAACAATTTAATGTGCCTGTAAAATTGCTCAATACCATGCAGGCCAGAACTTTGGGAAACTTTTGATCAAGAAAAGGTTTGAAACAGTTGGGGTAAAGGCAATCGCTGCCAAAGACGGGAATCACCGCGATCAATCAAATCAGGCCGAAATGCTTTTGGCTATGGTTTCTTGGCCGAAAGGTTTTGAGATCTTCGAGAAGTATTAAAACCCCGATTGATATGATTTACTACTTCCCGAGGTGGCAAGTTCTCCGTTACAATTCGATATTTGACCACTTTACCAAATTCCTGAAGAACTGAATAGTTTGGGACAGTAGAAGTGGACCAGAAATCAAAACGATCATCTGTATTGTAGGTAAGATGGTCTCTGGACGCAAGGCGTGTTTAAAATCTGTGGATGGAATGCGTTGCCTTCTTACCTCGCATCAGAATGGTCGCCTATGGCGAAGCCGGCATAATCGTGTCGGTGCTATTAGACTCCATTATAAAAAAAGATGCCCTGCAAAGCTTGAATGATGGGTCTTTATTGGGAGAATAGGGGGTAGTAGAGATAGATATTAAGAGAATTAGAGATGATAAGACCCGAATGCTTCGGAGAGCTTTCGTTATAAGTGTCCTAAGCCGTTCTTAACAAGAATAGAATTATTGAAGAGCGGATTTTTTGTCCGGTTCTATTTTTCAAGGGATTCGTATACTTTGTCAGATGGAAAAAGATAACCCTAAAACATGGATTTCTTCAGCGATTACAAACCAAGTGGAATTGGAAACCTTTTTCAGGTGGGTGATGGTTGGTATTTTGTTTTTGCCTGCACGGGTTTTACGCATTCTTTTTATCAAAAAATCCCATTTCTTGATTTTTTCGGTGTGAGAAAAGGCGGTTTTGTTAACACCCTCCTGTACTTACTTCTCGTACTTCCGCTTTATCAAATCTTTCGCTGCCCTGATCTATGGAATTTATTTTGGGCAGTTTCAAATTTTTCTGGAAAAGGAAAAGCAGATTTTTAGGAAGGATTGCCTCAGGTTTTTAGTAAAAAAAATCAAATAAAATAGGAATCAAAGTTTAACGAGCCTCAACTAAATCCTACTCCAATTCACAGCATGCTTCTTTTGCTGACGTATCGTCTTAGAATCGGAGCGTTTTGCGGGAAGGTTTAAAAGTTGATCATTTGCCATACCTGCTGAGCGGCATCCTCGCTAAGGTCCAAAATCGGGGCGTCTTTACTCAAGTCAGCATCAATAAAAATCTGTAATTCCACTTGTTGGTTCCCCATCAGATCTCCCTGGTCCCCGCAAAATCTCAATCCACTCCCGCGATCTCAAAGCCGTCATTGGTTCGCATACAATCGTATCGAGCCGGACTCTCGATCTTTGGGACAATTTTCATAACTTGCTCATCAGCAACGCCAAGTAAGCTTTTGCTCAGCGCCTCTCCCTACCTTCCCTCTAAGCTGATGTAGCTGTGATAGCCCGAAAGCGCTCTGCAATGTCTCAATGACTCACAGAAGCATTTGGCACGTTACTCCCACTTCATCACAGTGGTGGCCACACAATGATTTTGGTTTCGCCTTTGACAAACCGCTTCATCTCATAATTCTTTGGCATCTGGCTTCATACTCCCATTACACGATGGCTGAATAGGGTAATTCGGAAAAAGCTCCTCGAATTACTCTCAAGCCATCCATAACATTTTTTAAATCCAAAGTCGCCGATCTTCGGATCAATGGATATAACGAGTAAACCTCCCTTCCCTTTTTGAATTCTTCATTAATAAAGCCAAAAGAACTTCAGCGGTCCCTTATCATGCGATGAACTGTCTGATGGGTTTTCCGACCTGCGGGCATCTCATCGATGACGAGACATCTAGATCAGCCATAGAGTGTCAGCGCCAAAGTTCGTATGGAGTAAGCCGTCATGACCAAGACAATGCGGGATTAAGGACCTTCATTTTTGGCCCAAAGCTTCGCCCGTTGCGCCACTCCAAATCGGTTGGTTGCTCATCTAAACAATCGCTAATCCTAAGTTTTTAAAATTGCACGATTATCTTCTATACAGCGCATGTGTTTCCGATCAAGATTCTTGAGCTCTCCCGTAAGCAACTCCTCATGATCACGCCTTCGCTGTGGCCTTCTTTGATGATCCTGTAAGCAAAGCGATCTTTGATTCCCATCATATTCGGCAAACTCTTTCACCCTTCGTAATGCCTGGTTGCCAGATTTCCCGTGGGCGCCATCATGCAGGGTCTGAGCACACTGAAGCTGATCGCAAAACAAAGCACAGATAAAAGCCAACCATCGTCTTGCCACTTCCCACATCACTTGAATCAAGCGATCATTGCTTTCCAGACTTCAATATCTGAACAAGATTTCGCGGATTACCCGCTTTGTGCTCCGCGTCAGTTTTCGAATGGAATATGAATTATTATGAACTCTCAGTGAGCAGCTCTGTAAATTTCCCAATACTTTGTCCCTTGGTACTTTTCAGTAACGCGTGACTTTCATTTTGGAGCAGGCGAAGCTGGGTAGAAAAACTCTTCAAATTTTAAATCGCTTTTCCGAGCCCGCTGAAAGCAGGTTGGGCTGCGGAAGGGAAATGGATTTGTTTGATCGCTTCTTGACCGATCGATCAATTGATATTGGTTCGAAATGCATCGGGAATCGTCTCTTGGATATGAGCAGACTTCCTGCAAACAACCCTTCCATGATCTTGGGAAATACCACGAGAAATCCAAAAATCGATTTCGGAGCTTCGTCGTGGAGTAGACGGCTGAAAATTATTTTCGTTGCTCATTTGCAACAGGTTTACCAGGCTCCATTTCCTTGGTGTGCGATACTCCATTTCCGCCAAAAAGAGCAGGTTTCCCAGAAAAATAAAAAACTCCACGATTGGCAATTTCTTTTTGAAACCCACTGAATACCTTAAAACCAAGTGGAGCTCCATCTCACCAGTTTCATCTGCAACATGAGCCTCCAATCGATTTTATCCCCATTGAATACCAGCTCAACATTTTCTGATTTTGCAATGATTTGCACGTTTTCCAGCTCTGGCTGAAAGTTCTCTTATTTTGAAAAATTTCGTCCGATCCTCATAGCGAATGGATAATGCTGCCAGTAATCACCGTACGCGTAAAAATGGTTCAAACTCTTTATCAGCATGCCGCTTTCTTCTGCGGTCCTACGCTTTTAGAAATTCAATTTTGGGTGTCCGAAAAAGCCCTGCAAGGAATCTGAATTTTTAGGAATGAAGCAAATAGCCCGAGTCTTTCTCATATAGACAATAGAAATGTCCTTGAATTTGTCAAGATTCATCGAAATTCCGGGTGATTTGGAGAGAATAATAAAGTCCAGATCAGTTTTTGTGGGACTGCAAGCCTTTGGAGCAAAATCATTTGGTTTTCGCCTCGTATGGGAAATTTTGGTGAGTAATGCAACTTGATAATACACATTGCCCTGCCAGTGATCTGTGAAAAACCGAACCCCCATCAAGCAGGTCAATCACCTTCGCCGCCAATCACAAAGATTTCGCCCTCTTCTTGGCTCATCCCAGTCGCCTGCTCCTTCCCACTATCCAGCGAGTAATTTTCAAAAATTGGAATCGCAATAACTTTTGACTAGTCCAGTCCTGACTGATTCTTCGCTGCACTGGCCCACAGTTTCGCAGCTAAAATCTCCAAAGTCGTAAAGCAAATAACCCGGCATTATCCGTATCCAAGTCCGATTACGCCGCCACTTTTGAGAAATGCTGGCGAAAATAATCGGTTTTATGTTATTTTGGTGTCGTATGAGTTAAGGCGTTGGCGGAATCTTATGAATAAATCTTGAGGTAAGTCTCCACGAGTAGCTTCTCGCTAGATAAAAGTCCAAAATTTCGGTTTCGGGCAGCGCTTAAATTTTGCGCTGATTTGCCACTTCTTTCTTTCAATCGATCAATCGTAGGTCTAGTCGATGAAAAATGCAGGAATAGTTCGGCAAACCGAATCTAAACGGAAAGCTATCTGCCCATCTGGAAAGAGTGCCATAGGCCTCTGCGGGCTTTTACCGGATTGAAATTTGGATCAGTAACTGTTGTAAACGTTTTCTCCTTCTACAAAAGTCAAATAACCTGTATAAAAACTTCCTTTAAAAGCTACTATTCCAGATCCATCTCGATTTAGAATTGGAAGCGGGGAGCTGAAGGCAAAATCTCAAATCACCCAGTTTCGCTAAGAGACCAGATTTTTTCGATCGATCAGGAAATTTAAAAAAAACGTTTGAGTTGAAGCATTGAAGGATAATATTTATTTTGATTTCACTCAATCAGGAAGGTTTGATGAATCAATCCTAGCCAAACTTTTCAAATCTAGAATTCTTCTGTCCCTTCATTTGAAACTGGTTTGATCAGCTCAAGGAATATCGTTTTCGATACAATTTCCAAAAATTAACTCAGATTTTTATTCATAAAAACAAAAAACCAAGCTCTTGCGGAATCCTTTTAAGGGTAAATGATTTATAAAAATCAATTTTAAGGTATGTTTTAAAATTTTATTAAAAATAAGCCTAGGGTACAATTAGTAATTTTTTTTGTTAATAGCCCGAATAAAATAAACCCACCCCCTATGAATGGTTCCCGGAATTGATTGGGCAATCATTGCTGCATTCTTTCGTCTCTTACTAATCGGTGTATGTACCTCCAAGAAGCAGGAACATCTGCAAAAGAATTTTTCTTTTTCTGGAAAGAAATATGCCTGGTGGCTATTAGGAGTTTCAAATGGTAGCAACTACTTTCTCGCCGATATCCCAAACCTAGTAACTGACCATTGTTCGAAAAAATGGTGTAGCAGAACTGGGCTTGGTTGGCTTTCTTATTAACTGGTATGCTTATGTATTCGTATATGCAAACTTTGGCGTAAAGATCAAGAAGTCACCCGGATTAGAATTTTTATGAACTTCGATACTCAGGAAAGGGAGGCCGCATTTCTTAGGGCAATCCGAGCGATTTATTTAGGAGTCTTCTCAAAATGTGGTAAATTATGGCCTACAGTATCACTGGCGTGCTATCAAAATCGGTGGGGTAATGCTAGGGTTGAGTCCGGTCCAGACATTACTTATTGCTCCGTCGTGACAGTGATAATACAGTTCAACTCGGCGGTTTTGAAAGGTGATTATGACTGATTTTTTTTTCAGTTTTTCATCGCAATGATTGGTGCTTTTTGGCAGCAGCATTTACATCCTAGACCTACCTCAGATTGGGTCCTTTAAATAATGTATTGACTCACGAAAAAACGTGGCTGGAAACTTGAACTTCTTCCCGATTTCTCTGCCCAGAATGCTTTATTCCTTTAATCTGTGCCAAATAGCTATTCAGAGGGGGGGTGGTGGGCGACTTGTATCCAGGAGCAGAGCCAAGGCGGCGGAGGTTTACATGCGCAATGGGGGGGGGGGGGGCGTATGCTTGCTGCCAAGGATGAAAAGCGAATGCCATCGGGCGACATTGTTCTTTCAATAATTGCTCACTATGCTATCGCCCTTGGCCCATGGATTTTAATTGCTTTGGCTTCCTTATTGTCTTTCAAATGTCTCTGATATCTCAGCTAGCTTTCCACATATTCCAAGCCGATAAGCTAGGTGAGACATTGGCGTATTCAGCGATGGCTGACCTTCCTGCCAACTGGCTTGATCGGGATCGTTTAGCTTCCCTGATCCGCAGCGGCTGATGTCGACACTTTTCTACCCCATTTGAATTGGGGATCTTCCTACATTGTAAAATGATTTTTTACTAAGATTTTTTGAAGCCAGAAGCTACAGACAAACACTCGTAGCCGTTGGAAGAATCTCGACTGTTAGGTTGATGGCTTTATTCAGCCGTATTAGCTTTGGCACTTTCATGCATTGGACGCATTTAATATTCTGCTAAATAGGCCGCCGGAACGGTTTGATCTTTACCTCAGATGGTTTTGGTGGAGAATCAACGCATATACTGAAGATCTCTGCAATGGCCCATTTTCATTTGTGGTAGCTTTTCCTTTGAGGTTTCAAATCGAAAGTGAACTGATTTGATTCCCGAAAACCAGGCTATCTCAAACTGGTATACAGTGTATCTAATCACTACTGTGGGTTGGCTATTATGACATTCTTAACGAAGCCAGAGAAAGATGAAGTGCCTTTTAAGCTTTTATCGAAAGTAACTCCTGCGGCATTTTGGATGGAAAAAAAGTTTCTTGATCGCTATCCTAATGAAAGACAAGTTATTGGGCAACTTCCAAAAGAAATTGGACTGATGATGATAGGCTCAGCAATGGTATATGCTGCCTATCTCCTCCGGATTTTTTCATCTATGGAAATATGCTTGGAGGATCTTCGCAGGAAGCGATTGGCCTCCCTCATTGCGGTGTGAATTATTATCCGTTCCTGAAAAATCTGAATTAATCTAAAAATTTAACTGAAAATTCACATCAGGTGGGCCATGTCCACCTGATGTATTCAATTACTGGAGCAAAGGGAATCATTTTCATTGACGTATTGAAATAAAGTGCTATCCCCTCAAAAATGTTGCGTAGAGGTCCCCTGTAACAAAAAACTGGAAACTGGGTAAGGCCACCTCACCCTCTAATTCCTGCCACCACTGCAACAATAGCCTTCCGGTGTGACCAAATCCCTTCTTCGATTCCATAAGCCATTTTTGATGCTTGGCTGAACCTAAAAGCCAATCTTCCGAAAAGTGATTTTGAAAATACGATATTTTTTCCCCATCATTTTTTTTATAAAGTCAAAATGAACTTTGGCCCCAAAATCAGCATAGTTTCAAATTAATCCAAGTATCCTCAGCTAGGTTGAAATGAGTCTTTTTTCCAACTTGCGCGATTCAGAATAATCAAGCGTAATAAGGGGTAAGCCTTCTGTCAATGTCAAAAATGATGCCGGGCCCCCCGGTTAAATCTAATCCGAATTATAACCTTGTGGTTTTTGGTAGAAAATTTTGCTCGCATGGAAGCAAATAGAATTGACAGGAAAAAGGGAAAAGTACTTTTCTCAAATAAAATGTATGCAATCGATTTGAATTTCCACAGATATTAATTAAATTTTCACTTAATTCTAATCTTAATTCACTATGAAAAAGCTAGTTAAATTTATTTCTGGTAGCATTCTAACTTGGATTACTTCATTACAAGTGCTCAAAGTAATGGCTCAAACTTCTAAAGGAAGAATTCAAATGAGCAAATGGAAAAAACAGCAAGCAGTTTACCCTTGACGTTTTAGAATAAAATGCCCGATTCAGGCATGGAATATAAGACGATCGCAGCCGCATGTTACATTTAAGAACAAATCCACCACATAGGTTCTGCAATCGTAGGTATTTCCACAAGGCCTTATTTAATGGGATGGGGAACCAACTTAGTAATAGATTTTTAAAAACTGCTACTATAAGTCCAATTGGGCAGATTTTTGTAGGCATCATATATTATGGTGCCAAGGCGATGGCTTCACTCCACTGTTAGAGCAGGCAAAGAAGTTCAGGAATGTTTTGGAAAATCAAGCGTCTCGAAATCAAGTTAATGGCACTTTTGATGGATCACAGTACCCATCATAGAGGGAGCAGCTATTGCTTACCTGAGATCTAATGGTGTGAGCCCCCACATTCGTAAGGCTTCTAGAAATCAATCCACATAAAAAAAGCGACAATCGGATTGTCGCTTTTTTTTATGGTGATTATTCTCTGATCCAAGCTACTTTTTTCATCCATGGATTCTCTTTTACCTTCTGGCCAATTGTCTGTTTGCTGTTTGGCGCACATTAGAAGAATCCACATCAGGATATCTCCCCCTCTAGGCCAAATCTTTCCTGCTTCAGGCCAGAAGGTTGGTCCGCCAGTTCCCCAATAGGCCGCTAGCCCATGAGCGGAAGCAGTCAAATACATATTTTGAACTGCCTATGCAGTGGCTGAAATGCTCCTCCATTAGAGAATTCCGCCTCTGATTTTTCATCAAAATTGCAATCACGTGTGACTGCTTCCTGAGGCTATCAATAAATTTCTGGATAGGTAGCTTCGAAAAAAAGGGTGTTCCGTTTTTCTCAGCCGCATCTTAATACATGTCGCCTGGTATTGACCAAAGGAGGTTTTCAAGCCATCAACCCGTATAGACAATAAAATGCCAAGGCTGAGTCGCTTATGAAGTCGGTGCCCCAACGTGCATTTTTCAAAGCATTTCATCAATGAGTAGAATATCAATAGGATCATTTTCTTTGAATTGAGCGACAAACATGGAACGCGTCCACGGATAATTTAGTTACTCTTCGACATTAAAATCGGGTCTTTTTGCATAGCCTTATTGTAGTTTCCTAAAAGGAATTCAAATCCTTACTTTTCGTCCACAATTGGAAAAATATTCAATGGAATTTTTGGTGCTACTTTAATTATTTTTTCAAAAAAAGGCCTCTTATATCTCTTGCCAATGCATCAAAATCTCTGTCTATTATACATCATATGACCAGCCTAGCAATAATAATTTCAACTGAAAATTCGCTCGTGCGGAAAGTAACATGGTCTTGCAAAGTATACTCAGAATCAGGGCGTGATTCAATCGTAATAGCCATTAGCCACCATGACTCCTCAAAGCTGTATTGCGTGTGCAATCACCTTCACTCAATGATCGGGCTGTGCTCACAAACTTGCTCCCAATATGCTCCATCCGGCACTGGTTTCCAATTCCAAAGAACCTCCCATCGCTGTGGCAGAGGCCAGATAACGGCCCGTCCATTTAACGTTCAATATCAGCTATATAAATAGTTTGTTTGGAACAACTGCCGCTATACGGCCCTCTGCAGTCATGTAGGCTACTGGCGTCACCAAGTACTGGGCCTTCTGCTACATAGGTCCAGTTTTTCTTTGGCTAGAAAATTCTCACATCTAAAGGTTCCAATAGCTTTTCCTTCTTCTGGAAGTAATTCTTTTTTTGAAAACGGATGCATCAGAAAATTTGATTTTTGGATCTGAGATATATGCCTTATCCAAAACCATGAAATAGGCCAATTTTGTGCTATTGCTTTCTTTTCATCTTGACTTTGTTTTTCACCTTGAAATAAAAGCTTCCAAATATTCCCCATAAATACGCGAAGCTCGAGCCTTCTTGGTAAAATCTTCCAAAAAAGTTTTTCCTTTTCCAGCTTTTGGCATGGTACCCAGCAGTTAGCCTGCTTGCGAAAAGGCCAAATAGGTGAAGAATGAGGTTAAATTACAGCCCCAAGAAGATGAATCCTGCATAGCCCCAAAGCCCTGAATTCAAGAACCAATCCATTCAAAGCCATCGGATTACCGCCGCCTTCGAGTGACCCTCAGCTACTTTTGCGCTCGGGTAGTTCCATAGCTTTCTCCTGCTATAAATTTCGGTGCTTGCCCAACCTTTCCATATTCAGTCACCCAAAGTTTCATAAAAACTGAGCAAATCGAATTTATAGCATCTTCAGTCAATCCCCAATAAATCCTTATTTTCGCCCTTTTCCTAAGAACCTGGCAAATCCCCTGTCCAATCGGATCCACAAAAACCAAATCAGTCAAGTCAAGAAGCGCCTGATTATTTCCACAAACTGATAAGGAGCCGCCCGCATCATCGCCTTCCTTCCGAACCACCTGACAACCCTTAGGTCCAAAAACCAATTGTCAGCCAGATCGAGAGATCCCGGCCACACCATTGAATACAAACAAGACAGGCGACCTAGAATTATTCGCCTCCCTCTTTCAAATAAAGAAGTTTGACCAAAGCGCAGCCGTCCACCTCACCACTTGGAGTTTTTCAAAAAGGTCCTCTGATAAACGCTTTGTATGTGATTTTTTTGCCCTCCAAAAGTTCCAAGAGTGAGTACTTTCAAAAGCGTATGGGTTTTCTCATTGCCTTCGAAGCTTTTCTTTCCTCCTTATCCTGAGCGATCAGTGGAAGAAGTCAAGAAAAGGATAGAAAAGGCAAGACTGCTGATTGTTTTCATAGTATTTTTTTGCTTTAGCAATACGTTCCAAAGTTAGCATTTTTAAGTTTATTAGCCTTTAGGGTTACCCGTACTGCTTTAAAATCTTTTCTGATCTCTTTTTTTACGTACAATCTGAATCAAATTTTTCAAAGGCATAGCGCAAAGCAGTTTCTGCATTGGTTCGGAAATAACCGCTCAAAAAGGGCTAACTTCTGATTCTAAATTTTTAAAGGAAGCATCCACCCAACCATTATTTGGAATCAGGTCCTGAGAATGGAGTATCCAAAGTTCGGTATTGCAAGGCCATCTTCAAATTCTCCGCACTTAAATCCAACGTTAAGTACTAACAATGAAGTTAAAAGTGCAATGATTCTCAGGAAGGAAACCGCAGTATTAAATTTTCAAAAGAAGAATCCTATCCAAAAATTAACATTACTGTGCAAATTAAAAAGGTCATATTTCTTAAAAACCCAATAAGATTCATCCACATAAAAGACTTTTTTAACTACCAGCAGAAATCTGCAGGACATTAAAAAGTGAAACAAATGTCCTTTCCTTAGCGGATATCTTTGCTTTTGGCGAGTAAAAAGATAGAATAGCTATTTCGAAATTCTCAGATTTTGAAAAAAAGTAGTACTGCTGGCCCTTCTTTTGGGGTATTATTAATACATCATAGGGTTTGGAAAAAATTGTTAAAAACTGATCTAAATCCCTTTCACCACTTATTACCAACTTGATAAAAACGACAGCAGCACTGGATTGGTGCTTAGGCAATTGACTGAAGCTTAGGCCTAGCAAGAAAATCAATATGATTCGCTGCATAAGTACTCGATTCTATTTTCAATCATCCAGCTCCAGGGATGAATAAATAATGACGAAGAAGCAAGAAGTTCCTTCGTAAACGCAGCCAGTTTTGCGGCTCAGATCAAGATAGTAAACCCCGAGGGACAGTTCATTTAAAAGCTTGCTGGATGCACTACATTTGACTTAAATCGCTTTGAAGCGCTATACCTGAATACTCCACGGCACTAGAAACTTTTGAATCTATTAGATTCGGTCTTGATCGCTGATTCGCTACTTCTTTCAGAAGGTCAGGCCTTTGACACCATGGGCAGCTTGATTTCTGGCGATGAAGGACTATCAAACCGAAAAATGAGATCTATGAAAAGCTGGGTAAAAAAAGATTATCAAAATTTTTAACTTGGGGGGGCATGCGTATTGTACAGGCAAATTCAGCCTCTACGATGAAGGGCCTACGGAAATTCGAAATCAACTTCAGGAATATTATCGAGAGTCTGGATCCTCTTATGGACTTGCGAATCCAAGCAATATAATCAGGCTGAAGACTATCGGAAAAATGGACGATTGGATCTCGAAAAGGAAACACTTCTTTGCTACGATCAACATTCCCTTGAGGAAGCGATACTTATATTTTGAAGGCGATCGTACCACTAAAGTTAGCCATCATTTTTTGCTCAAGAGGGGAACCGAGCTAAAGTTGGATTTTTAATCTCCAAAAGGCCGAAAAATTAATCGGCTTAGGAGCCTGACATTAACGAGTGAAAATGTAGTTTACCTTGCTGCGCAATATTGGGATAAATCTTTTGAAGCTGATTTTCAAATGAAGCAAACGATTGCGAAGCAAACTTTAGTCAGCCGCAAAAAGCCTCTAATGAGATGGACTTCACATATTGGGCTATAAAATCTTATCATTCTTTTGAAGAAACTTGGGATTATCAAAAATGCATTTAACAATCTCAATGCATACAAAACATACCAGGATTCAATATTTTGTAGCTATCAGGGCCAGTACTTTTTCTTACTATCAGACTCGCTTTTGAAACGAGAAAAAAGATAAGAGCACTTGCTTACAAGCGTTTGAAAATCGAACGAATCAAATCCGAAAGCCAAGCTCGGGTCCGCTGGCTTCCTCTTCCTATCTGATTATCATCGGGGCAAGGAAATGGCAATTTTTCTTTGGAAACCTAAGAAATCAGAAAAAAAAAGCGCAGATGCAATCCAAGTTTTCGCACAAGAGCTCCTGAAAAAAATAGGAGGCAGAGCGTATTCGATTTCCAAAGATTTAACATGATGGATTGGGTCCAAAGTCTACTTTTAATCAAAAAACAAAGTCCGGCTCAAAATCAAGAATATTTGCCCTACAGGGAATGTATTAGATAGCGCCAATCAGTGAGCTCAAGTATTGCGAGATCACTTCACCGATGCAAGCTAGAAAATTTTGGGACGGAGAAGCATCCAAATACTCTGCATCAAGTAGATAAGAAGAAACTGAAACTTTTGTCAGTTCCGAATAGAGGATCTAGGTAATTTTGACTAAGGGAAAAGAATTAAATATTTAAACCGGAATTTTTTCAGGAATCTTTAAATAACGTATTAAAGCATGCTGAAGCCGTCTGCAATGAAAGGTTCTTTGCTAAAGAAGGAAAATTCCATCAACGCTTTCTATCTCAGATAATGGGAAAGGATTTGATTTTTTCGGAAAAATACAATGACTTTA
>Ga0163217_1000524_pt1 | contig 15109 bp, 11 predicted proteins | sample SynspAceP_FD_185933 | JGI IMG/M metagenome (GOLD analysis project Ga0163217, IMG submission 185933) | Saline lake microbial communities from Ace Lake in Antarctica - Synechococcus sp. Ace-P (PacBio error correction) | ecosystem: Environmental > Aquatic > Non-marine Saline and Alkaline > Saline ...
AGTGAAGAGAACATCAATACTTGCTGCCCTTGAGATATCTGCAGTTCATAGAAATTGCTTAAATCAAACGATGCTAAAAAGAATAGGAAGGAAATGATTTTGACAGTTAGAATTGTGTACTTTATCACACTGGCCCTCTAATATGCGGCATCGCTTGGCCTCAGTGTTAAACATTTGCATATATGACGGATCTGCGGGCGACACTGTAAATACCGCAGCAGAAATGGACGCAAAATAGCGAACCTGGAAGAATCATATTTCCTCAAGTCCAACCTACTGACTGGTCAAAGAGACAAGTTTAATTGCACTACGAGGAGAGATAAAGCTAAAAATAAGGAAAGCTAAAGATGTATTATTGGTGAACAGAAAAATGGCAAAAGCCCCGAAAAATCCGAAGCCTTTTATACTTCTAATTTTTGGGCTTTCTGAAATTTCTAACTCCCTCAAGATCTCCATTGGCGGTTGATTGATGATCTTTCGGCCATTGAGTCCAACCAAGACTTATCGTCAAAAGGTAATTGACAGGTATCAGTACGCACTCAAGGCTCAAGCCAAGCTCCACGAAAATTGGAATATTAAACACAAACTCGCTGAGCCGACACCAAGTCGCCAAAAAGGATAAAATAATCCTGACATGGAAGGCTAAAGCTTCCCAAAAGAAATACTCCAGCGTATTGATCTTAAGTGCTATCGCTGAGCTTGGCGCCAAGCGTCCGGAGCAAAATATCTCTCGGCATCCGTTGGTATTTGGCTGATGATCAGGGAACTGATCAAGACAATATCCCCGTAGCAATGCTGAAAAAATGCCATAAAATGAATCACAAAAACTGATCTTCCCAGGATTTTCTTCGAGCGTCTTACAATACGTCCCAAAGGTTGATAATGGAAATATTAGGAACTCCGGACGATCTTGAACTTGTACATTGCAGGCTGCGGTCATTTTTGGTTTTTGGTGATCAACCCAGTGTGGCCCGATAATTTTTGGAGCTTGCTCCAACGCCGGCGGGGAAAAGCACCAGAAATTGGTCGATACCTGATTGAATTTCACATCCCGAAAAAACTCCCGCACATAAGTTTTTAATCGGTCTTCCCGACAATTGAAGACTACTCATCTCAATTTTTAGTCCATTTCCTTCTCAAACCTTTTTCAACGAGACACAAAAATACTATGCTCCTCGAGCTCCAACAAGGAACCAAACTCTCCTCTGTATGGTGCTTGAAAATCTACTTAATGTGTCTCGGTTAGTCACCCGAAACCGCGTGTATAAGCCCTCGTGATAATTCTCCTCATCAGAAGGTCCTCACATTTTCCTTTTATCCAATCCCGTTAATTTCATCGAGTAGCATGTGACGATCGCTACCTCTTGCATAATGGGAAGATCTTGAGCTTTAATCGTATTTTTCCCATCTTCCCAATTGAACAGTTTGGATATCAAACTCAGCAATATTCGGCATGATCTTTCTTTTGGTCTGCAAGGCGCGCCTCCTGTAGCAATTGATTTTTGGAGAAAATATAGTGTAGAATCATAGCAGTCCCTAGACCACATCGTCGGCAATAAGTGAAAACCGTTTTGAATTATTGGGCGATACAAATTGGGCCAATGGATTGTTTAAGGTATAAGTAAAAGAAATCGGCAAAAACCTCGAACAGCCAAATGATCAATTGCTGCTACTCCCAGAGAATTCCAAAAAAGAAAATACCACCAAAGCCGTAAGCCAAAAGCAAGCTTCACATCGCTCAGCACGGTAAACAGCTAAATCCCCAGATAAAGGCTAAAATTCCACGATTACTGCCCAGCGCAATGGATCTTAAGAATTGTAAGAATCTGCAGTCTTCCCGGTCGAAGTGTGGCATAGGCGATACAATTCGAACCTTCAGCAAAGGGTAAAGCGCAAATAACACCGAGACAAAAGACCAGTGACAATTCAAAACCAACTGATAGCCAAGAAATCCCAAAAGAACACCTCTACAGGAAGAAAATCTGAGATACTGCCGAGTACAAAAACTGTAGTAATGTTCCTAAGAAACTCGCGCCAAAATAGCTTCCGGCCAAGCCCATGATTACCTATTTCCGTCAGGTAAATCAAAGAGTACCCCTTGGAAAGAAACTCCAAGACATCTCAGCAACTGCTACAGAGGGCTAGCTTTCTTTCACAAACACATTTACAGCACTCGCGCACTCCCACACAATCCTATAAAGCAAGGCAATAAAGGCCACCAACTCAAGAAATTTGAAAGATTGGCAAGGAACGACCTGTGATCGCTTTCGATCTTCTACGGTATCGGCATCGATCCCGCTGATCTCCGCAATTGTCCTCAATGGTTTTGGATCAGGTGCCTCGACGTCATTTGCATCGCAAAAGAAAATAGCGGTTGTATTCACCCGCGATCCATACTGTACCAAGCCAGTTTCTTCAACGATAAAAGGCCTGAGGAATGTAAACTGCAGGCCGCCACAGTAGCGGTAATCCCAGTTTTGTTCCCAGGTACTTTTTGAAGCTCACCCGCGATTTCAAAATTCCATTCGCCGACTTGAATTAGAATCGCCGACTTGCGCCATTGAATTGCGCCATTAGGGTTTTTTTTCACCAAAAGCTTTTTTCCTCCAGCCCGAAAACAGCATCCCCTGAAGCTGGAATCGTCCTCAAAGAACATAAAAAGGGAATGCGCCTTCTAAAGCTCTTACTTGAGTCAATTCGACTGGGCTCCTGTTTTTGGGGAAGGCTACCTTTATGGACGCAAATTGACTTCCGAAGCATGTCTATAAACAGCCAAAACTATCCAATGCTTATCTCACATGACGGCTTTACTATTTTCAATACCAAATCTGCCCCAAGGAGTTCTTGAGCTTGATTATCTATGTCAGGCAGTAAGATTTTTCGCCAAAAGGAGCTTGATCCGCCAACAAAGCAGCTATTCCACTACTATAGAGGAAACAAAAACATTAAACGGGAAATGTTTTTTCGGAAATCCGAAAAGCCATCTTAATGATCCATCAAAATCAGGGCATGAGCGTCTCCTGTATTTTTTACCGCCTTTGATATGATGATTCGCTGCGTTTTGGCAGCCAGCTCGCAAATCAATGCGTGACTAGAACTAGGGTAGTCCTTCCTCATTGTTAAAATCAAAATCAATTTCTCGATCTTTCGCCAGTCCTCAGTAATCCAAGTTCCCAGTTAGGGCTCATCTGCGAAAAGTATTTTTTTGGTTCATTGGCAAAAGCTCGTGCGATCGAAACTCGCTGTTTGCTCCCCACCGGAAAGTTGGCGTAGGGTAGGGGTGGCTCGATCTCCCAAACCCACTTTCATTTTAATAATTGCTGTGCTTTTTGACGAGCATCCTTTGCGCCTTTTTAAGTTCGAGTGGCACCATCACAATTTTCCCAATGCTGTAAGAGGTCGGCAGCAATTGGAAAATTTTTGAAAATAAATCCACATTTTGATTTCTTACCACAGCCGCTGATGCCTCGGAGAGGGTTTCCAAGTGCATTTGCCGTTTCAGCTTCACCGAACGGTAGACGCCAGAAATCCAATCCGCTGGCGCAAGTCCCAGCAGGTGGTCTTTTTTCCGGAACCGGAAGGGCCGACAATCGCCTAAAGTTTCGCCAGCTTTTAATATGAAATTTACCTCCGTCCAAAACAGTTCCAGTTTTTCGAGCTACCACTCTGTAGGTTTACTCAAGGTTTTTTATAGCAAGTATAATCATATGATTTTTAATAAGTATAAACACTTCTAGTAGAAACGTGCAGAATAGAACGCTTTGTTAAATTGATCGAAATTGAACAGTTCAAACCTTAATAACATCAATTCAGAGGAATGTCAAATTAGGAAAAAATTAGAGGAGTGGCAGGAATATTTGGTTTTTTTTGATTTTGCAATTTAAAGCACAGCTCGAAAGCATAAAACAGGATGACCTGAACTTTTTCCCAATATTTGCATTACTTATTTGCTAAAGTACAACACCTATGATTTCCTCTAAAACCTGACTCGTTTTTATTCCTCAGCTCAACTGGCTTGTTTCCTGCATTCTGAAAAAAAAGGAATTGGCTAAGAACCAGTTAGAAGTGACTGATTTCTATCCGCTGTTCAGACTGATCAAAAAAATCACTTTCATCCTTTTCTGGAAACAGTCTCACAGCAGGTTAGGGATTGCCCCATCAAGAAGATGCCTTTGCTGGTTTGGACGCAACAAAGAATTGACAGTCTTGGGCTTGGATATAAAGTAATCAATGGAGGTCTTTCCGGCAGACCACTTTGTTGGTGGATAAGTCGATTAGATTGGTTTTAGAAGTTCAGCCTGAAGATTTTCATTTTCAAAGAATTAGGAGGAAATGATGGGTTGAGGGGAATCGCTTTAACCGAAACCAAAAGTAATCTCTGGCGATGGTTTGAATAAAGTGAGAAGGCCAAATTCCCTGGAGACTACAGATCTTTTAGCAGGCATGCAAGATCCCTCAAATATGGGACAAGAGTATTTGCGACCTGAATCATAGAAATCTATCAGCTTGTCCGCCAAAGAAAAAAATAGTGACGCTAATCCCGTTCCTTTTGGAAAATGTCGGGCGGCATTCATGAGCTGAACCTTCCCCGATGGAATTCACCCGACAGAGAAGGACTCAAAATCGTCTTTGAAACCATTATGGCCATCCATACAGCGGTCCATTATAAGCGAAAATTTAATCAAGATGTGCTTTTTTTTTAAACTGTTCAATTTGTTGTCGCTTGTAAGTGGACTGTAGGACTACATTGAAACATTTTGAGCCCTTAATCAAGGGCTAGTGCTTCTTGCCCTGTTATCAAATCGTAGTTTTAACTTTTTCCTAAAATATCCCCACTTCAAACAACCAAATCAATTCCTTCATCTTCTGTTTTTCTTGATTCGATTTTTTACGCTATCTTGAAAGAGTTCGTAAAAAAATTTATAAATGAGTTTTTTCAAATAAAAAGATTCAGGAAGTAAGCTTATGATGTGATCATTCGGGTAGGCTTCCGGTGGCTGGAGGTGCGTATGGCCTCCAAAATAACATCAGAACTGGGGCTCACCGTGGCAGTAAATAGAAGCTGGTGGTGACTTGATCCGGCAAAAGAGGAAGATCGACCGCAGTTGAGGGCCGCCTTGGGATCCGTCGCAAGAGGAGCAGGTACTCGATTCGTCCTTTTGGAGTTTTGACGCAGCAATCGGCGGATGGGACATCGAGGGAGAACTATACCGAAAGAAATGGAACTCAATCGACTGGTTTGATCAAGAATGGTCGGTGGACGCACTAAATCACTGTGGGAAGAATCTCCTTACGATTTTGGGCCAAATGAAATTTCAAAAGAGCGTGGCATGGATGGCTTGGGTGAAAAGTTTGGCCCATCGGCTACGAAAGAATGTCCAGCTTTACGACAAAAGTGGAATAAACTTATTGGGCGTCTATTTGGCAAGCGAAAGAGGGATTTAACAATCGATACCGGATGGCTTTTATTCCTTCCAGCCTCCAAAAACAAGACTTCACGGAACTTTTAATCTAAAAAAAGGAACAGACAAATCTAACGTATAGCCGAATGACCCTCGAGTCGATTATCGATGAGATGGGAGGGGGGGAGGTAGGCGGTACTGAACTTCTTTGCTTTCGGGCCGATTAATAACGAGCGAGTGTTTGCTTTTTCTGTGCACAATGTAACCGAGCTTGTAGCCTAATGCTGACTTTTCAGCGAGGAAACTTGCCTTTTTTGCATCCGGCAATGAAAAAAGGTAGAAGTAAGATCTTACACGAATAGCATGGTACGGAAAGTGACCGCAAGACGAAGTGGGAAAGCTACTGGAGTATCCTTTTGTGAACAAAGAGGACAATGAAGAATACAAGCTGAAATCAGAGTCGTAGTACTTGGAGCCTAGCACTGTGAATCTTCAAGAATCTTGATGAATTCAAAACAAAAGCTTTTCCGGACGGCATCGGCGCAAGTTCGGGAACACTAGGACGCTATTTACAACGACTCCGACAGGCGCAGATCGAATGGGAATAATGCCCCGATCTTATCAACCGAGAAGCGATACAATGAAGATGGTGTCGGTGGCTTTGCATATGTACACTCCTTGGTGGCTAGACAATAAGAAACTCCACTTTGCTCGTGGCTATCATATCGAATACTGGGCGGAATGGGCCAACCTTCTTATGGCTCAGGAATGGGAATGACACATACCAATGCGCGGAAGATGTAATCGATGAATTTGGCAACCAAGTCCAAACGGTGGCTATGGCGAAGGTCTGAAAAAAGACTACGCGCGCTTTATGGCTCCACCTGGAATGTCCGGCGGGGTGAAAGTATTCGTCAAATATGATAATGTACTGCGAAAATCGACCCAAATGTGGTCGATTAAGTTCGGAATCCTGTCTTGAGATTCACTACAACTGGACGGATCCAGGAAATCCTTCAGGCGAAGCATATGCAACGACACTTTCGAAGAAATTCTGACTCCATTCCGGCGCAAAACCTTGTTGGGAACAAAACTGGCGCGGATACAAATACCGGAACTTGGTTGCTCCTGGAACGAATTAATTCACGAAGTAGGAACTTCGAATGGGAAATGATGGCAAAAACTCCGTTTTGTAATTCAAACTCACAGGTACACGATTGTAAGAATGTATTTTGTGGTGGAATGCTGGAACTTTCGTTTCTCAAGCCGATTAAGAATCGACGTGGAGATTTTTGGCTTTGAGCTGGAGAACTTCAGATTTTATTATTGAGCAATTGAAACAAAAAAATACTAAGCCATGAACAGAGAGAAAATCTAAAAACTGGCTTTTAACAGGCTCGATAGGCAACCGGATTACTTTTGACCATTGCTACTCGCAGACGCACAGAAAATTCGCACCTCCACCTGCCCGTAGTGGTACTACTTGAGGGAGAACAGCAGAAGAAAATCTCCGTGATCAAAAGCTCGATGGCTGAGCATTTCTTCACTGAAGAAGAAAAGAAAAAGACTGACCATCCTCGTGGATATCGTATGCCAAAAGACTTCGCATCCCTCCTGCGCTGTCCGAAGTGGGGCAGGTGGACTTCAATCGCTTTTATGATGATCGATCAGCCCTTCTAATCAAACTCCGATGCGAGGTGGATTAATGTGGCTTCGACTACGAAGCGGACGAGCGATTTTGGCAAAACCTTCTTGGAAATCAGCCAAGAACAAATCATTGAGATCAATCTGATGACGTCGCTTTGGCCCAGATACTGCTAAGCCAGAAAATTTTGAGGTGGTGTAAAATGTGGTTTAATCTAGTTCGGAATTTTGCTGCAACTTGGCTTATTTCTCCAACAGAGGCAGGCTGGAAAATACATGGATTACCAAAGGGAATAAAAGCCAATGTCCTGGGACGCGTGTCCCACAAGAATAATGGCTAAGCATGGCGTTTTCATTGCCTGAAGCACATACTTACCCTTATTATCTAAAACCTGAGGATTCGCAGTCGGGTAGGCAGAAATGGGATGCCGATGCGAAACGCTGACTTAAATACTTTCTAACAACCTATTAAAACTCGAATTTACACAGTTCGGAGGTTTTTTATTCTTAACCGCCAAGGCCGCAGAGATTTCGCGAGGGAACGAAAGTAGATCATCCCCTAGATAAGGGTTGCCCTGTCCAGCTTTTGGATCATTGCTTTTTAGAAAGCAAGATTTAATTATATCCTGATACTACAGAAACTGACCTAACTTATCTCTTTGGCCGTCAGTTTCTTTTTGATGATTAAAGGATCACCAGTATGACACCCTTGATTGTTAACATTTTTTTTAGTTTAAAATCCTCTGAATTTAGCTCATCGACTAACAAATTGTTTACTAATTTAGAGGAAATTTCAATATGAAAATCGATTATAACTAGAACGTATCACATACTGGTAAGCCATTATCCGAAATGTGAGATTCCATATGGCCTTAAAGAAAAATTATAAAACTATGAAACGACTCCTACTAGCTTATTCTTATTGGCCTAGTATGTTCAGCTCCAAATCTGAGAAAAACACACGAGCAAGTAGTGACCTTCTTATTCACTAGAAATCATCGATTCGCTTGATCTAGAGATTTTTGGTGACGCGCCTAATTGCAGACGTAAATACTGGATGCTAGCAAATTCTTGTTTTAATGATTTTTGCCAGCAGTGATTTGATTACCACAGATCAGAAAGGGACGATCTAATTCGATTTTTCCAAAAAAGAAGATACACCCGATGCTTACGGCTTTATGATAGGAAGTACCTGTTTTTTTTTAAGTCTGAGCAGATTGGTGGTAAGGGTATGAGCGGCATCTTTTCCTATTGATTTTTGGAGGGAAATATGATTCAAATAAATGCGACAGCATCCTGAGTCAATAGGCGAGCCCGGCTTTATGACTATTTCGGGCAAATTCAACAGAATGCTACACCTGAATGGGTAAAGAGTTACATCCTTTCCAAGTCAGTCGATTCACGAGAAACCTTCCCCCGGCGAGCAGGAATTTTAACACTTCATTCAAGGCGCCTTTGGAATAATTGAATGCAGACAAAAAAGACCTTCAAGACATGGTGCTTTCGAGGAAGGAAGTATATTTTTTTTGAATGGAAATGGCTTACTTTGAAAGTGCTTATTCACCGCATTTGGAAAAGCCAAAACGGGCAAACTATACCTCAGCTTAGGTGCAGAGCAGAAAGCTTTTTGTCTATGAACCTTTTCCCCTGTCGGGCATCGCTGATACGATGGTATCATTCACTATTCCCGGGTTTTCCAGACTTTGGTCCCAAAAGATTTTTCAGCAGTTTTTCTGAAGGATCGGTGATCATAATGGAAGTAACGTCCTTCGATCCGAAATATTCATATACTGATGGAAAGTACTGGCAACACTATTAAATCCTGCATAGTCGCAGAAAAGATGAAAGATGCGGAAGTATTAGTGGAATCAGGGAAACCTGAAGGAAGCTGGGGCCATGTGCGAAAAACTGGAAGCTGATTAAGCGCAGGGTATCTTAATTTTTTTCGATCAAAAACAACTGAAACTAGAGGACATATTCCATTCCAAGAGCGTATAACAAAGGAGGTTTTGCTTCAGGAGGGGGATACTATGGATGGAAAAAACCTCAAATACGGAAGAGGAAGAAATTTTTTAAGAATTTTAAAGTCAAATTGGTAGCAGAAATGAATCAAAAATCGCATTTTATTTTAGCTTGTTTTGTCACTTTTATTCGCATGCGAAAAAGAAGAAGCAAAGAAGTTCTCAAAGAGGACGGGAAATTCAACGCATGGGACATTAGTGATTCTTTTAGATTCGATTCAGGTGGATATTTTTAGGGGAAATTTTTCTACAGTGCAGACTTTCGTGAATAATGTCGGTGTGGCTCGTTACGTAGATAAAAAGAATACACTTTTTAAGATCGATCTAAAGGGAATATTCTTAAGCGCAAAAAGAAATATCCAACGACAAGGACCAAGAGTCCTTCAATTTCTAACACAGTAGAAAATTGATTCGCTTGGTTGGGTTTACATCTTGAATTTCCATGACGCTCTTCTACTACTTTGGACAATGATCTTAACCAATAGCCAAAAAAATGGAAATGCCTTTTCCCTCTACTCTTTCGATGGCGGCTACAGACTCCAAGGCATCAAGTTTTCCTATAGCCGATAAAAATAATTATGTGGTTATGCTGGTAGAGATGAAAAGAGCCCTTATGCAAGTATTTTTTTAAGAGATGAAATTTTTTGCTTGAAAAATTTGACCCAAAAAACTGGGAAAGTTCTCCTATTGCTTAAGATCTCCACCTTCGAAATTTCCTACAGATCAATTTAATGACCGCCCTAACGGATAAGTTTCGCATTATCAAGGTGACATGCTCTAACCTCGCTTTTTCAAACGAGCCCTCTATCCATGTCTTTGACTAGCAAAAGACGGCGCCTTCATTGAAAGTTTAGCATTCAATCCTAATGAGTTTATCCTAGGCAGAAGCGCTAAAAAGACGATATGAAAATACAACGATTTTTCAAAAACTTGTTGAAGCGCATTCAGGCAGTTTTATGTAGATGAAAAAATCTGGTGGTACATTTTTGGGGAGGGATGCAATTGAGGAAGCAGTTTTGCGAATTGGAGATTTATTCCAACCCTGACAATTTCATGAAAAGTTTTTCGATCAGTTGGACCAATTACTTCAAGATTCACACAGCTGAAAACTGGCTGGTCAGAATGAGATTTTAATGCCCAAGAAGGTTTTCGACTATCTTTCGAAAAATAGGAACTAATTGAACAACCCTTCTTTTGCCCTTAGAAACGATGAGCTATTGGGCGAGGAACAAGTTTCATGCACTTTTTACAACTTTCAATTGATCAAAAAAATGAAAAAAACCAACTACTATTTTTCGGCTTTATCTCTTTATAGGAATTTTCCTGCCAAACCAAAGAATCCGATCCTTCCCGCCCACACCTCTCTCCAGCCAAAATCTAGAATTTGAAATTTATGATTTCCTGGGTGGTGGATTATTTGGGAATTTGACTCTGATGGATATCAAAGTCCTGACGAATCTCATTTTCTACTTAATTCGATCAAAACACTGATAGTATCCTTTGTCGCGGATTGCAACTGGTTCGATTCCTGCATCAGTAATACAACGAATTGGCGGAAGGCAGAAACATCAACTGGAAAATTCGATCACAGGGGTAAGCAAAATTCAATGATAATGGAGACTTATTTGCTCCTAGTAGTCAGGGAATTTAATCCGTATTCCTGTGCAAAGGAGAGCCTATTAAAAGGAAGTATAATCCTGGATTTAACAGGAATGTCACAAATTGCTAATTCTTTCTAATGAAACTCATTTTGTTGAAGGGGAGTAAAGTTTTCCATGAGTCTTTTGGGGTCGATATGGAGATCTTGGTTCAGGCAAAGGATTGACGCTTCAGCAAAAATCAAAGCAAGTTGAAGTATAGACTAGAAATCTGGAAATTTTTCCAATCTTTTTCACTCCTTTCCTCAGCTTCCAAATTGAGTTAGTGCTACGGAAGATATGGGTCAACTTGAGCTTTATTCAAATTTTGGCCATTTCTTGGAGATACACTTTTCATTAATTTCCGAACAGGCCGTAAACTATCTTGGATACTCACTGACACTGAACGAAATTTGGACACACCAGGCTTCCGTGAAACTATTCCATTCCTACTTTTACTTGAAAAAAATCCCTCTGAAAAAACCATAAGTGGTCAAATTCAACTTTAAGAGATTTTTTTTCTATGGCACTATAAATAAGATGAATTTCCGATGCCTGAATGCTTGTTTTTCTGGATCACATTACTTTAGCGGGCTTAAACTGATGATGACGCTAACCAAATATCTCAGATGCAGGGACAAGGTTTTGATAAAATGTTCCAGTTTAGCAGGTGAAACAACACGAGAGGTGGTTTGGTTCTTTTTAGATGGAAAAGCATTAGTCCCATTATTGAGATCTGAACAATTTGGGCTATATAAATAAATTATTTCTAAGGGATCGAAATCTGGTTTTTTTCACTCAATTTCTCTAATACGAAAAAAAGATTACTCTCCGTCATCTACAACTCGATTGGTTGCAGAAATGAAATATCAATTCTTTTTATACTCTTATCTTGTCACATTTTTTTTTCCTGTCAGATCAAAAAATTACGAAACAGCTCGACTCCCTTATCCGAGCAAATCTAGAGTTTGAAATTATGATTCACTTGTGATAGATTCACCTTCGGAATCTAATCTTAATGGGATAATTAGTCCTGATGGACAGACTTTTCTTCTGATGGACTCAACACAGATTCTATTTTTGTAAACCGGACTCTCTAGAGAATATTTTATATCACTATAAAAAAAAAAGGGCGAAGGACCAGACAAATAAATACTGGAAGCAGTGGGGAATGCCAGGTTTTTTGAACGAATAGTGAATACATCCTACCAACTTTCGCAGGATTTTTCCATTTCAAATTGACGGGACACTCAATAAAAAAGTACGAGTTTGACCTTTACTCCGCATGCAGCCTTTGACTTCAAACAATGGATATTTTATACTGAATGATCAAAATTTTATACCAATATGTCAGGACGCGGAGTTGATGAGTTTGGAACCAACCGGTATAGAATTCAGCAAAAGGCTTAAATCAAATGGAGTTTTTAGATTTGCAAAGCTGGCAGATTTTATCCTGCAATTCGTTTCCCGAAAGTAGTTCAAAAATTAGCAAGACGAGAAATCAATAATTCGGGCTGCTCACGCACGCTTTAGTAGAAATCTTCTAATAGGCGTGGAAGGATACTTTTGTGTTCTTCAGGAGGGACCGAAAATTTATCCGGAATTATCCGTTTATCAGATCTTTCCAGCACACCTTCTGTTAAAGAAATTCCCTTCCGAGATTTTATGAGAAGGATCCCGTCTATAAAATCCCTAAAGGGAAAAAATTTTTTCAGTTAGCCACGATTTTTTCTTGGAAGCGATCCGATAAATGATTTCGATAAACGCAAAAGCTCTTCTTACTCAATTATCGGCAAGGACTTTCAAAAGAAGAGTTCGATTAATATCTATTTTAATGCGGGAGGAGAGATTAGCCAGGTTTTTTAAGAACGCTGAAAGTTTTAAATACCGCAAATTTGGGTTTCTTTGTTGGGACGGACAAATTTTAAACAGTTCAATCTACAAACTGAATTTCTTGGAAATATGGACAAGTATATTTCCCCAGAAGAAATCTGGTTTTCCATAAATTTTCGAAAGCTTTGAAAACGACTACTCCGTCATCTACAAACACGATTGGTACCAGAATAACCATTATCTTATTCTTACCTCACTAAAAGGCAAACTCCATCGGGTTTGCATGCCTATTGTTATATTCGTTTATCAAAAAGCAACCCATGAAAAAATTACTCCTAAGGTGTTGATGGCTTTCAGGATTGATGCTTTTGGTGGTGAATCTCAGATTCAGCTCAGGACATCAAACCTACCACCGAAAAGCGCTTCCTAGAATTCAATGGAAAAGCATTCCAAATGGCTGTCCTCCACCCCACTCAAAGAGCTTCAAGCTCGAAATGTAGGCCCAACCAATATGTCGGGCGAATTGTGGACATCGAAGTCGCACAAAATCAGAATACATTTTTTATGTCGCCGCTGCCGTGCAGGTGGAGTCCTGGAAAGACAGAGACAATGGTCAATCCTTCACTCCGATCTTTCGCATAATCAAGGCGCACTGGGAATCGGCGATATTTGGCTCTTTCGCATCTCAATATGACAGTACTCTGGGTAGAACGCGGTGAGGATAATTCCGCCGTATTCAACTTTAATGCCGGCGCAGGAATCTACAAACTTCCACTTGACGCTGGCAAAACTGGCAGATAGATGGGTGCTTTGGCATCATTCTCACCGCAATTCGGCTTCAGAGATTCAGATTCATCCTACCAATCCGGACGGTGGTTTTTGGGTTGGCTCATGGGTGGCCCTATATGTCCTAAAAAACAAAGAGCGGTCGACTCTGAAGTGAGAAAAACTACAGATGTGTTGGGAAGTTCTTTGGAAAAAGACGCCTTTTACATTGATGAAACAACCAAGGGATCATCGAATATCAAAATCCATCAACTAATCCGGATGTTTCTTTGGCTGTAGCTGGGACGATTCGCGACAGGCAGCAATGATTTATCGGAAATGGCAAGGGGTCTTCGATTTGGAGATCAGAAAGATGGTGGAAATACTTGGAAAAAGGGCAGTGGAAGGGATTTTTCAGAAGAATGAGTTTAGCAGGAGAAAGTCGGCCTTTGATTTTAAGCCAAAGTTAAATCCTGATGTAAGTCTATGGCCCTATCGAGCAATTCCAGGCTATAATCAACAAAAAGAACTCAGAAGCTCAAGACAGCGTGGTGGAAAGCCAGATGAGAACGCTCTAAAATTTGAAGATCTTTAAAAGCCAATGCCACTGAAGAGGCGCTTGGCTTAGACAGATAAAAGAATTAGACCATTTCTAAGATCCAAATCGATTTTGCGACAATCTAATAATGCGAAAGTAAATTCACGCGATATGCTGACACCGGCAAAATCACTACTGCCCGAATATCGCAAATTATAATTGGAGAAGCCAAGACGATCCAATGCAGCATGTTTGACGGGAACAGTGATCGAGCAGAGATCTACCGATCAGAGAATGCCGGGGAACTCCCTGGAACAAAGTATCTGAAAATCAGAATTCAGCCCTGCTTTACAATTCTTATGGTTATTATGTTGGCGAAAAATCAGGGTTGAATACAGAAAATGAGATGCAGATAATTCGTCTTGGGAGTTCCTTTATTGGTTTCCCGAGAATGGGGGCAAAAAACTTTACTCGAAACCGACTCTGTGGGACGTCTCACTCTGATCATCAGTCATGTGGAATCATCCAAAGACAGTAAGCATATTTTTGCTAGAAACGATGGACGACTCTAACAGAAGCTACGGTGGAGGAGCGATTTGGGATCACATGATACGCGAAGATGCCTTATCTCCCAGTTTTTAACTCGATCATGACAGACAAATTGCCTAGCCCATATAATATCTTATGGTTGGCATGCAGGATAATGGAGTTTGGTTTGGTAATTCGAAAAATGATTCCTTCGATCCTTGGACCACTTATGGGTGGCGATGGAATGGTCGTAGGCTGTAGATACTCCGGGACAACAACATCGTCCTACACGCGGATCTCAATTTGGAATGTATTTCCGAAATCGATAAAGACCACGCGACAACGCAAGTTTGATCACTCAAGGTCATGAGAAATAGGAAACTGCTCCTAATCGATATAATTGGAGAACACTGCTGAACTGAGTTACCATAATCATGGGACAGGACATTGTATACATGGGTTCGCAGTATGTCTTACCAAAGTCTCGATCAAGGTAGTACTTTGGAAGCGCATCTCTGATGATCTACAAAAACAAGAAAAAGCGGAAATGTTCTTCGCACACACTTTCACTGTGGTTGAGGAAATGCAACCACTGGCAGTTTGGTAAGCGATCTTACGCAGGAATCTGACGAACGGCAATGTCCTGGGTCACTCGGAAGCAATTGGCGGGAATGGACCAGCTTAAATGCGGGGCTAACCTGCCGATCGCTGGTAAGTTTTATTGCTCCTTCAGTCCACATA
>Ga0163217_1080842_pt1 | contig 15108 bp, 13 predicted proteins | sample SynspAceP_FD_185933 | JGI IMG/M metagenome (GOLD analysis project Ga0163217, IMG submission 185933) | Saline lake microbial communities from Ace Lake in Antarctica - Synechococcus sp. Ace-P (PacBio error correction) | ecosystem: Environmental > Aquatic > Non-marine Saline and Alkaline > Saline ...
ATATGAGAGGTCAGATTGCGCCACTCCACAGTATCCAAGCTGGCTGATGCCAAAACCAAATTGCACCGCCCAACCAACAAGGTATTTTATCAATAAGGAATAATAGCAAAGCCGAACGTACACCGGGCTGATTGAGAGTTTGAAAAAAATTAAATAATAAAAGCGTGAGCCTTGTATAAAATCAACCCATAATAGTCAATACCTTATGAATAATGTATAACCCAACAATATCAGAAGAGAGAGGCCATAAGCTGCATCGGTTTGGTTGGCTATGTTCAAATGACGCCTGTAATACACAGATTGGCGTAATTGGGTTCCACACAGATATTCGAACCGCCACCGACACTACAGCGAATGGCAAGAGATACATAGACTCACTTAGTTTGCTGCATAACAATCGTATCCCGCTTTTCATTGCTTGCGATACAGCCAGTAATCCAGTAAAAACAAATGATCTTCAGTTGGAGCTGGCTGCATTCTTGGAGGGTAATCTGGTCCGCTACCCGGAAAGCAAATACACGCGTAGGGAGGATAAAATACAAATTTTTGACTTAAATACATATAAGAAAAGCTAGTACGACTCATATATAGACACATAACAACGATTGCCAGTTTATGGCTGTAAATTCTGCTTTGCATCAAAAATACCGCGATTTTGAGACAAGTCAATACCAGCGTCCGAACCAAAGCGAGGTAGACGGCTTCGCCCATAGCATTCCCACCCATTTGCCGATAAATGCGGCAAAGGCTATCAGTTGCTTCCGGCCATAGATAGCGATAAGAACTGTTCATTCAGACCCAATTTTTGCATCACTCCCGGATTTTCGAAGTTTACCTATTTCGGTCCCGGAGCCACTCGACCGCAGGTAAGACATGAGTTGGAGTCAGTGACGCTACCACTCAGGGCCATTGATTTTTACACAACACTCAAAACCCGATCAATGCTTGTTTAATCAGATGATTGCCGCTTTGGCGCCCAATTGAAGAGCCCAATCGGCTGGTGGGTTAAAAAAATATGTCTCCGGTAAGGCCAAAGTGCGCTGTAGATACAAGTAATTTCGCCATAGCCTGTACTGGACGCCGGGTGCTGCAGAGTCAGCTGGTGGCATTTGCGCTTTGTTGGCGCACGATCACGTTATACATCAGCATGTCATATCATGTAGTGGATAAGCGCACTTGTGGATCACATAACATGATGAACCAGATGTTGCATTAATAGGCAATGGACTTGAACTTCGACATCGGAATCTTCTTAACAGGTTTTTAAAGCGGAAAAAAAGAGAGTGAACTGTTGTTCGGGGGAAGGGAATATGGCTTGCGGAGGTGCAGGTAGTGCTTGTTCGGTTTGAGCGAGAATCGTGCCTGATTGAATCAAATGGCGCAGACAAACGGCCACCGCGAGGTCCGAAATCAGATGCGAATGCCATGGCTGTCGCCATGGTTTAGCTGGAAGACTGGAACAGTTGGGGCAACCCAAGCCTTCTTTACGGTTTCAGCAACACACATTGCGGTGTACGAACACACCACGAACATTGATACCCAGGTAACCGCAAAACTGTGATAGTCGGCTGCCACTAAATGCATAGAATTTGATAGTCAGTTTTTGCGATAGACAGCCGGCCCTTCTTCACTAGATATTGACCAACGAAAATGCAGTTTCAGACACTTTCAGTTCGAACGCATTTCAGATCCGGTACATAATCATCTTAATAGTGGCAACTCTGGCTGACCGGTTTTCGGACAATAGACGCACAGTAAATTCAGGTGTTTCGATGTGGAAGGTATAAATCCCTGACCGGTACGCGGTTATGGGACAAGGTGTTCCAGTGTTTGCTTGGTGAGCGTAGACATAAGCTTAAATAACCTCTAAATTTGAACAAAACCGTTATTTATCCTGAGTTGGCAGATTTAATTAAGTGTTTGAAAAATCATTCTCCGACTGTCTGTAGTTGTGTTTCTAGTGGTGCTGGTTATTGGTGCGGCTTGGTATAGACAGATCCAAAGCCCATTCCGGCGTCAGCAGAGCAGCGTGCCAGGCAATTCGAGCGTGAACTGGATTTCGCTTGAGAAAACTGTCAATAGCGATTTTTACACGCGCGGATTTGATTCGGATATTTGCGAAAGATTCCGTGGAATTTATGCCGATGTGACCCAAAAGTTCGGCTGGATTTCGAATGAAGCCGAGTATCCTGATGTCAAGTTGAAACCGGATGAATACGATTTGATGATGAGGATGCGTGATCAATACCCCTGATTGGGAAATGGTGCTTTGCGCTGACCATTATGGCTCCGGAAATCACAAATGTTTTAGACTGTTCGATCGCCATTAAAGTCCGCACTGCAATCGCAAGGAATGCCAGCTTTCGGTGATATGCAAGATTTATACGTTTATAGGCCGTGATAATCGCACGTCAAACCTGTTTCAGCGTGCCGAAATACTCGATCCGGGTGACGGTCGATATTGCCGGAAGTCGAAAATGATTTCCCGATCGAAGAGACTCCCTGGAGCTGTTGAATCGTTTTGCCGCAGCTTTGCCTGGTCCGGTAAGATGGCTTAACCCGTGTTTGGATCTAAGCTTGACGCGCGCTTCAGCAATTGAACGGCGTATGTAGGCGGCATCCTCTGTGATGAAAAACACGCGAACTAATCACTGCAAGCCATTTGGGAAGCCACTCGCAAACCGGAATTCTTTGAATTTAAATTTATCTTGCAGGCAGGTAAGTAATTCTTGATGACGATTTCAACTGAAAATCAAGTTGACCCTGCGCCTGCGCAGCTTCGAGATATAATCACCGTTATAAATTTTCTGTATTACAGCGCTGATGGATCCAGAAGTGACCGAATGCAGAATACGGATGGTTATTTGCTGAGTAAGAAAAACTTGAAGCTGAAGTTATCCCGAATAGTCACCCCTTGCTCGCCCTACCACCGTGTGCGGCTCGGCTTCCAGCCTGGATCAATTCCACCCAAATCACCATTGGCGTGCCAATGGTTGTCATTGGACCATGTATTTGAATGACTGAATTAACAGCATTTAAATAAAGCGGCGTTTTCTGGATCGACTGAATACGCGTTCGGCACACATGACTCTAATGCTGCCGAACCTAAAACTGGATGGCCTGGCCATGAAGTGATTCGTTAATGACATGGTTTTATGCATCCAGTGAGCCGCTAGCGCTGCACGCGGCCGATGGAAGCAATAGGTGAAGATTGACTGAAAATGTTCGCACATTCGCAAAGGTGCCACTTAAACTTCAGCGGTAACAACGTCCCGTCTAGTCGTGTGAAATATCCGTGTGGCGAGATTATATTCCCAAAAGCAGGGTTTGAAAATTAAACCGCGACAATTAACGTTAAAGTTCTAAACACAGTCCATATTTATGAATCCGCGCAACGCCCGCAGCAGGTTCCATGTTAAAGGCAATTGGATCTTCCGTCACAAGGCCAGCCGTCTCTGCTTTGTTTTTGTTATGGCTGGGAGAATCATCAGGTATGGACCGTCCGGAGTCCATTCCGAGCACTATAGTACACATTATCTAGCGATGGGGAGGAAGCTGTTTTTGTCCCGATTCACACAGCTGCAAGGTGTTTGAATAGCCTGTTTTTGGAATATTTGCATAACTTAGTGAAACTTCGTGACTCATTGCCTTATGACATTGGAATGGTGTAGTGTTTAAAGTTGAATTGAAACCACACCCATTACAGGACGTTTTGGGTTTTTGCTTCTCGAGCGCCGCGTTTGGCAATTGCTATAAATTATCCGTGCTCCAAAGAAGCACAGACGCTGTGGAGGATATTCAAAGACAAGGTGGCGTCGAACTGGTGCAGTTAACGCAGTTCGCTCGATTACAAAAGGTGTTTGTTGGTGGTGTGATGGTTAGTAATGCCACGCTCTGCATTAATGAAGACGAAGTGCGTCGTAAGGTGTTCGTGGTTGGTGATACGGTTGTTGTTCGCCGGGCGGGGGATGTAATCCCTGAAAGGTCCGTTAAAGTTTTAAATAAACAAGAGAGACGCTCGCTTCCACTTTTGAGTTTTGTAAGGCAAGCCAACTATGTCAGTTGTGTGGCCCTGAGAATGTCCCGACCGGCGCGGGAATGGCGAGGGCTGTATCGCGTTGCAGTGGCGGGTTTATTCTGTGGCGCACAACGCAAGGAAGCCATTAAAGCATTTTGCCTCACGTCAAAGCATTGGATATGATGGTTTGGGCGAGAGAGATTGTTGGTCAATCTGGGTCGATGCAGAATTAATCAAAGATCCTGCAGATTTTTTTATCTGAGCAAAGCACAGTTATCGCATTGGAACGTATGGCGACAAATCTGGCCGAATATCTCTGTGAGACTGCGATTAAACCATGCAAAAAACGAACCCGTTTTGCCCGGTTTTTATATTGCTTAGGTTATTGCGGTGAAGTGGGTTGAAGCTCACAGCGCGCATCGCTGCATTATGCACTTTGTAAGAATTAGACTACAGAATTAACCGCAGCCAAACAAGAGCGAGTTAATTGAAGATTGAAGATGTGGGCGCGGTGGTGTGCCATCCATATCTTTTATAACCTTCTTCCGTCCAGGAACATAAAAGTCTGGATTGATCTCCCAGCCGATTTATTGGATGCGGGATCAAACTGGCCCGAGGGAAAAACCGGTCATAACTGCCTCGCAATGCCGGACTTCGTTAAACTGCAGGCCAAAAGATTGTCGCCTGACCGGCACCTTTGAAAACCTGTCACGCAGTGAGCAAGAAAAAAATTAAAATATTGGCGTTTAGGGTGCCAAATGTGCTGGTAGTCGTTCAGCCAAAACGCGATTATGTGGTAAGCCGTTAAGAGATGTGCTGGTTCTAAATTGATAAGAGCTGCCAACTATCCCTTGGGATTGAAGTGGTCGATGAAGCGACTTAATACAGTGGATTACTAAATGAGTAGTCGACGCCATCAAAAAGTCGCCCACGGTCCCCATTCTGGTAAAGATCTCAGTCTGGAGAAAGGCGAGCAGGATGCTGGAGATCCCTGTCTGCAAGGTTGAATCCGGTGCGAAATGGCGGTCATCTTGATTGCATTGTCGGAAATTGAAACGTGAGACTCGACGAGCGGAAATCTCTGGGGTTATTGGCTGGCCATGCAGGAAAGTCCCACCGGCCACAAGCCATTAGAGTGGTTGAAGATGGTCATGATCTGCTTTCTGATTCCTTAATGGTTTGGTCGGCATGTCCGATAGCCTGCATTTTTACCCTGCTGTTATGGGCTGCCTGGTGGATTACCCGAGGCATTGTTCACAAGGTGTCTATGAAATCGCGCGCCTTAAATTGGCGTTACTCATGCCAAGTATTAGAGGCGGCCGGTGTGAACATTCGTCTCAGTGTTGCTGAAGCCGCCCAGCCTTTTAAATCACCGCCACTGATCACAGGCTGGGCTTATCTGGATCAGCAGCACCACACCCAGTCTGTTGCTTTACAGGAATTTAACGCGATTGATGATAGAAGCGTCCCAGTCTGCGACGCTGGAAAAACTGTGATCGCCAGTATTAAGGGCTAAAAAAACCATTCTTACCAAATCCGGTTTGTGCATAAAGCCTATCCTCCAGTGTTAGCCTTCGGCAAAAAACAAGCGGCTTTTGATAGTGCATTGATTGTCCGTGGCTGGAAGAGTGCCGACCTTACGTGAAACATCAGATAACTTTTTACTGATTATGGCGCATTAAACCTGCTCACTGGAATCCACAGCTTTTGGCTCGGATCAACAACCGCGGGTCATGCCGGATAGAAAAAACTGACCGCAGCCGATCCTGCGCAACGGTGCCTGGCTGCATTGCAGGTGAAAAAAGAGTGCTACGACTACTGGTTTATGGGGCCAGCCAATCGCTTTATGGCACTGCCTTTGATCACTGCAGACGTCAGAAAAAATCCGGGGCATTTTGGTTAGAAATGTTCTGGACTCGGTAAAGCCTTTGCTGGCATTCCCAAAACGTCAACAAAATGAGCTGCAACCGCAATTACAATTTGAATTGAAGGTCCGCAGCACCATCAATATCACTGACGAAGTGCAAAATTGTGCTGCGCTTCTGGTATCACTACGAACCTGTCATTTTTTGGCTTCAGTCTACACACCAGGCATCTTTAATGATCTGTGAAAATGCGGATCCTGATGTGAGAGCGACTCTGAAACCTATGAGCAGCATATACATCAGTTCCGGATGGTGATCCCATGTTTTTTACAATCAGGACTGAAGGTACCCGATGATATGAGCCGCGCATATTCCGTACCGTTTGACGAAATCCGGCACTTTGTTCGTACGTCACAATGGAAAATTTGTGCCCTGGGATCTGGCAGGGAATCTATTATGGAACATCGACACTCCCTCGCCAGCAGCGTCGGCGTGTTGTTACAGTACATAGGTGAATAAAAATGAATGACGAAATTTGAACAGGAATCACCTTTGAAATGAGAGAATTTGATTGGGTCATGCGATCCCAAAAAGTAAATCACGTATAAACGTGAACTCGATGCGTTGAGAAAATTAGGTCAGGATTCTAATTGAGCTGCCAATAAAGGTTTCATTAAAGTCGTGGCAGTGGGACGAGACTTTAACCGAGCGCGATAAAACCCAGTGCGACGGTGAGAAAGGGATTGGCATTAGACACGGCGCAGACAGGTTATAGGTCGTGTGGCATTATATGCTCGTTCTTGATCATTCGAAGAAAAATACAAAAGAAAAAGCTGGATTATCTGAACACACCTACAGCAGACAATACCGAGCAATTTCCTATCAATTGGAAAACTGGCCGGATCGTTTTAATAGCTGAACGACAACCGGAGTGCATGCTGAGCTGCGCGAACAGTTTGAAGATTTTGACAATCAACATGTTCGTCGGTCAGTTTAGGTCAGCCTAATGCCAAAAGCAGGAGCCGCTAACAACAGCCCGCCAAAATCGGGCCCGTTTAACATTCAAATATCTGCAACAGCTACAGCAGAAATCAAGTGATCGATGAGTTTCAATCAGAAAAACAGGCCACACACCACTCCAGATAGCTTTGCTGAACGCTGATTTTTGCATTGAATTAGGCTTCGACATACCCGCTGGCGATAGCCAGCTCCTAAATCCTTGCCCTTCAATTTGGGTATCTAAACGTCCTGCCGCGCTTATAACTAATCGTCACTAGCATGCGCCGCACATCCGGGAACCATCATCCTCAAGGTACATAATTTTCGACGATTTTTTGTTGACGTAAATCGAATGTTTGACTGCTTTATCAACAATTTTAAATGCTTTCTCTAACAAGTTTACGCGAGTAGCGTCTACATATCCCACTCGTTTCATCGGCATTGTAACATCGCATCGCACGTTCCAATTTGCACTGGGTATGATGTTTTTTTTGCTTTGATAAACTTTTTAAGGTGAAGTTCATCAGCTTATTTGAATGATTTTCACCAATTGAAACAGGCCGCCACAGATTACTTTTTTCCTTTCGGTAGCAAGCCCTTTGTAGATGGTATCAACTAACGCATTAATCCCTTTCCTAATTGTTACTTCCGCCAGTGAGTTTACATTGCCTGCAACATCATCACAGCCCCCTTTTTTCTCCCCCCCCAGGTCAAAAAAGAACGTAAATCACGCTAACGGCGTTTTCAAACTTGGCTACAGTCAGCGAAGTGAGTTTTTATAACGTACCACGTCTTGACTGCTCATCGATTCCAGCAGGTTATTGATATTACGGGTCGGTTGTCTTGCAGTTCACTAGATAAGTCCATCACCACAAACGTTGCCTGTATTTAAACGGCTTTCGAACTTAGCATAGTGAATCGGCACGGCGGCTTTATGCAGCGGTAGTGCAACCTCCAGCGTACGGACGAACAGACGTTGTGCCACCGCAACAACATTAAAAGCCGGTGCCTCAGCAGCCCAAACCCAGAGAATTTAACTGAAATTCGTCCCCAATTTGGTGGCTCCATGCATTCTGGTCTTCAATGATACCTTGATGGTGTAATCAAAAATGCCTCGCCCATCGTCATTCCGAGACAATACCAAAGCTAGATCTGTAATTTCATGCCGTTATCAGATTGATCTGACTGTAATAACTGTTCAGAGGGCTGGGTGGATAGGGAAGTGCCAGAAATAACCCATAACCGAAGGTGAATTGTCCAGAACGATTGTTTATTACCGCGTGATTTGAGCGTAGAAAGACCAAGTTTGGGATAGAAAACTTGGTCAGCAAGTTTTGTCCTGCATGTGTAATTCACCATAATGACTGATTTCTGCCAGAGTCAGTCAGGGTGTACAACATAGTTTTACATAAACGCTGTTTTCGAGACAGTTTCCGGCACTACCCAGGTTAAGGCAGGGCCATTGAAATACACTGAGGAAAGGCGAAATCCCCAAACAGAAAAGCCGTTACATGTGACCAGTGGTGGACGCATTAACTGCCGCTTGGTCAGCGACAAATTGAGCTTTATTCACGTGTAATATTTAAGCCGATCAACCAACGACCACCGCAGTGCCTTTCGTCTATTGATTTAGCAGATTTTTTCAGGATCCAGTTATTGCGCAGTCTTTTGACAAATATTTCTCATGACATTGCTATCACGATTCCTGAATCCCTGTCGTAAATGTGGTCGGTCAACGTCGGTTTTTGAAATGACTTCACCGGCGTGCAACATTTCAGGATGCAGGATGCGGTATTTCAAATGCTGTTGAACTCGACGGCAGTTCCCGGCAACGTGACTTGCTGAGAGGTTTGATGTTAAATTCATTGGTCCACTACGCATGTTGGAATTTGACATCCTGGCAGCGCGACGGGCAAGGCATTCAACGTGTCAGTTAATTCCTTCAAAATGAAAGGGTTTAACTAGGTAGTTCAATGCGCAGGCTTTCAGGCTTCAACTTAATCCTGCAACGACCACGGGCGGTAAAATTAAAATGGGAAAAGTAATGTTCTGTTCACGTAATTGTTTTGAATAACGTCCAATGCCGACATTTAGGTAAAAGCCCAGATCAATGACACTGCAACAATCAATAGGAATAATTCTGATCTGCAGAAACAGACTCTTCTTCACCATCCGCGCATCATAATAAACAGTAAGTTGGATGCTTGGACGCAGATGTTGGCTGATTTGTTTTCACTGGCAGGTGAGGTTCCATCTTCTATTAATAAAAAATCGCGATAACTTATTGCATTTGATTATTCCGGTTTGCCGATCCAATCGTTAAGTTTTTCATTTTACATCCTGATGCAGGACTTTGGGACGCGAAAAATCGTATGATTTTGATAATTGTTTCCTGAAGTCTAGCTATCTGATAATAACCCGACCACCGGTTTTTCGACCTGGGCTAATTCTGCGGAGTTTCTTTGTCATAGCAGAGCAATGTCGTTAATTGCTCGTACCCGCTTCTGCTTCAGGCGGTAGATGATCCCAGTGAACAGATAATGTGGTAATGTCAGCAATTCACAAGTAATCAGATAGCCTCAGCTGAGGACAGAAAGTTTCAATGTAATAACCCTTATTATTAGTGTGATTTATATAGTTGAGAATAACAAGACTGTGAAAGAGCGAGTGAAGGCATTATATTAGTGTCCTTGCTGGGTGGCAGGAACCTGTGGGGGCACAATAGCGTTTACTTGCTCTGGCATCGGAAGAATAGTTAAGTATAACTGTTCTCGTCCATCTAATGACCTGTGGATTTATCCTGAAAACCGGCATACAGGCGCATTGCGAACCATTTTTGCCTTTTAGCAGCACTTTGCATAAATTCGTCTTTCGATAGCTGATTTAAGAAACTTTTTTGCCAGGTTTGGGGCAGCCAAAACCTTGTGCAAATGTCCATGACAGCGAGCACACCAGTTTTCGAATGACAGTAAATAACCCCGATAGGTTTGCGAATCCAGCTTATGCCCTCTGTCACTTTTATAAGATGCTTGTGCCTGCCGCTGGTTAAGCCAACAAACTGATACAGCAAGGTGGAACTGACCCGTGAATCCGCTGGCTCCAGGACGGCTGTACATAAAGAGGATATTATACCATTGTCATTGGGGTGAGGGCCAGTGGGAGGCTTTAACATGGACAGATCTCTCTCAACACAAACTAGAAGGGGTCGCCCACTCCGTGATAGCGCTGGCGCAGGCGTAGCTCAGCGCCAGGATGCGCTGGTGGATCAAAGGGTTTAGAAAAAATAACAAAAAAAAAAAACGCACCATGCAGCGGAGAAAAAAAAAGAAAAAAAGAAAAGCGGGAAGTAGCCCACGCTCTAATCTGTGTGTTAGGCAAAGAAAAAGGGGGGAAAGAGTGAGGGAGCGAGAAGGAGAAAGGACCAATAGACAGATTCTGTCCATGTTAAGCCTCACCTGCCCTAAAACAATGACAAAATGAAATTACTGGTTTTTAATCGTAACAGTCGTCCCAAGCGCAGGGTTCACGTTTGTTTGCTGTATCAGTTTGTGGCTTACACCAGCCGCAGGCAACAAGCATTTATAAAGTTGACCAGAAGGCAAATAAGCTGGATTCGCAACCTTAATCGGGTTATTTACTGTAATGCGAAACTGTGTGCTCGCTGTCATGGACATTTGCACAGGTTTGGCTTGCCCAAACCTGGCAAAAAGTCCTTATCGCTATCGAAGACACATTTATGCAAGTGCTGCAAAGGCAATAAATGGCGCAATTGGCTTATGCGGTTTTCAGCTATCCACAGATCATTAAACGGAGAGAACAGTTATTATTACTATCTTCGTGCAGAGTCAGATAAACGCCTATTGCCGGTTCTGCCCAGCAGGACCTTAAATAATGCATTCACTTCGTGCTTACGTTTGTTATTATCCAAATATAATAATCACACTAATAATAAGGGTTATGTACATGAATTTTCTTGGTATCTGATACTTGTGATGCTGAACATTACCCCTTACTTGGTTTATACTGATCATCTACCGCCTGAAGCAGAAGCCCGGTACGACATTAACGACATTGCTCTGCCTCTGACAAAGAAACGCCGAATAGCCAGGTCGAAACCTGTGGGTCGGTTTATCAGTAGATCAGGAACAATATCAAATCAATGACGATTTTTCGCGTCCTAAAGTCCTGCCAATCAGGATGGTAAAGTGAAACTTACGAGTTGACTGTCGGCAACCGGATATCAATGCACTAAGTTATCCGAGTCTTTAGTTAAATAGAGAGATGAACCGTCACAGCTGCGTGAACAAACAGCCAACATCTGCGTCAGCATAACTTACTGTATGAATTTGGCGCGTGATGGTAAGCAAGGTCTGTTTCTGGATCAGAATATCCCTATGAATGTTCATCATTGACGTCTAGAGGGTTTAATACCCTGAAACTGTCGGCATGAAGTTTATACAAACAATACGTGATCGAGGGAACATTACTTTCACATTTAATTCTCATAACGCCCTGTGTCGTGTGGCGGATAAAGTGAAGGCTTGAAGCAAGTGCCGATGACACTAGTTATAAGCCCCTTTCATTTGAGTAATGATATACTGCACGTTTGGATGCCGGTGGCGGAATGGCCCGTCGCGCTGCCGGATGGGTCAACTTCAAACCATGCGTATGGGACCAATTGAATTTACAATCCAACCTCCAGCAGTCCACTGTTGCCGGAACTGCGTTGAGTTAACAGCATTTGAATTACCCATCCTGCATTACCTGAATGTTGACACGCCGGTGGAAGTCATTTCAAAAACCCGATTGACCGACAACATTTACAACAGGAGATCAGATGTGAATAGCATGTCATAGAATATTTGTCATAGCTGCGCAAATAACTTGGATCGTGAAAATCTCTAAATCAATAGAAACCAACTGCGTGGGTCGTGGTTATCGCTAAATTTACCAACGTGACATAAAGCTCAATTTGTCGTGACCAAATCGGCAGTTATTGCTGTCACCCCTGGTATTACGCCTTTTCTTTGGATTTCCGCTTCAGTATTATTCAATGCCTTGCCGGTGTGCCGAAAAGCTGCTCCAAACAGCGAATTTACAACTACTAGTGTCACCTGCTGACTGCTGCAAGAAATGCAGTCATGCGATGGTGAAAAGTTCACATGAGGACTAAACATTGACTAGGGAAGCAAAGTTTTCTATCCAAACATCAGGTCTTTCTCTACGCTCAAATAACCACGCGAATAACAATCGTCTGGAATCACCTCCCGGCTGATATATCGGGTTATGGTTTCTATGGCCTTCCCTCTCACCCCAGGCCCTCTGAACATATTAGCAGTCAGATCAATCTGTGATAACTGGCAATGAAAATTAACAGGAATTCTAGCATATTTATGTGATTGATATCTGGCGAAATATGACGATGGCGAGACATTTGATACACCACATTAGACATGAAGACCACAAGCAACTGCTGAGCACAATTGACGAGCTTGTCAGTAAAAATCTCTGGGAATATTTGGCTGGAGAGCACCAGAGGTTAATGTATTTTCGCGTGATGGGCACAATGGTTAATTCTAACGCACGAGATTTGCAACCGCTGCATAAGCCCGCCGCCGATTTAGCCATCGACTACTGTGAGCCGAGTGTAAAACACGCAACGTTTGGGTGATGACTACCTAGTGAACTGCAACAACTCACCCGTAAATATCAATAACCTGCTGGGCGAGGAGCGAGGACTCTACGTTTTTAAAAAACTCACTCGCTGACTTACCCAAGGTTTGAAAACACTGCCGTAGCGTGTTACGTTCTGACTGGACGCTGTGAATGATGTGCAGCATTAAACTCACTGGCCGAGAACAATTAAAAGGATTTAATGCGTTAGTTAATTACCACTAACAAAGGCTGTCCGAAGGAAAAGTTCTGTGCGCTGTTCAATTGGTAAATCATCCAATACAGCTGAAATGAACTCAACTTAAACAAAGTTTATCACAGCAAAAACATTCATACAGTGCGAAATTGAACGCGATGCATGTACATCCGATGAAGGGATATGTATGAGACTACTCGGTAACTTGTTAGAGACGCATTTAAATATTGTGATAAACAGGTCAACATCGTATTACGTCAACAAATCGTCGAATTTAGTTGTCACGCATTGAGGAGGATGGGTCCCGTTGCCGGCGCATGCCTGTGACGATATAAAGCGCGGCAGACGTCTAGATACCCAATATTGAAGGCAAGGTTAAGGCTGGCTTCGCCAGCCATAATTTCAAGCCTATCAGGCAAAATCAGCGTGTCAGCAAAGCTTATCTGGGTGGTGCCTGTCTTTCTGATTGAACTCATCGAGTCACTGATTCTGCTGTAGCTGTTGCAGATATTTTGAATAGTAAACGGCGCATATTGGGCGGCGTTTGTTTAGCGGCTTCCTGTTTGCAATTACCACCAACTGCGAACATGTTGAATTGTCAAAATCTTCAAATGTTCGCGCAGCTCAGCCATCACCGTGTCGTCTTTTCACCTATTAAACGATTCCGCCAGTTTTTTCCAATTGGATGGAATTGCTCGGTTTGTGCGTGCCTTGTCGGTTGTACTTTGCAGCACTTATCCAGTTTCGGTATTTGTTATTTCTTCATGATCAAGACGAGCAATATTGCACCGATATATAACCTGTCCTTGCCGTTTTATGCCTTAACTCATCGACTGGGCCTTTTATCCACGTGACTCGGTTACTAAATCCTCGTCTACTCCAGCATTGCTAAAGCAAATCTTTTTCTGGGCAGCTCAAATTAAAATCCTGACGCTTAATTTTTCTCAACGCATCGAAGTTCTTACGTTTTATATACGTGAATGTTACTTTGACTTGGGTATTCGATGACAATCAAGCATTCCTTTTCATCAAAGGTGAATTGCCTGTTCAATTCGTCATTCATTTCTTTATCAACCTTGTACTGTAACAGTATCACCGCGATCGCTGCTGATGCAGAATGAGTGCATGTTTCCCATAAATAGATTCCCTGCAGATTGCCCAGGGCACATTTTCATTGCTGACCGGTAAGACCAATCCGAATTCGTCAAAACGTACGAATATGCGCGCTCATAATCGGGATCCTTCGTCCTGATGTAAAAACATGGGATCACCACCGGAACGAATATGCGCTGCATTAGGTTTCAGAGCTCGCGATTATCTACATAGGACCAGAGCCATATTTCACAGATGCATTAAGATGATGGCACTGGTGTGCCTGAACAAAACTGACAGGTTCACGGTAAGTGAAATACAATGACACACCACTGAAATTTTATTGCACTTCGTCAGTTGATATTGATGTGCGCGACCTTTGTCAAATTCAAAATTGTAAATGCTTTTTGCAGAATCATTTGTTTTGACCTTCTTGGATGCAGCAAAGGCTTTAACCGAGTCTCAGAACATTTCTAACCAAATCCCCGCTTTATCTCTGATCAGTGATCCAACTGCAAGTGGCCCATAATCAGCAGTGCTGCCCCATAAACAGTAGAGTTAGCCACTCCTTGCGGTGTTGGTCACCTGCAACCTGCCAGCAGGCCACGTTGCGCAGACTCGCTGGTCAGTTTTTCTTGATCCGGCAGTGCCCCGGCGGTTTGTTGGATTCTCGACGCCAAAAGTCCTGTGGATCAGTGAGGCAAAGGTTTTTTAAGTGCGCCATCAATCAGTAAAAAGTTTCTGATGTGTTCATCGTAAGGTCGGCACGAATTCCCCGCTTCAGCCACGGACATCAATGCACTATCGGAAAGCGCTTGTTTTGCCAGATAGGCTAACACTGAGATGAGCTTTATGCACAAAACAGATTTGTAGTGGGTTTTTTTTTAGCCTTACGCGGCATCAACCAGTTTTCCAGCGTCGCCAGACTTGGACGCTTATACAATCAATCAGAGCGTAAATCCTATAAAGCAAACGACTGGGGTGTGGTGATCGCCTGATTCTACCAAGAAGTAAGCCACCATGTACTCGAGGGTGATTTAACTGGCTGGCGGCTTCTAAGCAACACTGAGGACTAATGTTCACACCGGCGCCTCTAATACTTGGGCTAAATGAGTAACGCCAAATGTTTAGGCGCATTTTCGATAGACACTCTTTGTACAAGACTGGTAAATCCACAGCAGCCATAACAGGCAGAGTAAAATGGCAAGCTATTCGACAAGTGCCGACCAAGAACAATTAAAGGGATCAGAGAAGCAGCAGACATT